>Ga0208597_1000285_pt1 | contig 19757 bp, 17 predicted proteins | sample LakMenEpi05May12_FD_150673 | JGI IMG/M metagenome (GOLD analysis project Ga0208597, IMG submission 150673) | Freshwater microbial communities from Lake Mendota, WI - 05MAY2012 deep hole epilimnion (SPAdes) | ecosystem: Environmental > Aquatic > Freshwater > Lake > Epilimnion/Euphotic zone ...
TAGTTTACACTTTACCTAAACATTTAGATGAGAAAGTAGCACGTTTACACTTAGCTAAAATTGGTGTAGAGTTAGAAGAATTATCACAAGAGCAAGCAGACTACATTGGTGTTCCAAAAAATGGACCATTCAAGAACGATGCTTATCGTTACTAATTTTTCAAAAAAATATACAACAAAAAGAGGTGCTTCGAGCACCTTTTTTTGTTTAGCACCGATTCCATCATTTGCATTTTTATCACCTTAAAAATGCTCGAAATTTTGTAACTTGTAATCGAAATAAAAAATACCCAAAAATGACAAGACTATCTGTCAATATCAATAAATTTGCGACACTCAGAAATGCAAGAGGCGGCAACAACCCCGACTTAATTAAAGTTGCGCAAGATTGTGAGCGATTTGGCGCGCAAGGCATTACGGTTCACCCCCGCCCCGACGAAAGACACATTCGTTACGAAGATGTTATTGAATTAAAAAATACTATTAGCAGCGAATTTAATATTGAAGGAAATCCTTTAGAACAAAAATTTGTTGATTTAGTATTGGCTACCAAACCGGCGCAAGTTACATTGGTTCCAGATAGCAGCAATCAAATTACTTCTAATCACGGATGGGATACTATTCAACACCAACAATTTTTAAAAGATATTATTCAAACTTTTAAACAAGCCCGTATTCGTGTTTCTATTTTTGTAGACCCCAATCCAGCCATGATTACAGCTGCAGCCAGCACTGGCACCGATCGCATCGAATTATATACCGAATATTACGCGCATCATTTTAATACCGATAAACATACAGCCATCAAAGCCTATGTGGAAAGTGCAAACCTGGCGCATCAATTAGGATTAGGAATTAATGCTGGCCACGATTTAGACTTACAAAATTTAGCTTTTTTAAAAAATAATATTCCGCAATTAGCAGAAGTTTCTATTGGACACGCTTTGGTTTGCGATGCTATTTATTTGGGACTAGAAAACACCATTCAATTGTATTTAAATCAATTGAAATAAAATGGTTACTACAATTGAGATCGAAGAATTTTTAAACTTAAGCAAAAGCAATCCCGTATTCGATGTGCGTACCCCGCTAGAATTTGAACACGGTCATATACCTAATGCAAATAACTTACCGATTTTTAGCAACGAAGACCGCGTAAAAATTGGCACCGCCTATAAACAAATTGGCCGAGAAGAGGCTATTTTATTGGGCTTTGAACTCGTCGGATCTGAGTGGGCAAATTTTATCAGAGAAGTTAAATCAAAAACCAACTCCAAAAAAATATTAATTCATTGTTGGCGCGGTGGCATGCGAAGTAATGCCATGGCTTGGGCGATGAGCTTTTATGGATTCGAAGTTTTTATTTTAAAAGGAGGTTATAAAGCCTACCGTAATTTTGTTTTAAGCTCTTTTGCAGATTCGCTTCAATTAAAAATAATTGGCGGCTTAACTGGATCTGGAAAAACAATCATTATTGAATCTTTAAAAAAACAAGGTGAACAAACCATCGACCTGGAATATTTAGCGCAACACCAAGGATCGGCATTTGGATCGATGGGTCAATTAGTTCAACCAACGCAAGAACAATTCGAAAACAACTTGGCTTTTGAAATTAAACAGTTCGATAATCTTAAAAATATTTGGCTCGAAGACGAGAGTATTACCATTGGCAAAAGGGTTATACCTGCTGGCTTATGGGAACAAATGAGCATAGCAGATTTAAAAGTGATAGAGATTCCAAAAACAGAAAGATTAAAATTGCTATTAGCTAGTTATGGTATTTTACCCAAAACATTTCTAATAGAATCCACGCAAAAAATCTCTAAAAGATTAGGACCAAAACTGACCCAAGAAACAATTATTGCAATCGAAAACAACGAAATGCAAACATTTATCGAAAATGTTTTGTATTACTATGATAAAACATACAGTACCGGATTAATAAACAAAAAAGACAGGGCGCAAATATTATACCCATTCGATTATTTTGATGCGGATAAAATAGCGCAATTTTTAATTCAACAAATGAATACCAATGGACGAAATTAAATTAACCCAATACTCACATGGCGCAGGTTGTGGATGTAAAATTGCGCCTGCTGTTTTAGATACTATTTTACACAGTGCCATAAAATACGATGCCGATAAAAATTTATTAGTAGGCAACGACACGCGCGATGATGCGGCGGTTTACGATTTAGGCGATGGCAATGCCATTATCAGCACCACCGATTTTTTTATGCCCATTGTAGACGACCCTTACGATTTTGGAAGAATTGCTTCTGCAAACGCCATTAGCGATGTATATGCCATGGGTGGCAAACCCATTTTGGCCATTGCTATTTTAGGTTGGCCCATCAATAAAATTGATGCAAGCATTGCACAAAAAGTATTAGAAGGTAGCAGAGCTATTTGTGCCGAAGCGGGTATTACGCTTGCAGGTGGACACAGCATCGATAGCCCAGAACCTATTTTTGGATTAGCCGTAAATGGCATAGTTCCAATTGCCAATTTAAAAAAGAATTCAACGGCACAATTGGGCTGTAAATTATTTTTAACCAAACCTCTTGGGGTTGGTATTTTAACTACTGCACAGAAAAAAGGAATCTTACAACCTGCGCAAGAACAAATTGCTAAAGAGTCGATGGTGAAGCTGAATAAATTTGGTGAAACTTTAGGCAAATTAACATGGGTTCGCGCCCTTACCGATGTAACCGGATTTGGTTTGTTAGGCCATTTAACAGAAATGTGCGAAGGCAGCCATTTATCAGCAGAAATAAACTACCAAATGGTTCCACAAATACCTGGTTTAAAAGATTACTTAATGCAAAATTCTATACCGGGTGGCACTGGCAGAAATTGGGCAAGTTATGGTAACAAAATTAGCATCCATCCCTCTTCAACTATTCTGCCCCAAGTAAATGAATTAGCGCCAGAACTAGCCATTTTAGCCGATCCACAAACATCGGGCGGATTGTTAATTGCAGTTGATGCAGCGCATGAATCGGAGATGATTGCACTCCTAAAAGCAAACGGATTCCCTGACGAATGTTGTATTGCATTTGGTAGCCTTACAGCTAGCAAAAATGACCATACCATCAGTGTTTTATAATCTTTAAAAAATGCCCATTATCCCTTTATAAGCAACAATTTTTTTATTAATTTCGCAATCAAATTCTTCACTATGAACTTAGATATTCAATACTCAGAAAAATTCGAAAATAGACACATTTCGCCAAATGTTTCGGACACCGAAAAAATGTTAGCAAGCATTGGCGTTAATGATCTTGATACGTTAATCGAACAAACGGTTCCTGCAAAAATTAGATTGGCACAAGCCCTTCGATTACCTGCAGCAAAATCTGAAGCTAATTATTTAACCGACTTGAAAAAAATTGCAAGTCAAAATAAAGTTTTCAAATCATATATTGGTTTAGGTTACCATGATTGTATTACACCCGGAGTTATTCAAAGAAATATTTTAGAAAATCCAGGATGGTACACACAATACACGCCTTACCAAGCAGAAATTGCGCAAGGCCGTTTGCAAGCTTTGTTAAATTACCAAACAATGGTCTTAGATTTAACAGGAATGCAAATTGCAAATGCTTCTTTATTAGATGAAGGCACTGCAGCTGCAGAAGCTATGTTTATGCAGTATTCATTAAGAAAAAACGATGATGCTAGTATTTACTTTGTATCAAAAGAAGTTTTACCGCAAACCATTGATATTTTAAAAACGCGTGCCAATCCATTGGGTATCGAATTAATTATCGGCGATCACGAAACGGTAAATTTAACCGATAAAATGTTTGGTGCCATTGTTCAATATCCAGCCGGTAATGGTAACATTTATAATTACCAAGATTTTGCGAGCAAATGTCAAACTTTTGATATTAAACTAACGGTTGCCGCAGACATCATGAGTTTAATATTACTAACGCCACCTTCAGAATTTGGTGCCGACATTGTAGTAGGTACTTCTCAACGCTTTGGTATTCCAATGGGATACGGTGGACCACATGCTGCATTTTTTGCCACTAAAGAAGAATACAAAAGATCGATGCCAGGTAGAATCATTGGGGTGTCAATTGATTCGCATGGGGAGCCTGCATTAAGAATGGCATTGCAAACAAGAGAACAACACATTAGAAGAGATAAAGCGACTTCCAACATTTGTACCGCTCAAGCGCTACTTGCTATTATGGCTTCTATGTATGCGATTTATCATGGCCCAACAGGCTTGAAAAAAATTGCAGGAAGAATTCATGGTTTAGCTGTTTGCCTTTCGGATGCCTTAACTCAATTAGGTTACGCACAAGAAAATAAAAACTATTTCGATACTTTAAAAATAAATGTTGGAGATCAATTAGCAGCAATTCATAAAGATGCGATAGACAACGAATTGAATTTTAGATACGATGGAAAGCATATATACATTGCCATTGACGAAACTACGCAAGTAGCAGACATTCAAAAAATTGCAGAAATATTTGCAAAGATGATTGGTAAATCTGCGGCAGATTTTCAATTAAATATTAAAGTAAGCTCCATATTAGGAGCAGCAAACGAACGCCAATCAGCTATTTTATCACATCCTATTTTCAACTCTTACCATTCGGAACACGAGATGTTGCGTTATATAAAATCATTAGAAGCAAAAGATCTTTCTTTATGTCATTCAATGATTGCGTTAGGTTCATGTACCATGAAACTAAATGCTACAACCGAAATGATTCCGGTAACCTGGGCAGAATTTGGAAAACTACATCCATTTGCTCCTAGCAATCAAGTAGGTGGTTACATGCAAATTTTTTCTGAACTAGAAAAAGCATTATGCGAAATTACTGGCTTTGATGCCATGAGCTTACAACCCAACGCAGGTGCGCAAGGAGAGTATACCGGCTTAATGGTTATTCGTGAATATTTAAAAGACAAAGGAGAAGGCCATCGTAATATTGTGTTAATTCCTTCGTCTGCACATGGCACCAATCCTGCGAGTGCATCTATGGCTGGATTTAAAATCATTGTTACTAAATGTGATGAAAAAGGAAATATTGATATGGAAGATTTACGTCATCATGCCATAGCCAATAAAGAAAATTTAGCCGCATTAATGGTTACTTATCCATCTACCCATGGTGTGTTTGAAGAATCAATACAAGAAATTTGTGCCTTAATTCACGAACATGGCGGACAAGTTTATATGGATGGTGCAAACATGAATGCACAAGTTGGATTGACAAGTCCTGCGGCAATTGGCGCAGATGTTTGTCACTTAAACTTGCACAAAACATTTTGTATTCCGCATGGTGGTGGTGGCCCAGGTATGGGACCCATTGGTGTGGCAAAACACTTAACCCCATTTTTACCAGGACATAGTATGGTAAAAACAGGTGGCGCAAAAGCAATACCTGCAGTATCTGCAGCGCCTTATGGTAGCGCAAGTATTTTATTAATTTCTCATGCATACATTGCGATGATGGGTGGCGAAGGTTTAACCAACGCAACAAAATACGCTATCTTAAATGCAAACTATATTAAGAGCCGTTTAGAAAAACATTATCAAATTTTATATGCAGGAAACAATGGACGTTGTGCACACGAAATGATTGTTGATTGCAGAATGTTTAAAAACTTTGGCATCGAAGTAACCGACATTGCGAAAAGATTAATGGATTATGGTTTTCATGCACCAACTGTTTCGTTTCCAGTTGCAGGCACTATCATGATTGAACCAACCGAGAGCGAACCTAAATCTGAACTAGATAGATTCTGCGATGCGTTGATTTCCATTTATCATGAAATTCAAGAAGTGGAGAAAGGCAGTGTAGACAAATCAGACAATGTATTGAAAAATGCTCCACATACTGCGGCAGTCATTACAGGTAACGAATGGAATCATACTTATACTAGACAAAAGGCGGCTTATCCATTATCATGGGTTAAGAACAATAAGTTTTGGCCATCTGTGGGTAGGGTAAACGATACCCATGGCGACAGAACGCTTATTTGCGCTTGCCCTCCTATTGAGAGCTACGTAGAATAAGCAGATTAATTAATTGTTAAGTATTAGATGTTATAACATTTATTATACTATATTTGAATAAATTAAAAAAATTATGAAAAAACACATTTTAACACTTGCTATTCTTTTAGCAGGATTTGTAGCAACAGCTGCACCAAAAGCAAAATCGGCAAACTACAAAGTAGACGGTACTGCAAGTTCTATTAACTGGTTAGCAAAAAAAGTAACTGGTCAACATGGTGGAACAATTGCATTAACTTCTGGTGGATTAACGATTGCAAATGACAACATTACTGGCGGATCGTTTATTATAGACATGAACAGTATCAAATGCACAGATTTAACAGGCGAGTGGGCTGATAAATTAGTTGGTCATTTAAGATCTGATGATTTTTTCAGTATCGAAAAAAATCCAACTGCACAATTAAACATTAATAAAGTTTCTTATGAGTCTGCTAACAAAGCAAACATCGAAGCTAACTTAACGATTAAAGGAATTACGAATGCGATTACTTTTCCTGCTGCAATTAGCAAAAAAGGAGATATCATAGTTGCGGTATCTACTATTCGTATTGATAGAACTAAATTTGATATCAAATATGGTTCTAAATCTTTCTTCGAAAGCATTGGTGACAAAGCAATTGAAGACGAATTCGAAATCACGGTAAATTTAGTTGCAAAAAAATAAGCAATAAAATAATTCACAAAAAAAGCCTTTCTAATTTTTTAGAAAGGCTTTTTTATGGTTATGGCATCTGCCACGATTTCAAATTTAGTAAGGGCATGTTGTCGGTCGTGGTACATTAAACAATTCCAATTTTCTTGTACGGCTTGTGCTGCAAATTGATTTCTTAACTCCATCGCTTTTCTCCCGTCAAAATCATATTTAGCAATTAGCCTACGCACCACTTGCATAGCTTCTGGCAAAACATCTCCTCCAAAAAAATAAATCTCATTACCTGTATGCACTTTAAACACTTGATGAAAGGGGCAATGTCCTCCGGTTATTTCGTAATCTATGTACCCATCTATTGTTCCATTTCCATCTAATAAAAACAAGGCATCAGATCTTCTTAAAAATTCTAATGGCGCTAATCGATAAGATTGCGTGGCATGTGTTAAGGCAAAATTTAATTCTTCTTGTTGAATATAATAAGTTGCATTTGGAAAACTTAAATAGGTACTGCCCTCTTTTTCGTAAACCATTCCACCTGCGTGGTCAAAATGCAAATGACTCATTAAAACTTTAGTAACATCTAATGGATCAAAGCCAGCATTTTTTATTGCTTCGTGTATTACTAATTCGCCCGTTGCATTGGCATAGCCTAAGCCCGTGTCAAATAAAAGTAAATCGTGTTCGGTTTGTAATAAAAAGGGTTGTACATGAACAAATATGGAAGCGGGTCTGTCTTTTGGATCGTGTAAATTTGGATCAAAAGGAATAAACTTTTTGGATTGGTCTACAGAATATTGCCCTTCGGTAAGTACTACAAGCTTTGTCATGTTATTTATTTCCATTTATGCGGTTTAAAAAACCGTCAAGCCTTTGTATTTTGTCTCAATTTTTGGATTGAAAAATGTATTTTTACAAAAACCGTTTACAAAGATATGGAAAAAAGGTGGGTAGAAAATAACCATTCAGACAAAACCGCTATCGATCGGCTCGCTGGCGAGCTGAATGTAAACGCTGTGGTTGCCTCCCTTTTAATTAAAAGAGGGATCCATACTTTTGATCAAGCCAAAGATTTTTTTAGACCCTCTATTTTACACTTGCACGATCCATTCTTGATGAAAGACATGGAGCTGGCCATTAACAGAATTAATAAAGCCATTACCCATAACGAACGCATTTTAATTTACGGCGATTACGATGTAGATGGTACCACTTCTGTAGCTTTAACCTATACTTTTTTCAAAACACAATACGACCATTTAGATTTTTATATTCCCGATCGATACAAAGAAGGTTATGGCATTTCTACTGCGGGTATTGATTTTGCTAAAGAACATGGTTTTAGTTTAATCATTGCGCTCGACTGTGGTATCAAAGCAAACGATAAAGTAGCTTACGCAAATTCATTAGGAATCGATTTTATTATTTGTGATCACCACTTACCTGGCGATACGGTTCCTGATGCCATTGCAGTATTAGATCCTAAACAAAAAGATTGCGATTACCCTTACGATGAACTTTCGGGTTGCGGTATTGGCTTTAAATTAGTGCAGGCTTATTGTCAATTTCATCAAATTGATATGGATACTATTTTACCATTATTAGATTTAGTAGCCGTAAGCATTGCATCCGATATTGTTCCCTTAACAGGAGAAAACAGGACGCTGGCTTATTTTGGTCTGCAACAATTAAATAGCAATCCACGCCCAGGCTTTAAAGCACTCATGAATATTGCCGCAACCAAAACAGATTTATCAATCAATGAAATTGTTTTTGCTATTGGCCCAAGAATTAATGCAGCCGGCAGAATTGATGATGCAAAACATGCTGTCAATTTATTAATTTCAAAAGATGAACAATCGGCATTTGATTTTTGTGAAATTGTGGATTCAAAAAATACCGAAAGAAGAGAATTTGATCAATCCATAACGCTATCGGCTTTGCAACTAATCGAAGAAAACTTCGACTTACATCAAAAAAAATCAACCGTTTTATTCGATGCATCATGGCATAAAGGTGTTATCGGAATTGTGGCCTCTAGGTTAATCGAAAAGCATTATAAACCCACCATTATATTAACCGAATCTAATGGCTTAGCCGCGGGCTCTGCACGTTCGGTAAATGGTTTTGATATATACGAAGCCATTAGCGCCTGTAGCGATTTGCTCATTCAATACGGAGGGCATAAATATGCTGCAGGTTTAACCATGCAGATCGATCAAATTCCTGCCTTTCAAGAAAAATTCGAAGAAATTGTAGCCGCATCTATTCATGATGATTCTTTACAAGCAGAAATTGCCATAGAATGCGAAATGAATTTAGCAGAATTTTCGACCAAAACCTATGCTGTACTCAAGCAGTTTGCGCCATTTGGGCCGGGCAACATGAAACCGGTTTTTATTTCATCAAATGTACAACTAGCAAGTCCTGCACAATTAGTGGGTAAGCAAAATAACAATCACCTTAAATTTTCCGTTGTACAACAAGGAAGTTATGCGTTTGATTGCATTGCCTTTGGTTTAGGAAATTTAAAAGATAAATTAGTGCCGGGTATTCCATTTGATATTTGTTATACCATAGAAGAAAATACTTGGCGAGAAAAAACAAGTATTCAATTAAATATTAAAGACATCCGAATTCAATCGTAATATATGTTAGAATTAAGAGCCGAACACCTCATCAAAACATACAAAAAAAGAACCGTGGTAAACGACGTTTCTTTTAATGTAAAACAAGGAGAAATTGTTGGACTACTTGGGCCAAATGGCGCAGGCAAAACAACTTCTTTTTATATGATCGTAGGTTTAATTAAACCAAATTCAGGAAAAATATTTCTTCAAGACGAAGATATTACCCAAGAGCCGATGTATAAAAGGGCCCAAAAGGGTATTGGTTATTTAGCACAAGAAGCCTCGGTATTTAGAAAACTAACCGTAGAAGAAAATATTTTAGCCATTTTAGAAATGACCAAACTTTCTAAATCGGAACAAAAAGATAAGTTAGAAGAACTCATCGAAGAATTCAGTTTAACTAAAGTTAGGAAAAACCAAGGCGATTTATTGTCTGGTGGAGAAAGAAGAAGAACCGAAATTGCAAGAGCATTAGCTGCAAATCCAAATTTCATATTACTAGACGAACCTTTTGCAGGTGTTGACCCTATTGCCGTTGAAGAGATTCAAATAATTGTTTCTAAATTAAAAAAGAAAAATATTGGTATTTTAATTACCGATCATAATGTGCAAGAAACACTTTCGATTACCGATCGTGCTTATTTATTATTTGAAGGTGCTATCTTAAAATCTGGAACAGCAGAAGAGTTAGCCGCAGATGAACAAGTTCGCCGCGTGTATTTAGGAAAGAATTTTGTATTAAGACCAAAAGCCATCTAATCAAATGACCGTCGTTAACTCCATCCTTTCTTGGATTATGAAAAAAAGAATTCATCAAATTGAATTCTTTATGAAGTATCCAAACGAAGTGCAAGAGGAATGGCTATTTAATTTGATTAACGGTGCTAGAAATACCGAATGGGGTAGAAAATACGATTACAAAAGTATTGAAACCAGAGAAGAGTTTGTGAATAGAGTTCCGCTACAAAACTACGATACGCTCAAACCCTATATAGAGCGTATGATGCAAGGGGAAGAAAATATTTTATGGTTTTCGGAAATAAAATGGTTTGCAAAATCTTCTGGCACCACCAGCGACAAAAGTAAATTTATACCAGTCAGTAACGAATCTTTAGAGGAGTGTCATTATAAAGGAGGTAAAGATTTATTAAGTATTTATTGCAATAATCAACCCGAATCAAAAATATTTACTGGTAAATGTTTAATAGTGGGTGGAAGCAATCAAATAAGCCCCGTAAACGAAGCCATTTCTTACGGCGATCTTTCTGCTGTATTAATTAAAAATTTGCCCATGTGGGCCGAATTCCATACCACTCCTAATAGTGCAATTGCGCTCATGGAACACTGGGAAGAAAAATTAGAATCTATTGCTAATGCCACCATCCATGTCAATGTAACCAATATCTCTGGGGTTCCCACTTGGACGGTTTTATTGGCCAAAAGAATTTTAGAAATTACGGGGAAAAATAATTTGCTAGAAGTTTGGCCAAATTTAGAATTGTATTTTCATGGTGCGGTTAACTTTGCACCTTACCGCGAACAATTTCAAAAATTAATTCCTTCTTCTGACATGTATTACCTAGAAACCTATAATGCATCGGAAGGTTTTTTTGGTATTCAAGATCAAAAAGAAAATAGCGAAATGTTATTGATGCTCGACTATGGTATCTATTACGAATTTATTCCAATAGAAAATATCGACGAGGCAAATCCGAAAACTTTATCATTAGCAGAAGTCAGTTTATTTAAAAACTATGCAATCGTTATTTCTACTAATGGTGGCTTATGGCGCTATGTAGTGGGCGATACCATTCAATTTACTAGCCTTAACCCCTATCGTATATTAATTACCGGCCGAACCAAACATTTTATCAATGCTTTTGGAGAAGAACTTATTATCGACAATGCAGAAAAAGCCTTAGTAAAAGCTTGTAGCATTTGCGATGCTGCCATCAGAGATTATACCGCTGGTCCAATTTATTTTAGCGATAAAAAATCGGGCGGTCACGAATGGATTATTGAATTTGAAAAAGCACCGCAAGATCTCGATACTTTTACAGATTGTTTAGATGCGGCTTTAAAAGAAATCAACTCCGATTACGAAGCAAAACGAAAAGGTAATATTGCATTATTAAAACCGATTGTTCACCTTGCTCCTGCAGATACTTTTTATAATTGGATGAAAAACAGAGGCAAGCTTGGCGGACAACATAAAGTGCCTCGCTTGGCGAATAATAGAAAATACATAGATGAAATTTTAAATATGATTAATATTTAATTTTCCGTTCCATTGCATTAGATCCATATATTGCAAGCGTAATACCAGCAACTGTTTGCACCGTATTCACATTCACAAAAGGGCTAATACTAAAACCAAAATCATATACTGGCTTAACAATAAATTGTAATTGCGCTTGTAAGCCAATACCAAATGTTTTGTCTTGATTTATCGTTTTAGTAGAATCATAAGGATAATAATTAGTATAGACCAAACTAGGACCAGCAAATGCAGCAATTTTGTAATATTGTTTTTCGATTACTTTTCCTCTACCTACATTAAATGCATTAAGGTAAACTGTAGCGCCACCAAATGCTAAATAATTAAGGGTACTGGCCTGGTAACTTAACTGCCATAATCGATCCAAGCGATCATAATAATTAAAACTTAATTCCATGTTTGCATTGGTAAAATTTGGCAAACTTGGTTTAAAGTTTGGGCCGAATCCAAAAAGCACCCAATTATTTCTACTTTTAAAACGGTACTCTCCTATATAATAATCATCGAATACTTTTTTGTCAGTAGGTTTATCGGCTACAGGGCTTTGCGCTTTAGCTTGAATAAAGCAAACTAGCAACATACCCGTTAAAAATAAATACTTTTTCAAGATCATTTCTCAATCGTTTTTTTTAGGAAAAAAAGTGGACAATAAAATACTGCCCAACAATACAAAAATAATAAATAATAAAGATTGTAAAGTACCAAATCCGATAGCTTTTAACCAATGTGCAGCAAGCATTTTAACGCCAATAAATGTCAACAATACCGCTAAGCCTGTTTTTAAATAATGAAATTTATGAATCACATTCACCAGTAAAAAAAACATAGAACGCAAACCTAATATGGCAAATATATTAGAGAAAAAAACAATAAATGGGTCTTTAGTTATTGAAAATATAGCCGGTATTGAATCTACTGCGAATATTAAATCTGAAAATTCGATAACAATTAATACAATAAACAAAGGGGTGATAAGCCATTGTTTATTTTTCTTAACAAAAAATTTACTCCCCACATATCGCGGAAATACCTTAAAATATTTGGAGAAAAATTTTACAACAGGATGGTTTTCCGTATCAATTTTTTCTGTTTCTTCTTTTTTGAAAAACAAAGATAACCCGGTATACAATAAAAATATCCCGAATAAATATAATATCCATTCAAATTCTTTAATTAAAGTAGCCCCTAAGAAAATAAAAAGGAAACGCATTAAAATTGCGCCCAATATTCCCCAGAATAAAACACGGTGGTAATATTTTTCTGCTACATTAAATGCGGTAAGCAACAATATGATCACAAAGATATTATCTACCGATAATGCATATTCAACCAAATAGCCACTCATAAATTCCAATGCCAAATTTTGATTGTAATTGGCTAAGCTGGCATTGAAATTTGCCGGTAAAATTGTAACGGTCTGATGGTGTTGCGTAATAACAGCTTGCAAAGAAGCTAAATCGCTGATACCATGAATCCAATGCCCTTTAAATAACAATAAAATATAAAAACAAACGGCGAAGCTTAACCAAATAACACTCATCACTAAGGCTTCTTTAGTTTTAACAATATGGTTTTTTTTATTAAAGACGCCTAGATCTATAGCCAACATGGCGAAAATAAATACCGCAAAACATCCAAAAAATAAGACCTCTGTTGAATACATTATTTTTTTCTATTGATGGTGAAATCAACTAATTGAATAAGCGATTCTTTTGCACTTGAATCTGGGAATTCTGCAAGAATTGCAATGGCTTTGTGTTTATATTCCATCATTTTTTGCGCAGCATAATCCATGCCACCTTGCGCATTGATAAAGTTTAAAATGATCGTGAAGGTTTCTTTTTCTTCGTGATGGTTTTTAACCAATTTAATCATTTTGTTTTTCTCTGCCGTACTCACTTTTTGTAATGCATAAATTAAGGGCAAGGTTAATTTCTTCTCTTTAATATCAATGCCTTTAGGCTTGCCGATATCATCATAACCAAAATCCATTAAATCATCTTTGATTTGAAATGCCATTCCAACGTGTTCTCCAAACAAATGGAGTTGGTCTACCATTTGTTGTTCGACACCCGCAGATGCTGCACCACAAGCACAACAAGAAGCAATTAATGAGGCGGTTTTTTGTCTTATAATTTCGTAATAAACATCTTCTTTGATGTCTAGCCTTCTTGCTTTTTCAATTTGTAATAATTCTCCTTCGCTCATTTGCTGCACTGCACGCGAAACTATTTTGAGTAAATTGAAATCATCGTTATTCAATGATAACAACAAACCTTTAGCCAATAAAAAATCTCCGACTAACACCGCAATTTTATTTTTCCAAACTGCATTGATTGATAAAAACCCCCTTCGCAAATAGGCGTCGTCTACTACATCATCATGCACCAATGTAGCCGTATGAAGCAACTCCACTAATGCCGCTCCCCTATGCGTTGCTGGTGTTATGGCGCCACAAAGTTGTGCTGTAAAAAACACAAACATGGGTCGCATTTGCTTACCTTTTCGTTTGTAAATATATTGCGTTACCTTGTCTAATAAAGGCACAGAGCTTTGCATTTGAGCCTTAAAAGCGGCTTCAAATGTTTTTAATTCTGCTGCAATAGGATGACTGATTTCGGAAAGTTTCAAGACTTTAAAATTATGCTGCAAATTAAGTTATTGTTTGCAATTATTCAGCCATATTTGAAACAGGCAATCTGCTAATTATTATCTAGTTGATATTCAACAAAATAGCTAATTAAATAAATTAGCCATTTTAGCTTTATTTATGCAATTTTGTGCTTGAAAAACATCCCATTTAATATGAACTACCAAATACCAATCACGCAAACAACAAAACCTCTTTGGACTAAAGAATTAGTAGAACGAGGAGAGTTTGGTGCGGTTATTTCAGATCACATGTTTGTATCGAATTACGAAAATGGCCATTGGATTAATCCAAAAGTTGTTCCATACGAAAACTTGTCTTTAAATCCAGCAACACTTGCGCTACATTATGGACAGAGTGTATTCGAGGGCATGAAAGCATTTAAAATGCAAGATGGTTCGATTTCTATTTTTAGAATTGAAAAACATTTAGACAGATTCAATAAATCATTAGATAGAATGTGCATGCCAACTATTCCTGCAGATTTATTTCATGCAGCATTATTGGCATTTGTTAAAACCGATTTAAATTGGGTACCCGAAGGCGAAGGTCATTCTTTATACATCAGACCATTTGTATTTGCTTCGGAGGCGCGATTTGGTGTAAAGATTGCAGATGAATATATGTTTGTCATTTTTGCTGGCCCAGTAGGCCCATACTATGGTACACCTTTAAAAATAAAAGTAGAAACTCATTTTGCCCGCGCCACCAGGGGAGGCGCAGGTTTTGCCAAATGTGCGGGCAATTACGGTGCATCTTTTTTCCCAACTAGATTGGCAAAAGAAGAAGGCTTCGATCAAATTCTATGGACCGATGGTCGAGAAAATAAATACATTGAGGAATCTGGTACCATGAATGTGATGTTTATCATTAACGGAACACTCATTACACCTAGCACTTCGGATTCTATTTTAGATGGCATAACAAGAGATTCCATTTTGTCTTTAACAAACGAAATGGACATGCCAGTTGAAATTAAAAAAATTAGTGTGGATGATTTAGAGAAAGCTTTAAAAGAAAATCAAGTTTCGGAAGCCTTTGGTACAGGAACCGCAGCAGTGGTAGCTCCTATTGAGTCAATCAGCATCAATGGGCATAATTATATTTTACCTGCTATAGATGAAAACGCATTTATGTTGCGTGCGAAAAAGAAATTAATGCAAATTCGCACCGGAGTAGCTGCAGATAAGTTTAGTTGGAATACCATCATCGAATAATATTTACGGCCTAGTATCATTTTTTACTAGGCTGTAATTTCTCCTCTTAAGTTTTGCGTTAGCTGATTAGCTATTTCGTTTAAACTTAGCTCTTGCCCAAACAAGAACATCAATTTAGTAATGGCCGCTTCGAATGTTAAATCTAAGCCGCCAACAACTCCCATTTTAGCTAAATGTTTGCTGGTTTCGTATCTGCCTATTTCTACATTCCCTCCCATACATTGGGTGATTTCCAAAATCAATATACCACTAGCAACTGCTTGTTGTAAACTTGCTACAAACCAATCATCGGTACTAGTATTACCCGCGCCAAAACCTTCTAGAATAATGGCTTTCACCCCTTGTGCGCTAATAACAGCGTCTACATATGCAGGCGAAATTCCTGGAAATATTTTTAATAATGAAATGGGGTTTTTTAATTTTTTATGCACTACAAAAGAGGCTTCGGAACGAGGCATCAACATTTCTGAATTGAAATTAATATGTACACCCGCTTCTGCTAAAATTGGAAAATTAGGTGAACTAAAAGCTTCGAATTTATTGGCATCCGTTTTCTTTGAACGATTTCCCCTAAATAATTTATAATCAAAATAAATACAAACTTCATTGACAATGGCATGTCCATTTTCGTCTTTTGCTGCAGCAATTTCTAATGCGGTAATTAAATTTTCTTTAGCATCTGTTCTAATCTCGCCGATTGGTAACTGAGAGCCAGTAAGGATTACAGGCTTTGCTAGATTTTCTAACATAAAACTTAAAGCACTCGCTGTATAGGCCATGGTATCTGAACCATGCAAAATGACAAAGCCATCGTAGTCGTCGTAATTTTTTTCAATGATGCTTGCCATTTCAATCCAAGTATCCATATTCATATTTGATGAATCTAAAATTGGATCAAAAGAAATAACGACCACTTGATAATCTAGGCGAGAAAGTTCTGGTACATTTTCTGTAATATTATTGAAATCAAAAGGCACCAAAATTCCTTTTTGATCTTGAACCATTCCGATGGTTCCGCCAGTATATAGGAGAAGTAATTTTTTCATTTGCTTTGATTTTTATATACCAAAAACTCTTTTTGAATTAGCTGTAGTTTGTTCAGCTATTTCTGCTAAAGTACAAGATTTTAGCGTGGCTAGTTTCTCCGCTACATGAATAAGGTAAGCACTTTCGTTGGGTTTACCTCTAAAAGGCACTGGACTTAGGTAAGGACTATCTGTTTCTAAGACCAAATGTGCCAAATCAATTTCTTTAACCACCTCGGCCAATCCTGCATTTTTATAGGTTAATACACCGCCAATGCCTAAATAAAATCCTAGGTCTATGATTTGATGAGCCTGCTGCAAGCTGCCCGAAAAGCAATGAAATATACCACGCAAATTTGGCGCCTGTGCGGCTTTTAAAATAGCGAGTGTTTCGTCAAAAGCTTTTCTACAATGAATCACAATTGGCAATGATAATTCTTTCGCTAATTCAATTTGTGCAATAAACACTTCGCGTTGTGTTTGTTCAAAAGTTTTATCCCAATACAAATCCATGCCTATTTCGCCAATAGCAAAAATCTTATTTGCCCTAGCCGCAGCAATGATGGTAGCGAGTTCTTGTTCATAATTTTCATTCACCGAACAAGGATGCAAACCCATCATTGGATAACATTGATCTGGAAATTGATTGGCTAATTTAAATACCGCATCGACAGACGAACTATCAATATTGGGCAAGAAAAATTGTCGAATACCATTGGCATTTGCACGCGCAATAACTTGATCTATCTCTGCGGATAGTTCTGGTAGATAGATGTGGGTATGGGTATCGACAAACATGTAAAATAGGTAAATAAAAAAGGCCTAAACAAAATTGCTTAGGCCTCTTTAAAAAATATGTTTTATTGTACTGAAACTAATTCTACTTCAAATGTTAAAGGGGAGAATGGAGGAATAACTCCACCTGCACCTCTAGATCCGTAAGCTAAATCAGAAGGAATAATTAACAATGCTTTTCCACCAACTTTTAACAAGGCAATTCCTTCGTCCCATCCTTTAATAACCATGCCTTGTCCTAATTTAAATTCAATTGGTTCGTTTCTATCTAAAGAAGAATCAAATTTAGTTCCATCTAACAAACGGCCTGTATAATGCACCTTCACCGTTTTGCCTGCTTGCGCTTGTTCGCCAGCACCTGGTTCAGATATAATATACATTAAACCACTTGATGATTTACTTGGGGTAATTTGTTTATCTGCAATGTATTTTGCAATTATTTCATTTTCTTTCATAGCGTTTTCTTTTTCTGCTTTTAATTCTTCTGCTTTTAAGGCAGCATCTGTGGTTGTACTAATAACTTTTACGGTAAAACTCAAGAAGCTACTCGAGTCGATAAATGCTGGGCGAGGCGCTCCAAATGTTTTAGTAAACAACGAATCTGCATTGATTAAAAAACTAGCACTATCGCCTACCGTTAATAAAGTTAGGCCATCCATTAAATCTCCTTTAAAAGATGATTTAGCAATTTTTAATTGAATAGGTTTACCCATTTTCCAACTATCAAATACTAAAGAATCTTTACTCGTGATATACTTTAAATTTAAAGTTACTACATCATCTAATTTTAATTTTGGTCCTTTATTTGACTTATGCATAACATAAGAAAGGCCAGTAGTTTTAGATTTTGAATACTTTACTGCTTTTTGAGCTTGGGCAAAACTTGCGAACAACAAGCATGCGATAATAATTTTTAAATTTTTCATTGTTTAATTTATTTTTTTGCTTTTTTAATGCCAACTAATTCCATTTCGAATACTAATGTAGAGTATGCAGGAATTGCACCATTGCCCATTTCGCTTGCGCCATATGCTAATGCAGACGGAATAATTACTGTTGCCTTAGTACCGTTACCCAAAATTTGTAAAATTTCATCCCATCCTTTGATCACCACGCCTTGTCCAACTGGAAACTCCAATGGCTTGCCAACAGGATAAGAAGAATCAAATTTAAATCCATTTAATAATCGACCTGTATATTGTACCATAACGGTATCTCCGCTATTTGCTTTTTCTGAAGAACCTTCTTTAGTAACCACATACTGCACACCACTTGGTGTATTAACAGTCGTTAATTTATTATCTGCAATGTATTTATCGATGTTTACTTTTTCTACCGTTGCTTTTTTTGCGGCTTCTGCTTGCATCTCATCATCCATTTGTTTTTTCGATTGAACTTTTTCGATTTTAATTTGGAAAGTCAACATAGAACCGGCAGCAATAAATGCTGGACGTTGAAAACGAAAAGTTTTTTCGAATAAAGAATCTGCATTAATTAAAAAAGTAGCAGAATCTGATTCAGATAATAAAGTTAAACCATGCATTAAATCGCCTTTAAAAGAAGGCTCTACCACCATTAACTTAACGGCTTGTCCAATTTTATAAGTATCAAACAAAACAGAATCAGAATCGGTACGGTAAACCATATTTAAAGTAACGAAATCTCCTACTTTAATTTTTTCGCCTGAGTTAGTGGTATGAATTTTATATTTCAATCCATCTTCACTTGTTTTAAAACCATCTCCACAACTTTGGAATAAGGCAGTCGCTAATGCTGCGATAATTAATAATCTTCTAGTCATTTTTATTTTGTTTTTTGATTTATTTATTGTTTTAACATTTCTTCAAATTCGGGCAAAATAGCTTTAATTTTTGCTACGGTTTCTGATAAGCTTAAATAAGAAATTCCACCAGCTGCATTTCGATGACCACCACCTTCGAAATATTTTTTAGCCACTTCGTTGGCAGGAAATTCTCCTTTAGAGCGGAACGATAATTTTCTTGCTTCACCTCTATCCACCACCAAAATAGCAAAACGAATACCATTAATCGAAAGCGCGTAATTGACAATTCCTTCGGTATCTCCTGTTACAATTTGGTATTTTTTTAATTCCTCTTGATCTATATAAATATAGGCGGTATTTATCTCCGCCAAAATTACCATTTTCTGACTTAAAACATGGCCTAAAAACTTTAAACGATTTTCGGTATTCGTATCGTATATGAGTTCGTGAATTCTGGAATTATTTGCGCCCTTATCAATTAAATCGGCTATGATGCGATGCACCTCGGCCGAAGTACTTGGAAATCGAAACGATCCAGAATCGGTCATGATACCGGTGTATAAACAAGTGGCAATATCTTTATCGATATGATGACCAAAACCTAAGGTTACAATTAATCGATAAACTAATTCTGCAGCAGCACAAGCTCGCACATCCCAAAAAGTAAAATCTTCGAAAC
>Ga0208597_1000287_pt1 | contig 19683 bp, 18 predicted proteins | sample LakMenEpi05May12_FD_150673 | JGI IMG/M metagenome (GOLD analysis project Ga0208597, IMG submission 150673) | Freshwater microbial communities from Lake Mendota, WI - 05MAY2012 deep hole epilimnion (SPAdes) | ecosystem: Environmental > Aquatic > Freshwater > Lake > Epilimnion/Euphotic zone ...
AGCCCACTCAGGTTTGCCACCGTCTTCACTGTCGAAAAGAATAAAATCTATTCCAATGTCTGCAGGGAGATCTTTTGAAATACGCGCCAATTCTAACAAAACACCAACGCCACTAGCGCCGTCATTCGCGCCATCTATCGCTTGTTTGTGTTTGCTCGGGTCTGGGTCTTTATCGCCATAAGGTCTGCTGTCCCAGTGCGCAGCCAATACAATGCGCTTTTTTGCGTCGCCATGAATGGAAGCAATGATATTTCGAACGGGAGTATTTCCACCTTCCCAATTAGGCATGGTTCCTACTTGCTCTTTAACCGTGCAATTGTAACTTTTGAATTTTTGAATGAGCCAATTTCCGCAGGCCATGTGATTCGTGTTTCCCGGAACACGTGGACCAAAAGCCACTTGTTTTTCAATGAAGGCATAACAACTGTCTGTCATGAAATCGGCGGGTTCTAGAACTACTCCGCTTTCTGTTGTGTTGTTTTCTGCGCTCTTCGCTTTTCTGAAATACGGTTCAAACGTCTTGAATAGAAAACCACCCACAACGAATACAACAAGCACAATAGCAATGATCTTTTTATTGTTTTTCATGGGTCCAGGTTGTTCCTTCTTTTGAATCTTGAAGTTGAATGTTTATAGCTTTTAATTCATCGCGAATTATGTCCGATGTTGCGAAATCTTTTTTCGCTTTCGCCTCCGCACGCAAGCGAATAATCACTTGCATAAGGTCGTTCGAAATATCATTCGAAGCGCTGCTTACTTCGGCTTGAAGGCCGAGTACCTCGAACACAAATCCGTTCACTAATTTTTGAAGACGTTCGATGTTGGTTTGTGTCAATTGAATTTTATGGTCCAAACACGAGTTAATCACCTTCACCGCTTCGAACAAATGCGCAATAAGAATAGGAGTGTTGAAGTCATCGCTCATGGCCTCGTAGCAATTCTTTTCTAACGCTTCAACGTCATAAGAATTCGTTTCGCTTGCAACAAGTGTATCCACTTTCTCAACGGCTTGCATCAATCGTTCGAATCCTTTTTCTGCTGCCTTCAAAGCTTCATTGCTGAAATCTAACGTACTTCTGTAATGGGCTTGCTGCATGAAGAAGCGCACGACCATGGGTGAAAACCCTTTCTCTAAAAGTTCGTGTGTTCCCGAAAACAATTCATGTGGAAGGAAGGAATTTCCCAACGACTTCGACATCTTCTGTCCGTTTACGGTAAGCATGTTTGCGTGCATCCAATAGCGCACAGGAGCCTTTCCGCAGCACGCAGAATTTTGCGCTACTTCCGATTCGTGGTGAGGGAATTTCAAATCCATTCCGCCACCGTGAATGTCGAACTCTTCACCCAAATATTTCGTGCTCATGGCAGAACATTCCAAATGCCATCCCGGAAATCCTTCTCCCCATGGCGAAGACCAACGCATAATATGTTCAGGAGATGCCGCTTTCCATAAAGCGAAATCGGCGAAAAAACGCTTCTCTTCTTGACCGTCTAACTCACGCGTATTTTCCAGTAACTCATCTACGTTCCTTCCGCTTAATTCACCGTAAGGAAAAACGTCTTTGTATTTCTTCACATCGAAATAAACGCTTCCGTTTACTTCATACGCATATCCATTTTTAATGATCTCTTCAATCATGGCAATTTGTTCCATGATATGTCCCGTTGCGCTTGGCTCAATGCTCGGCGGATGGTTGTTGAATTCACGCATCATGTCGTGGAAATACGTGGTGTATTTCTGTACAATTTCCATGGGTTCAACTTGTTCCAATTTCGCCTGCGCGCCAATGCGATCTATTCCTTCATCGAACTCCGTGGTGATGTGTCCAACATCCGTTATGTTTCGCACATAGCGAACTTTATATCCAAGAAAAGAGAGATATCTATAAACAGTATCGAACGTCACGAACGTTCTACAATTTCCTAGATGAGCGAAATTGTAAACAGTAGGCCCGCACACGTACATTCCAACGAATTGTTTGTGAAGGGGAGTGAACTTTTCTTTCGTTCGCGTAAGACTATTGTAAATGAACAAATCAACCATACTGCAAAGAAACGAAGACAAATAAAAAAAGCCTCATTCATTGAGGCTTTTTATGAGTCTATTACTTTCAGTTAAGAAACTTTCTTCGCAATTTCTTCCAACATGGTCGAAACCAAACGTTGCATTGGGTATTCAATCTCCCAACCCCAATCGCTTTTTGCCGTTGAATCGTCAATGCTGTTCGGCCATGAATCGGCTAGGCCTTGACGGAAATCTGAAGCGTAGCTAATTTCAAATCCGGGTAAGTGTTTTTGAATTTCTTCAGCCAATTGTTTCGGTGTGAAGCTTATTCCTGCTAGGTTGTAGGCGCTTCGGATTTTTATTTTTTCAGCATCAGATTCCATCAGTTGAATAGTAGCGCGAATGGCGTCTTCCATCATCATCATCGGTAGCTCAGTGTTTTCCGAAAGGAACGATGTGTATTTGTTTTCCTTCAACGCAGAATAAAAAATATCTACTGCGTAGTCTGTTGTTCCTCCGCCGGGAGCAGAGCGATGTCCAATTAATCCTGGGTAACGAAGACTACGAACGTCAACGCCGTACTTCATGAAATAATATTCGCACCATCTTTCACCCGCCAACTTCGAAATTCCATAAACGGAAGATGGCTCCATCACTGTAGTCTGAGGTGTTTGATCGGCTGGAGTAGTTGGTCCGAACGCCGCAATGGAACTTGGCCAAAACAAACGGAACTTAAATTCTTTCGCGAGCTCAAGAATATTAAGAAGCCCTTCCATATTTAACTTCCATGCATACATCGGATTCTTCTCTCCTGTAGCACTCAATAGCGCTGCAAGCTGATAAACCTCTGTTACAGCATGGTCTTGAACGCATGCGCGCAAGGCTTCAGCATCTAAAACATTCAATTGAACATACGGTCCATCTTCAGAAGAAACGGCCTCTGCGGGTTGAATATCGGCGCCAATCACATTGTGTTGTCCCAACTTCGAACGAAGGGCCATCACAAGCTCAATGCCTATTTGTCCTCTGCAGCCAATAACCAATGCTTTTCTATTCGTGCTCATAGTTAAAAAATGTTTTCAAAAATAGGTATTTTCGCGCCATGGCAATTCCACAAATTGAAATTGAAGATTTCGATTATTCACTTCCCGAAGATCGCATTCGTGTTATTCCACTCGAGGAACGTGCGGCTGCCAAATTGTTGGTCTATGAAAACGGAGAAATTACAGATTCCATTTTTTCTGAATTGCCGAATTTTTTGAAGGAAGGAGATCTGTTAATCTCGAACAATTCGAAGGTCATTCCTGCTCGAATCATTTTTCAAAAAGAGTCGGGTGCCTTCATAGAAATCATGTGCCTTGCACCCTTCGGAATCTCATACACAGAAGCCTTTTCGGCACATGATAGCGTTTCCTTCACAGCTTACATCGGAAATTCAAAACGATGGAAAGAAGGAAAATTAGAATTGAAAATCAATTGGAACAATTCCCCCGAAAGCGTCTTCATCGAAAGAAAAGGAATTGAGAAAGATGCCTTCATAGTAGAATTCACCTGGAACTTCAATGCCGTCTTCTCCGAAGTCATAGAGGCAATCGGACAAGTGCCTTTGCCACCCTACTTCCAACGCAAGCCAGTGGCCAACGATGTTGGTAGATACCAAACCGTCTTCGCGAAAACGGAGGGTTCTGTTGCAGCGCCCACCGCCGGTTTGCATTACACGAACGAAGTTCTTCAAGCCATTTCGAATATTGGTGTTAAGCAAGAAGAAGTTTGTTTACACGTGGGAGCAGGAACATTCAAGCCCGTTTCAGCCGAGCGCATCGAAGACCACGAAATGCACGCTGAATTTTTTGAAGTAACACGCGAATGCATTCAAACAATTTTAAATTGTGAAGGAAGAATCATTGCTGCAGGAACAACTTCTATGCGAACCCTCGAAAGTTTGTATTGGTTGGGCGTTCGTGTTTTATATGGAAAGAATACAGATTCTGTGGAACAGTGGGAACCTTACACCTCGAATACGAAATACTCCAAGGAAGAGGCTCTAACGGCTCTGCTGAATCATCTCGACGCTACAAATCGAAACAGCATTTGCGCTTCGGCCAGTATTTGTATAGCACCCGGATATTCATTTAAGATTTGTTCCGGACTTCAAACAAATTATCATCAACCGAAAAGCACCTTGTTATTGTTAGTTGCCGCCGCAGTAGGCGAGGAGTGGAAACGCATTTATGTGCACGCCATCAATAACGAATACATGTTCCTGAGTTACGGCGACACCATGTTGCTTTGGTTCTAGAAAATGAAAAAGGATGCCGAAGCATCCTTTTTAGTAATCAATATTTTTAAGATCAATCTTCACGGAAGAAACGATAGTCTTCAATTTCTGCCGACTCACGAAGTGAATTAAACAACGTCATTGGTGCGCTAGATTTTTGTCCACGCATTTTATCTTTTCTAAAAGAAACGTAGTTATCAGGACTTTCAACACGAGTAACATCAGCCGCGCGTTGAATAACATAAATACCACCTTTTCCTTTAATTGGAGCAGAGATATTACCAGTTGGTAAACCGAAGGCAGCACCAATAGGAGCACTTTCAGTTTCTTGAACACCACTTTCAGGTATGTTGCGCATAGCCATTGAAAGATTCTCGAAAGTCTTTACTTGTCCTGTTACCTTACTAGCAATTTCTTCCATAGAATTGCCGGTCATCATTGCCATGTATTTCTCAGCTTTCTTATCCTTAATAACTTCTTGCTTCACACGGTCATAAACATTGCGCAAGGAAGGAACTCCTTTTTCTTTAATTTCCATTAAGCAGACAACAACAATTCCGTCATCAACAGAAATCGGTTGCGAAATCGCACCTTCTTCAGTATCCTCATTGTACGTCCAAACCATAATATCATTTGCATTTTGAACGCCACTTACAGAAGTTGCTTCAGGTCGAACATTCGGAGAATAAGTTAATCCACCGTAGCTTTCTACTGCACCTGCGCGGAAGCTTACACTGTCGCCATGATTCTGAATGAAGTCAATTGCTTTTTGGTAAGTATCTTTTTTCGTAGCCGGGCTTGGAGAAATTGGTCTTTCAACTTGCGCGTAGTAAGTAACAGCACTAGCAGCACCTTTTTTAGTTACTTCAATCAAGTGCGTTCCGAATTGGCTTTCTACAATTTGAAGATCACCCACCTTACCGTTGAAACAAGCCGCATCGAATTCAGGAACCATAGCTCCTTTTGCGAACATACCCAAATCACCGCCTTTTACAGCAGAACCGGGGTCTGTGCTATACTTGGTAGCCATTTCAGCAAAGTTCTTTTTAGATTGAATCTCTTTCTTCAATGAATCTGCTTTTGCTTTCCCAACATCGCCTTTCTCTTTGAAAAGAATGTGACGTGCTTGCACAGAGTCAATCTCAGTTCCGCGTGAAGTTAATTTTACCACACGAGCAATACCTCCAGATACAAAAGGACCAAATACACGTCCAAGACTATCAGATGTCATTTGAGCATTGAATGGTTCTGGGAAACTTCCTGCAGCGTATTTCACTTTAGCATTTGCAGGGTTACCTGAATTTAAAACGGCAAAAAGAGAATCTTCTTTCACAGTTTTAGACGCTTTGAAAGATGTTGCTAAAGCCTGAAGACTCTCAAGCGTTGCAGCACTGTCACTAGCACTTGTAATTAAAGGAATACGAACGTAAGCAATGGTGCGACTTCTTTCTTGTTTGAAGTCACGATCATTTTTGTGCTCGTTGTAATAATTTTCAATGTCCTCGTTCGAGAAGGTAATTTCACTCTCCATGATTTGAACATAGGGCTTCACCACGTATACGATAGAAGCTTTGTCGTTAGACTGGTGAAACAGACTCTTAGCGTCTAAGGAATTTACGTAAGCTCCAGCACCTACCAAGGCATCGTACTTTTCTTTCAATCGCTTCTCTATGACAAGTCTTCTATAGCCTGTAAATAGATTTGGCTTTTCTGTCTCCATTTTCTTGAAGCTTTCACGCATCTGCTCTTTGAAAGGCAAAGAATCTTGTCCTTGATAGAACGTGGATTTCACGTAAGAACTTAAATACTTTCCGAAAAGAATTTCATCCAACTCTTCATCAGTTACCATTAAACCAAGGCTTTGGTATTCAGGTTGAAGCAGAGTGGTTTCAATTAAGTTGTTCCATACATCGTTTTCCAAACCGTGGGCTTGGCTGTTGTTGTAACTGAACAATTCAGATTGTTCCTGAAGCATTGCTCTCCATTGGTCTTGCTTAATGGTTTCGCCATTAATAACACCAACTTTATCTGAAGAGCCGCCGAACATTGCCATTACAGCATCATACGGGATCAAGAAGCCGACAATACCAATGCCGACTAAGGCTAGTACTAGCCATCCTTGTTTACGAAGGGTTGAAATCATTGCCATAGTTATGGACTATAAAATTTAGGATTGCGAATATCGTAAATTTGCTCGGAAATTCCTTGTTTTTTTTAGCGAAGTCTAGCTATTTGTTAATTCTTCCATATTTTGGAGCTGAACAAGCTTAATTTGACGCTCATTTACGGCAAGAATGGTAAAGCGATAGCGGTCAATCACGAATTTCTGATTCACTTCGGGAAAGTCTTGGTGGAAGTTCAGTATCAGTCCTCCGAGGGTATCATATTGCTCCTCATTTTCAGGAAGTTCCAACTTGTATTTTTCATTGATGTAATGAACATCAAGTCTTCCAGCGAATTCATACCAACCTTTTGATACTTCACGTTCAACGTTATCAATGGTGTCATGCTCATCTTCTATTTCACCAAAAATCTCTTCAATAATATCCTCAAAGGTGATAAGCCCGCTGGTTCCTCCAAACTCATCTACAACAGCAGCCACGCTCTTCTTCTGGCTACGAAATATTTTTAAAATCTCATTCGCTGCCATGGGTTCTGGAACAATGGCAATTGGACGAAGAATTTCTTTAATCTCTTTAGGGTTCTTGAAGAAGTCACTGAAGTGAACATATCCAATCAACTGATCAATATTTTCCCGGTAAACAATGATTTTAGAAAGTTTTGTTTCAATGAAAAGCTCTTTCGCTTTCGCAATGCTCTCTGCAATATCAATGGCAACAATTTCATTGCGTGGCAACATGCAATCTCGGGCTTTCAACAAAGAAAAATCAAGTGCGTTTTGAAAAAATTGAATTTCCAAATCCAATTCATTCTGCTGAGAATGCACGCCTGTGAATCCTTCCAAATAATGGTTCAAATCGGTTCTTCCAAAAACAATGTCTTGCTCTTTTGGCGAGTTTCTAAAGAGCATTGAAATAATCCATTCGCTCACCTTCGTTACGCTATACGCAAACACGAAAAGTATGGCGTACCAAATAGCAATCAAAGGAGAGAGACGCAACAACCATTTATTCGGTTGTGAAGACAACAATGCTTTCGGAATGAATTCGCCAAAAATTAAGACAACTAAGGTTGAAACGATCGTTTGAAGAATTAAGACACCGTATGATCCAACTGTCTCGTCTAGATGGGGGAAATTTGATTCAAGTATATCGGTAAGAACATGACCGAAGACGATTCCATAAATTACCAAGGAGATATTATTTCCAACCAGCAGCATAGCCAAGAACAACTTTGGTTTTCCAACCAAAGAAGATAAAATAGACGCGCCGAAAACGCCTTGTTTCTTATCCAATTCTATTTTTAATTTGTTGGAAGTAAGAAAGGCTATTTCAACACCTGAATAGAATGCACACCCGAGCAGTGTCCCGAGAATAATGAGTATTTGAGAAACGTCTATATTACCCATTGTTTTTGTTCATTCTGCGGTACATTCCCAAACGGAATAAAAACCACATGAGTGCGATGCCTGGAATAAATAAATTCTCGGCGCCTTTGTCCCAACCTTCTGAAGAGATCATATAAAGCGCATAACCAAATGATGCAACCACAACAATGGCCCACAGGATAAGCACAATTTTATTTAAGTTATTCATTAGTTAGATGTGTTGAAATTACCCGATGTTTGATTGATTTCATAATTGGAAAAAGATCCATTACTTCGAAGTCCTTTTCCTTCCAGCACACTGTTCTCAGAACTGATTTTTACAAAATCTGGCGTGTAAACCAAATCAGAGTCGAGGTAAAAAGTAAGTGAGTTAGTTTCCAGTTTTTCTTTTTTCCAATTTTCTAAGACAAGGTCACCTTTCGTCCAAAGCGTGTTGCTTTTCTGCGAGAAAATAGCTTCGTTACCGGTCATTGTTCCTGTGTATTCTCCGAGCGAATCAAAAAATTCGATGTGAAAGGTTTTGGGTGCTATTAAATAAGAACTGTCGCTAACATACTGGTCCAATTGTAAAGCATAAATTTTTGTTCGAACGACACCATCTAAAGAATAACTGAACGAAGCGTTGAATGTGCTTTGTACGGGCACAAATTTCGGGTCAGTAATGGCTTTGATTTCTGAAATTTCATTTTGACATCCGATCAAAATGAACACCACCGCTAACACAGCTGCTATTTTTAGAAGAGGATTAATCATACTTTCTCTGCACGAACCAACGCTCGAACGGATGAAGTTTAAATCCGATGAGGAAGGAAGCGTAGTTCTCTTTTGTTGCAGTTTCCGTTGCATTGCCGTATGTTCCAAACTCGGCAGAAAGGACAAGACTGCTTGTTGTTTTTGAAGAACGCATAGGCATTTGCAATCCGCATGTAAATGCTTCTTGAACAATGTTATTTCCGTTCAACCCAACGTAGCTTTCAACACTTTTCATGCCCAGGCGATACGTGCATGCTCCGAAGTAATTGTTCTCTCCACCATTTACATTTGGAACATATTCCAATCCGAGTCCAACGTTTTTAGAGTTGTGAAAACTTTGATTGGAAACATGAATCAAGGAGTTCATGTTTTCAATAGATTTCCAATCTTGTTGACGATAAGAGACGCTTAGGGAAAGTGTCCCGGCCTTTTTAAATTCATGTGTAATTGCAGCGCCGAATTGAATGCGCTGAGGAATGACAAAAGAGAGGTTAGTATAGGTCGTATCCAAAACGGTAAGCACGGGCAATTCAACACCAGAAACAGAACGTGTAGACTGACGAATATCTTGCACCTTCGGGCTTACGTTGTTTTCCAATTCATAGGTTCCAGCCAAATGAATCCAAGTTGACCGAGTAACTTTTCCCGCTGATTTTCTTTGGTGAAGAGGGAACGAATAATGGGCCCCAAAGGTAAAATTCGCATCAGAAAAGGATTTGCGATTGGTAATCTTACTGTTATAGATGGAAGTATTATCGAACAAAATGCGGTCGATTTGCAGGATAGATCCAAATCTGAAATTTAAATTACTTCCAAGAGATAAGGTGTGCGTGCGTGCGTGCGTGCTGTCGGAAAAAAGAATGAACGTCCGCGCAAAGCCCATTTGAACCTTATTTATCCCACCCTCGCCACTGTAGCTGTAATTTGCATTTAAACTGTCATTAATCGCCTGTGAATTTGAAAACTGATAACCTACGATGCTTTCGGGAGTGATGCCCATTGCAAATCCCCATTTGCTGCCCGTTCGTTTAAAGCCAAAAGCAATTTCGCCTACCTGGCCACCGAGGTAATTGGTCGGTCCTGAGGTTGAAAGAAGCTGTGAACTTTTGGCAAATACACTTCCCTGAAAAGTTGTTTCGGAAAACAAAGCAAACGATGCCGGGTTAGATAGATTCACACCCGATAAATCGGGAAGCGCAATAGATGCATTGCCAAGGCCGGCGTAACGTGGATTAAATCCAATGTCAGTGAGTCCAATTCCAAAACGAGAGTAAGGAGAGTTTACAGGAATTTGAGCCTGCACGCGTATGCACAATGCCGAAATCAAAACAAGAAAAATATATTTAAGATTCATTCGCACAAGTGATGGCATACAACCCAATTAAAGTTAAATTCAATTCTACAAAGATGCGGTAATTAAGCTGTTTAGCAAAATGAACCGCATCAGTCCCAGTAAATACAATTTGAATATCAGGAAATAGCTTCATTGCAGCGTCTATGTATCCCTTCAATTCAGAAAGAATTCCAAAATTCACACTGCTTAACATAGCCCCTTCGGTAGAATTTTGAAAGGGCTCGGTGCTTTCAGAGAATTTTAAAAGTGGAAGTTGTCCGGTAAATTCATGCATCGCTCGCAAGCGCGCCTGCGCGCCCAATGAAATGACTCCAGAAATTAGAGCGTTATTTTGAGCGATAGAGCAAGTAATACAGGTTCCGAAATCAACCACCAAACTTTCTGACTCTTCGAAAATTTCAAATGCTCCTGCAACATTCGCAAGACGATCCTTTCCCGCAACGCCTGAAGAGTATAAGAAGGCCGGGAAATTATCTTCTGGAATAATTCTACAAAAAGAAAATCGATTTAAAAAATCAGTCTGTTCAGACGCACTCCTTACCGAAGAGTAGAAAAATGGAAGACTGTGATTTGAGTGCAATAGATTCAATTCAAAACTAAGATTGTTATCGAGAATTCTTCCCGATTCAACCAGGGAATCATTTACGAACAACCCCCATTTTAATGAGGTGTTCCCTTGATCCAATACAATGCAATTCATCTGGAGGGCTAGTTTTTGAGAACTGTTATGGTTCCTCTACGCTCATATAAAACACCCACTCCGTTCTTTACGGTGATGTAATAGACATAGGCATTTTCATGCACATAATCCCCGCCATTCATTTTGCCATCCCACTTTTCAGAAAGTTTGTTTGTTTCAAAAATGTAATCGCCCCAACGACTGAAAATATTCATAGTGTATTGGGTTGTGTCCGCGAATGAAATGACCGGATAGAATAGATCATTTTCACCATGAATCATCATAGCGTTGGGAATCCAAATAAGAGGCTCCTGATCTAAACATTTTTTGTTGCTGTATGATGTAAATGTTTCATTTGGGAAATAGCTAATCGGCTCTGAATTTCCTTCGATTCGGTAACAGAATTGACCTTTGGAAGAAAGGAAAGGTTCAAGGTCATCTGAGTATGCAAGATTGTTTGCAAGGAATGAGATAGCTTGGGTTTCAGCGCCCCCGTCTACGGATCTAAGCACATTATATTCTTGTACACCATTTTCCCAATCCTCGTATTCAGACCAGTTTAAATTGTTCAACAAAAGTTCCGGAAGATTTGCACCACGCAAGCGTATGTTTTTTCCAACGTTGGTTGTATCCAGGAAATACCCACAAGGATTTTGAATAATTACGCGGTAGTCGTATATAATATCGTCGGAATTAACATCTGTATCGGTGAATACGATATTGGTGGCCGACTGCGTAATATCCATGTGATTCTCCCAGTTATAAGGGGCATATAAATTCTTCCGTTGAAGGATATATTTATGCGGAACTAATGTTGGTTGCGTTCTAACCGTTACCTCAATGGCCTTGGAGCTACTGACACTTACTGAGGTCAGATAATTTATAGCTGGTGGAGTTGGATATGAAATATTTATAGTCTGAATGTTAGAAGCCGAAGTGAAACCTGAATTGGAATAGGCAATCACACCGTAATAATTTATTCCGGAAGAAATGCTTGTAAATTCATGTGTGCCTTGAAGGGTATTGCCGTCTGTAGTATCAACGGGAATGAAGTTTATGCCGTCAGAACTGTACATGAGGACATAGTAGTCAACACCCGCATTCCAACCCGAGTATGAGCTCCATGAAAAATTGATCGTGTTGTCACAAAGTGTATAAGCTGAGGGGCTCAGGAAAATAGTGCAATTGCAAACGCTTCCTGTAGGGCTCGTGTTTGGGCTAGGTGGTGTGCCTGAATAGCACGTGTCAATGGCAGAAAGCAAATAACATTCAGGTCCACTGCTCGGTGAAGACAGAAGATCACTAAAAAGAGTATTATTTATTCCAAAAACAGTGTCAATCAAATTAACCGTTGAGCCATTGCAGGCATAAACAATGTAGCCATCTGTGTCACCCGAAGAATTAATATTCCAATTCAATTCTGCCAACCCAGTTGCCGGATTCACTGTCACACTTGTTATTGTGGGAATAGCTGGAGCTGTTTGATCTGTGAAAAAACCACTTGCGATGTTGCTTGCGAAATCACAATTAGGTACGCCGCTATAACGAATTTGAAAATTGAGTTGCTCGCCACACACGGTCACTTCATAATTGAAGGAAGAAGATGTGCCTGGTAAAGTTTGAACTTTGTTCCAAACGCCTGAAGGATATTCTAACCAGACTTCAGCATTTACGGCAGCTAACCAAGCCGCATTAGAGGTGGGTACGTTCCATTGAAGTTCAGCGAAACCAGGAGGAGAAACCGAGGCATTGGCAGTAAGAAAGGTGCTGCAAAATGTTTCAGAGTTACTGAAAGTAGGTGCGCCCCCAATATTGTCCTCCGTTTGAATGTACACACAGCAAGAATTAGTTAAGGCATTTGCTCCTGGGTATAAAAAGGCTCCAGATAAATTAGTTGATTGACTAATCTCAGTGAAATTCCCCGCTGCGTCAGAAGCATAAATATGGTTAGTTACAAAGGTTGCTGGGTTGGGTGAAGTGTACCACGAAATGCTAAGCGAATTTCCTTGTACTTCAAGACAGGTAAGGGTAGCAGAAGATTGTCCGTGAGCATTTGAGGCCCAAAGAAGAACGTGCAAGAACAACGCTGCTAATATAATTTTCCCTTTCATTCGTTTTGAAGAGTGCAAAAATAGGCCTTCGGTTGCATACAATCGCCAAAAGCAAACGGAATTAAAATGAAATATTGCCCATCGTCTTTTGAGCTTCGCGAAATTCTCCAATCGTTTGTTCTATAACTTCTCTGGCTGATATAACTCCTTTTATTCGAGCACTTACTTGCCCAATCTCCAATTCGCCTTCTTCGAGGTCGCCATGCGACATTCCTTTTTTCGCTCGTCCGCGTCCAAGTAATTCTTTCAATTCGTCTATGCTCGCTCCCGTTTCGTATGCGTTGAGCACAGCTTTATAAAACGTGCTATTCAGCAACCGCACGGGAGTTATCTCGTGAAGAGTGAGTTTGGTATCTCCTTCCTTGGCTTGCAGAATAGCGTTTTTGAAATTCTCGTGTGCTGCGGATTCATGAGTCATGACGAAACGTGATCCCATCTGAACCCCTTGAGCGCCAAGAGACATAGCCGCAAGCATGCTTTTTCCGCAAGAAATCCCTCCGGCTGCAATAACCGGAATTGAAACTGTTTCAGCGACACTCGGAATTAAACAGAGGGTAGTCGTTTCTTCGCGTCCATTGTGACCGCCCGCTTCGAAACCTTCTGCTACCACAGCGTCTACGCCTGCTTCTTGCGATTTTAGTGCAAAGGCACTGCTGCTCACAACGTGGGCTACTTTTATTCCTGAAGCTTTAAGTCTTTCAGTGTATTTCTTCGGACTTCCGGCCGAAGTGAAAACAATGGGAACGCGGTACTTTTCAATAAGAGCAATATGCTCTTCAATATTCGGATATAACAACGGGAGGTTTACGCCAAATGGAAGATTTGTTTGCTGAATACACTTTTTTATTTCCTCTTCAAGTTGATCAGGATACATCGATCCAGCGCCTAAAAGTCCGAGGCCACCTGCGTTTGAAACAGCACTTACCAAATTCGCTCCGGTGCACCAAATCATTCCCCCTTGTATAATTGGGTACTTAATTCCAAAAAGTTGACTGACTGAATTCATGTTGAAATTTTCTCCAAAAATGCGAAAAACTATTCAGTGTTCGGAAATTGTTGATTATCTTAGCACACGACATTATCCAAAATGAAAAAAATAGTATTCTTTCTTAGCTTGGTTTTAGCGCTTCTATCAAACGCTTCTCATGCCCAATACCGCTGGGATTACGGGTTGAAAGTAGGTGCGTCAAACTACCTCGGAGACATCGGAGGAAAATATCTTCCAAGAAGAGATTTTGTTGTAGATATGCACCTGATTTCAACTCGCATGTCAGCGGGTGCTTACGCAAGGTACAAAGTTAACAAGCGCTTAGCATTCTCTACAAATTTTGACTGGATTCGAATTACAGACAGAGATGCCTATACGTCCTACGCTCCGCGTAGAGCGAGAAACGCAAATTTCAGAAATGATTTATTGGAGTTAGGTGGTCGCGCAGAGGTTACCATTTGGTACGACAATGACGTGGGAAATAAAGGTTATTACAACCCTGACTTTAAAGTGTTTTTGTTTGCGGGACTAGCTGGATACTCTTCAAACCCGAAAGGGCAGATTTTCAAAGACGGTGATGTGCAATATGGCGGAGAGTGGTTCGCGCTTCGTGACTGGAGAACGGAAGGTCAAAAAAGTGCTTATTCGAAATTTGGTTTGGCTATTCCAGCGGGAATTGGAGCTTATTTCACCTTCAATAAAAAATGGAGAGTGCAGTGGGATTTAAGTTGGAGAACTGTGTTTACGGATTATCTAGATGATGTTTCAACGGTTTATTCCACTCCGAATTCGAATGATTCTAAAGCATACGAGTTTGTGAACAATCAAACGTATCAAGCTTTGTTAGATGGATTGGTTGCAGAAAACCCACAGTACACAGCGAACGATTTATCAATTGAAAACTTTCAAATTGCACCGCCGGGCGCTACCTATGCTTCGCCTCGCGGTGACGCTACGCACAACGACAGTTATTTAACTACTCAACTTACTGTAACGCGTGTAATTCGCGGAAGATCCAGCTTCTCTAGATCGAAGTATGGTTATATGAAAGGAAGACCAGGAGTTAGAAGATCAAGAGCGAAATTCTAACATTAGAAATATTGAATCAATTTAGAAAGTGGTTTACGCAATAGCGTGAACCACTTTGGTTTTAACCCGTTTATTTTCCAAGCCAAGCGATCTTCTTTATTCGCACGAATACGATTTTTAAGACTAACATTGCTCACACCGCCAGCGCGCATGTGAATCATTACTTTCGGAAGGTGCTGTGCGCTGCACGACTCCTTAAAGAGAAAGCGCAACATAAGTTCATAATCTGCGGCGCTTTTAAATTGCGTGTCGAAAGTTCCGAAAGAATAGTAACATGATTTTTTAACGAAGAAAGTAGGGTGAGGGGGCATCCACCCTTTTAAAAAGTTCTCTTTGTTGTATGACCCGCTACGCCACTTACGTAGAATTTTGTTGGTGTCTATCGGATCTACATAATTCAAATCTCCATAAAGACAATCTGTTTCGTTTTTTTGGAAGGCGCGAACAACGTTTTCAATAACATCATTTGAACAGTAAAAGTCATCGCTATTCAAAACCCCAATAATGTCCCCAGTGGCCATTGCCAGCCCTTTATTCATCGCATCGTAAATTCCTTTATCTCTCTCGCACAAAAACTTTTTCACCACACCTTGCGAAGCAACATTAAATAGGTTCTTCGAAAGGTCCTTAGGAAGGTCTTGCGAAGCACCTTCGGAACGACCTTGCACGGCATCAACAAATTGCTTCACAATTTCTACGGTACCATCAGTGGAAAGCCCATCCACAACGATGTACTCTATATTCTCATAAGTTTGTTTCTGAACGGAGGAAATGGTATCACCGATAGTTTTCGCACTGTTGTAACTAACAGTTATGATACTCACTTTCATGGAATCAGAAATTTCTTCCAATTAAAAAATGCAAAACTTGATTGTAGTTTCCTTTTTCGTAATAAGAATTCTGATTGGCAAAATTGGGAGATGGTCTAGTTGGAATTATGCTCGATGAAAATTTCCCTTCTATAAACAGGTGATCGCCTAATTGAACAATTGCCCCCAAACCGAGACCAATATCAAAGTTCCGAAACGGAGGTGAGACGGGATAAGTCAACTGATTTGCAAGAATTTCTTGTTTTATTATTTGTCCGTAATAGAGTCCTGATAAAAATGTGAATGGACCATTCTGGTATGACCACTGCACGGGAACTTCAATATAATTAAGTCGATAAGAAAATGTGTTGAAGTTAAGTGTGTCGCGTTTGGTTCGTGATCCTTTTTCAGAATAATACAGTCCAATTCTAAGTCCGTTTTTTTTGTTGAATGGAGCGTTCACATATGCTCCTCCTGTTATTCCGAATTTGTCCCATCCACCAAGTCCATCGCCACTTATTTGAGAGGTGGTCATGCCTATAGCCATTCCCGCGTTGAATGCCTGTTGAGCATCCATAGAACACGCAAACAACGTAAAAAAAAGAAAAAGTGCTCTAGTTAATTTCATATTCAATAGCATTCAATACCTCATGGGTATCGGTATCAACCAAATAACCAATCACAGTCATGTTTGTAGGGGTCCAGGTGCTTTTCAAAGGAATAGTAAAACTGGTTGTCGTTGAGAAACCTGCAGCTGGATTGCTGGCAATTTGATTCCCCATCGGCTCAGAAACGTTTGTTCTCAGCACATGCTCGTGCTCGTAATCTTCTATTTCAGAGGGGGTTTGACTATAGTCTTCTTGGGCACTTATAATATGGTTTTCAGCAAGCAAAACCACGAGATTTACATTGCCCGAATACGCCTGAAGAAATTGCGTATTCATGTGAATGTTGAAGACGTTATCAGTAACTATATATTCACATTGAGTTTGAAGGTCAACGGGTGTCGTTCTATTCAACTCACTGGTTATAATGTCTTGCCAAATTGCAGGATTTCCTGGGTCTATATAGACGTAATTAGCCAAACCTCCAAGGCGATTTATACGCGCTGAAGGATTAAATCCACCGTTGAGCTGGGACCAATAAATGTTTCCGGCTGGGGTTGTGTAATCGTTTTGGAATAAAGTGCCTCCGGTTTCTGCTAGGGTTCCAGCGTGAATAGCGACTGTTACCATGCGCTCACCAAGCTGCGAATCGAAATCAAGTACCAAGGCGGTTGAAGCTGGACATGCGCCACACAAGTGTCCTGTAAATTCTTCGAATAATACGTTGCGTATGGCTTGGGTAGATGCAGTAAATGAAGGTGCTGCACCATACAAGTCCTCACGGTATTTATTCTTTGCAACAGTAACCGGATTTTCAAGTCGGTCGCATGCCCCGAAGAATAGGGACAATCCAAGAAGGAATAGGTAATTTTTTTTCATCTTAAAAACTTGCAGTGTACATTAATTCAAAACCATTTGTAGCGGGCACGGCACGGCAGACTCCACCAATACAAAATACGCCCTCTCTTCTTTTTCCGTAACCAAGAGTTAAACGTTGTGAACCGTTAATGTATCCAATGGTTCCAAACAAATAGTGAATACGTTTTTCTTCTACAGAGTTTCCGTAATTGTATTGATCAATTAATGCAACGCTCCAGTGCGGGGAATGGGAAAATTCGGCAACCACGGTTACCCAATCGCCTTTGTCTTGTTTGGTTTGTAATCCTTGAATTTCAAGATGAAGATTGTCTTTTGGAGTGAACTTGTAGTTCATCTCTACAACTTCAATATTCGCGTAAACAATTCCTTTGAAATCATTGGTAACAGGGGTAGCCAACGTGTTGAATTCAAAATAGTAGTAGGTGAAACCCGTTGAGAATTTTTTGCTCAATTTTTTCTTCATTTCTATGTTGAAATCACGAACATATTTCGTTGGTCCAAAATTTACCGAGTTAATATTATACGCATCGGTGTATGATTCCAAACCTGAAAGGCGCGTGGTATCCAGGCCATTCGCAGCTGCAAAGTTTGCAGAAATTTGAGTGCCGTATTTACCACCAAGTTTAGACCCTTTCTTGAACGTGTAAAAGACCTCGCCCATAAAACTTACTTCACCCGTCAGAGGTGTTGCATAAGGATATAGAGTCGCAGCTAAATTATGCGTGTGCTGCTTTGTAATTGAAGGAAGATAGTTGGTGGGCACATCGAAAAGTTTCAGGTTGCGATCTGCACGAAAACTCATATTGTCAATGAATTTCACCGCTGTATTCAATCCGAATCCGCTTCCGCTGTATGAAGCGTTTAAGAAAAACGCTTTTCCTTTTCGATAGATATAGGCGTTGTCGGCACTTGGGTCATTAATTTTTTGAGCGTACTCTCCAGAAATCGCTAGGGCATTTCTGTTGAGTTGAAATCTAACCGCAGAATTCGAAACATTATTAGGAGTTAGGAAAACCAACGAGTCTTCGAATCGCGTTTCGCCATTCTGGTACCGACTTACAAAGCTTGTTCCTAAGGTTAATTGAGTTTGTTTTTCAGCAAGCGATTTGAAAATTGAGTTCAGGTTGAATTCGGCATCAGTTCCACGAATAATTCCATCTGCATTGGTAATGCCACTGTCGAAATCAAGACGCTGACGTCCGTAAATACCCTTCAAGGTTATTCCTTTTTTCGGGGTAATAATTAATCGGGCACCATCGAGCGCATTGTCAATTCCTAGATTCGGTTCCCAATAGGTACGTAAGGTTAATCCGTTTCCGAATTGCTCGTAGAAATTTCCAATAGTCACATTGAAAATACTGTCTTGGTACTGAATGTAACGGTTTCCAATTCCAGTACCCTTGTATCTGTTTTGGGCGCTGAATCCTTGAATGGCGTTGTTATACGTTTCAAAACGCACGCCTGCACTGAATCCTCCTTGGGTGTACATCAGATTGCCAAAGCCGTTAATGGCAGTAGTCGCGGGGGGTACAGTCGCTCCAATTAAACTGTCCTCGCTATATTGTTGTGAGAGAAATTGGAAATTACCATGTAATTGTCCTGTTTTTTTCGGATCTCCTTGAGCCCGAGCGCCAAAAGCGAAAACAAGCAAGGTTGAAAATAAAAGTAGCTTTTTCATTCTATTCATTGAGCTTCGAAAATACGTCGCAATCGGAAATAAAAAAAGCCCTTTCGGGCTTATAAGCTGTAATGATTGAAATTACTTCTTTAATTTCAAGAGTTCCTCATGAAGTTCTTCCTCATCACCTTCTGCATAATTGTTATGTTGCCAAACAACTTTTCCAGTTCCGTCTACCAAAAATGTGTGAGGGACGTTGTTTACACCCATTGCTTGTGCAAATTGTTTGTTACTATCTAAAAGTATTTCATATGGCCACATAACACTACTTACATAGGGTGCAACGCGCAAAACTGAACGTTGGTCGTCGATAGATACAGCAATGATTTTCACGCCAGTCTCCGCTTGCCACTGTTCGTATAAATCCAAATAGTTGTTTAGTTCCTTTTTACAAGGGCTGCACCAAGTAGCCCAAAAGCAAATTAACGTTGGTTTACCGTCTTGAGCAAGATTGGCGGTGTTAATCGTTTTTCCGTTGAGATCTTTTAGCGATATCTTCGGCAAAGTTTCTTGTGCAGATAGCCCAAAAGAAACGAACAAGAAGAAGAGAGAAATAGAATTACGCATAAAATATTTTTTTATAAAAGTAAAAAACATTAGCCAATGACTGTACCAAAAAAAAGAGCCGACGCATCGTCGGCTCTTCTTCCTTGAAAAAATCAAGATTATTTTACAGAAACACGAACAGTGTTCACCGTTCCGTTGATCGTTACATTTAACATGTAAACACCAGCAGAAAGGTTAGAAACATCTAAACGTGAAGTGTAGTTTCCAGCAGCTTGGCTACCTACGTACTCAGTCATTACGCGCTCACCAAGAACGTTGATAACGTCAACAGTAACAACGCTGTTGTTAGTTAAACCGTAAGCAACATTGATGAAATCGTTAGCAGGGTTAGGATAAACACTAACACCAGCAGAAAGACTAACTTCTTCGATACCTACTAC
>Ga0208597_1000290_pt1 | contig 19553 bp, 36 predicted proteins | sample LakMenEpi05May12_FD_150673 | JGI IMG/M metagenome (GOLD analysis project Ga0208597, IMG submission 150673) | Freshwater microbial communities from Lake Mendota, WI - 05MAY2012 deep hole epilimnion (SPAdes) | ecosystem: Environmental > Aquatic > Freshwater > Lake > Epilimnion/Euphotic zone ...
ACCAATATGCGTTAATCCGATAACTATTCCTGTGGTAAAAACAAATTTTTGCAACCCACAAATTCCAAAATTAGCCACTTTACGGAACTCAAAATACCCCTCTGTTTTTAGGTATTTAATCAATTCCAATTCTTCTGCATTAAATTGTTCTGCCATTAAAAAATAAATTTGATTGATAAATACATAACCAATATTCCTGTTAAAAATCCAATTACGAAATACTTTCTCGCAATTCTTATTTTTTGATAATTTCTCATTTCTTATTTTTTCCTTTTATAAATTCAAATGAATCTTGGTCTATTTCTTCCATTTCGCTTTCTGTTGGATATGATTCATTTCTGTCAATACCAAAGAACTCTGCATAATCAAGACAACAATCTATATAACCTGTTTTCCAATCAAGTCGGGATTGTTCTTTTTCTGCATCTTTTAATCCCTCAACCATATTCAATATAATATCACAATGTAGAGTTGTATATCTTTTAGAAGATTCACCAATCAATAATTGTAATGATTTTTTTTTGTGTTCTTCAATCAATTCTTTCAACATATTTAATGTGCTTACATTTTCCATTTTACTTGTATTTAATGTAATTATAAGGTTGTGAATCTAACCATCTGATTATTCTAAAGAAAGTCAATAAATCGGGTATAACATTTCCATTCTCAACCCTTGAAAGCGTAGGTTTAGAAATACCTATTCTTTTTGCACAATCATCTAAACTAATTTCTAATTCAATGATTCGTCTTGTTCGCAAATCCTTTTTAAGTAATTCGCTATCGTAAATAATTTGCTTATTCATCTTCTCTTTGAGTTATATAAAATGTAAAAACCATAATACCTATCAGCACCCAAATAGCATTAATAGTTAATTCGTTTATGTTGCTCATATTAAAACAATGATTTACCTGCGTATGGATAGTCCAAAAGATTATCCGAACCCATTCCTTTTACCAATACTTTTTGGTTATCCCACATACGATGTAAATCATCTTCTGATGGGAAACCAACAGGGAATATTTCACAAAAAGATTCAAGTGATATTTCTTTGATATTTCTTTTTTTAGATTTATACTGCAAATACCAAATATACATAACAGAAACACCTGCCGATTTACAAATACAACATAGAAAAAGAAGTGTTCTTTCGTCTAATTCAAAATCGTGTAAGACCTCTATTCTTTTTTCCATTAACTTATAAAGAAATGGCTTTTCTCCTTCGGGTATTGCGTATGACGTATTTTTTGATAAAGTCAATTTTACTAACATTTCGGTAGTAAAATCATCCATAGGATATTTTTCAGTTTTTTCAAACTCTTTTGCAAATAATTCTTCTATTGAATTATCTTGCTCTGTTACATTAAAATCAAGCATATTTTATTCTTTAATTAATTCTACTTCCTTACCATTTAAGGTGATTTTATTACACCCTTTTTTACCATCAAAAACAATGTCAATATGACTTAAAAAATCCACAGGGTATTCGCCTGTTTCTTTTTTAATTTTCTCTTTCAATGAAAGTGCCACATTGAATGAATCAATTAAATCAGCAATTAAAAATTCTGCATTTTCAGTTGTGATTAAATTAACTACATCATTTAGGTCTTTTAATCTGTGAATTTTATTCTTCATCTTTTTTATTATTTATTGCATCCCTAACTTTAACTGCTAATTCATATTGTTCTTCTTCTACTGCCTTGTCGAGTATCTTTTGTAACACTTCATTTGGTAGCGTATGTAAATCATCTTCGCCTACAACACGAACATTAACGGATTCAAAATGAAAGCCACTCCCGACTTGTCTTTCAATGTTTTTTACAACATCCATAATAAATGGTGGTATTTTGGGAAATGGTGGTGCAGAAAAATCACTTTCTTTTTCAGAATTATTATCTGAATTATCCTGCGAAGAATTATCATCCTTTTTCGGTTCGTTTTCTTCGTTGTTATTTTCGTCTAAAATTGTCATAATTACGGCATATTAAAAGGAGTGAACCTTTCGGCTCACCCTTATTATTATCTTGTCAATACTTCTTTTATGATTGTTGGATGTTCGTTAATGTACCACCACTCGCCTACGGATGTTGCAGGAACGAAATCAGAAAAATCATCATTAAGTGATAGCATAAACATCGCATCACTTTCTATGTATCTTCCTACATAATAAACAGAATCATCGTGGTCTAAAATGATGATTACAGGTCTGTCGTCTATCGGGAAACTCCCAATAACACTCGATTTTTCATTTTTTGTTGTCATAGCATATAATTAAAATTATTACCAAAGATAATACTTATTTCGATATGAAAGCATCTTCGATGATATTTTTTTATCAACAAAGATTTAATCTGCGATAATTCATTAAAAGTCAATATATTTGTTATACGAAATAAAATTTTTATGAGTGGTTTTTTAGCACCTAATGGTAAACCAAGTAATTTAACATCCGAACAATATAAACTTGTTCGCACCCCTGCTTTTAAGGAGTGGTTTGGTGATTGGGAGAATAATCCTACTAATTCGAGTAAAGTAGTTGATGAAAATGGTGAGCCGTTAGTAGTTTATCATTTTACGGACAAAAAATTTAATATATTCGATATTAAAAAAGCACAAAGGGGTCTTGGTGGTAAAGGTTTTTATTTTACTGATGATGCAAATGCACAAGATTGGGGAGTAAGAAAATATTATGGAGAAAGTAAGAAAGAAATAGAAGTGTTTCCTTATGCAGTATTTTTGGATATAAAAAACTTAAAAATTGGTTTTGGTATGTACGATGAAAATACTAATAATTTTGATAATGGTTCTCTTGCTATTTTTGAAATAGGAAAAAAGAAAGAAAAAACATTTGTTGTATTTCAACCCAATCAAATTAAACTTGCCGATGGTAGCAACACTACATTCGATTCAAACAATCCCGATATTCGATTTAATGATGGGGGTTTGATTAAAACATCTAAAGATGAAAATGGAAATTGGAGTGGTACATATTCAGATATGAAATTTACATTATATAATATTTCAGAAGGTTGGTCTTTTAAAATTGATTTTTACTCACCTATTTTTCAATCAGAAAAAACATTTTTTAGCGATGAAGATTATGAACCATTCAAAACTAAAAAATCGGCAATATTTTATATGATAGAAAAAATGGAAGGCATTAAAAGTGATAATGAAAATTTCATTAAAAAAAGACAATCTAAAAATCCCGATATTCGATTCAATGGTGGTGGTAATGTTAAAAAAGTAAAATTTATTATTGATAATGATGAAGAAGAAGAAAGAATTAAAATATCAATAAAAGATATAGGTGAAGTAATTTTATCAGTTACATATCCCGAATATGAATTTTTAGAAGATATTGGTCAGGATGGAATTGAAGAATTAGGGGTTGAAGAAGGTAATATTATTGGTAAAATAGAACACCTTGAAATTGATGATAAATACAAAGGGAAAGGATATGCAAAACTATTGATGGAAAAAGCAATAGAAATAGCAAAAGAAAAAGGTTTAATGCCTTTGTATTTAAACGCTTCTCCAATGGGTTCAAAACAATACGGATTAAACATATATGATTTAACAGGATTCTATGAAAGTTTAGGATTTGAAGTATTTTTACGACAAGGTGGTAATAATTTAATGATATTAAAAAACACCTACAAAAATGGTGGTTTAACAAAAAATAATATGGAAAATAAAATAAAATTCAGCAAAGAAGAAAACAAAGATTTTAATTTTTGGAAGCAAGATGGAAATGTTTCTAAAAATCCCGATGGTAGTTATTCTACACAGGATGCACAATGGACAAATAATTTAAAGGATTTAGATGCCTTGAAACAATATTACTACAAAGAATTTTTAAGTGATAGACCTCGTTACGCAGGTGGTGGTTCTGCCGATGATAAACATTTAATTGCGAAAGCGATTGAATTTATTATTGGTTCGGCTATTGACACAAATTCTATTGAAATTGAGCCTACTAAAATTTCATTTAAGCGTAAAAACACAAATGTTTATACCAACCTTAATAAAAAATTGATTGAAGATACAATCCGTATGCACGGCAAATCATTGAAAGGTAGATTTGCTAAAGGTGGTGAAGCAGGTTTTGATGATACCAATACTTCAATGGTAATTTATCACGAAGAAAAAGGGAATCCTATGATTCCTAAAAATCAAATTTATTTATGGCTTTACGAGGGTGAAAATGCTTCTGAAAAATTAGAATCGGGAGAATATGATTTTGTAATGTACCCTTACGCATCATTATCTATTAGTGGTCAAAAAGGTTTCATTCCACCATTAAAAAAAATATGGACTAAAAAGTTTCAAAAACAAAATAAAGGTTCTGAACATTTAATAGGTGTAATAAAAGCACATTTATTAAACGATGGTAAAGAATTATATATTGATATGATGTCCGTTAATCCGAGTTTAAAGAAACACGGAATAATGTCCTATATGATTAAAGATTTAAGAGATACTTACAATTTAACGCAAGACCAAGTTACATTTAGCAACCTCACAGATGAAGGTAAAAAATTCGTTGCTAAAAAAACATACGCTGATGGTGGTGGGGTTGGTGAACCTATGATAATTGTAACTCCAAGATATTCATTACAAAGCAATAATACAAATAGGTTAGAGTATAATGAATTGATTGAGTATTTAGATAATCACGGTTGGATGTATGAAAAAAATAATTGGAGTTCAAATGATATGGAATTACCAATAATAAACATATTTATAAACCAAAGAAAAGAAAAAAGTTCAACAACATTATCGGACTTAAAACTTTGGCTTTCATTAAAAAATTGGGATTATATAAATAAATACGCTGATGGTGGTGGGGTTGAAGAATACCTTCAAGGTAAACGCCCTATTTTAACAAATAAACAAGGAGAAAAATATGTTCTTCAAGGGTTTGTTACAAGTGGATATTATTTAATTCCTTACGATGGTAAAAAATATTGGGAACATTTTTCTATCCCAAAAAACCAATGGATTTCAGAAAAAGATATAAATTGGAGTGATTATAATTTTTCCCAAGAACAATTTAATCAAATTAAAGAATCCCATTTAAAGTCGGAAAAAGAAATTTTATCAAAATATCATTCTTCTTTCTTTGATGGTGGTGGGGTTGATGTTGATTTAAAAGATTTAAAATTTGATTTTACTATAAATAAATGGGGTGGATTTGAATTGGGAGATGGAGAGTATTTTACAGAAAATTTAAAGTTATTATTTAAAGGTAATCCCGATTTCTTCATTAAAACAGAAGCATTTAAAGATTATTACGAAACAACTTTTATTCCAAACCCTTTTATAGATTTAGATACAAGTGGTTGGGATGATGAGGAACAGATTAAAATGTTTAAATATGCTGACACATATAGAACTACAAAATTAGATGTGCTTAATAGAATAAAAAAAGATAATAAAATTGGAATTTACAATGTTATACAAAATAAAAAAACAAATAAAATTGAAATAGGAGATATGGCTTGGTATTATTTAGGTTTATATGATTCTTCGGATAATATAATCTCACATACTTTACCTAAAAAAAATAAATTGTATAAAGAATTAATAGAATTATATAATTCAAATAAATCTCTATTAACAAAAAAAGAAGAAAAAGAAGAAGAAAAAAAACAAAAAAAAATAGCAGAAGAAAGAGAATATGATGATTTAATGGATTGGATTTCTGATGATAATCAATACGCAAATGGTGGATGGGTTTTAGTAGATGCTGATACAGAGAAAAAACTCGGAGAATATAAAACGGAAAGTGAAGCGAGAAAAATGATGTATGAATATGAAGGTAATTCAGAGATTTTAGAAAAATCAAAATGGGATAAATTACCCCCAAATCCAAATAGACATTCACCTGCTTATAATTTTGCCGATGGTGGTGATACCGAACAAGTTTATATTGAATTTTTGAATAAAGAAAAAGGATTCAAAAAAGATACTAAATATTTCAATTCATACGAGGAAGCCGTAGAATGGGGAAAAGAAAATTTTGATAAATTCAATCCCGATATGATTAAATATAAATATGCTGATGGTGGAGATACCAATAATGATTTACAAATATTACTTCCAAAAGAAAAAATGATTAAACTTTTAAAGGAAAATAAATTCAAAAGTTTTGATAGTTCTAAAATTGAATATATCGAATATGACACGAATACATATAACCCTTTTATTACAAATTTCAGATTAACAATAAATTGTTTTCCTTGTATAATTATAATAGACCAAATATCAGATAATGCTTATGAGGTTAAAATAGCCAAAGATGATGGTAATATAGCAGGTATTTATAAGGATTCTTGGGAGTATATTTTTGAGATACCCAAACTAAATTATGAAGAATTTGAAAAGGGATTAAAAAAAGTGATTAAAGATAAAATAATTGTATTATATAATTATGTAGATTTTGTCAAAACTTTTTATTTTGTAGGAACTATTGAAGAAGCAGAAAAGTTTGCTAAAAAAAATGGATTTAAAAATGAATATTATAAAAATGAACATTATGATTCTGTTAAAAAAAAATATACATATACATTAGATAAAAAAAGAGGGATAAGAAGTTTCTATCGTGAAATAAATAATCCATCTTTATCAAGATTTGAACCTACAAAAACTTATTTATGGATAGGAACTGATACAAAAAGAGAAATTGAAAGAAGTCGCCTTGATAATTTTAATAGAAGTGTAAGTGGTGGTATAAAAAAACTTGAAAAATACGTTGATGGTGGTGATATTCCTCACGAAGATAAAATGTTTCAGTTGCCGTTGGAAATGGTAGTTTATGTTCCTTCAACGCAGGATGTAGATAAAGTTATTTCAGTAGATAAAATGGATAAACGAGTGGATGAAGTAAAAGAATATCTTGCATCTAAATTCGGTGGCTACACTTCATCTGATAAATTAGGTGGGTATGTTGATAGCACAGGTAATCTTGTAAACGAAGATGTCGTTCAAGTTACTTCATTTTCAACACAGGAAGCGTATGACGAAAATAAAGAAGAACTGATTAATCAACTTGCTAAATGGGGTAAACAATGGGGGCAGGAAGCAATTGGTTTTGAATTTGAAGGTGATTTAATGTATGTGCCACAAGAATTAGAAAACGAAACTAAAGTTGATGAATATAGAAGGGGTGGATTTATGTATGAAGTACAAAAAAAAGGTTCTCCATCGAATGATATGAGAGAAACTATGTTTACTGCTAAAAACTTAACCGAACTTAAAAAGCAAATTATTGAAAAATATGGAACATCAGAAGGTTTTATAGTGAGTAGGAGAACAGAACAAGGATATTATGCACCTGTTAAATTTAAGAATGGTGGTGCTATTTATCCCGATTTATCTTTACAAAAAGCAGATGTGGTAAATGATTCCGTTGTATTAGATGAATTTCAAATAAAAAAAACAAAAAATACATTTCAAATAAATGGTCTTGAAAATTTAAAAATCACTAAAAGTGATGATGCAGTAAAAATTTTAAGAGAATTATTCGAGAAAGATACAATTAGTGCTTATGAACAATCAATTATTTTATATTTAAACAAAAACAATAAGGTAATTGGTTATTACAATCATTCTTCGGGCGGTATTGATGGAACGGTTATGGATGTTGAAATGATTAGCGGATTGGCTTTAAAATCATTAGCAAAAGGTGTAATTGTATCGCATAATCACCCATCTGAAAACACAAAGCCAAGTGATGCGGATATAAGAATTACAAAACAATTAAATAATGCTCTAAAACTTTTCAATATTGATTTAGTGGATTCTATTATTTTGACAGAAAATAGTCATTTAAGTTTTCAAGAACAAGGATTAATCTACTAACATTGAGGTATGTCAAAATTAATTAATCAATATATTGGTAAAAATATCAAGCGGAAAAATCTTCGTGGTGGGTATAAATACTATATTGTGTTAGGGTATTCTGATTTATTAGGTTTTAAATTATACGAACCCAAAACAGAAACACGATTTAATGTTGACACGGAAATAATAACAAAACAATTTAAAATATACAATACAATAAATGGAATTAATAAATAATCCTTTCAACGATTGGTCAAAGGTAAAAAGAAAAGAAATTGAAAGGGTTTTCAATGAAGTGTTTAATCCCGAATTACTATATGGATTTGATGCTATTTTATACGATGAAGCACTTGTTAAATCAAATCATTTTGGAACGAATTGGTATGATGAAATGAAAAAAGATGAAGTGTACAATAATTTTATTTTACATTACCTCGAAAATGAAGGTATTACTCCCGAAGAATTTGAGAATTAATAATTATTTTTACTGAAAATAAATGTTATGGCAATATATGATTTAGTAAATCCGAATCAATATGTGAGTAAGGAAGAATTTAGAAGAAGATTATCACTTTGTAATTCCTGCCCCGAAAGATTAAAAGATTGTGGCAACAACAGATTAACCAAGTTTAGCCGTTGCCCCGAATGTGGTTGTTTTGTTTATTTGAAAGCAAGATTGAAAACAGAAGAATGTCCATTAGGTGATTGGTAAATCATTTAATTATATTAAGTATTATTTAATTCAATAATTATTACTATTTTTGACTTCAAATTCTACCGAATTTAATAACAAAGGGAATTACTTGTCATAGCAGATATAGATTCCCTTTTTTTTATGCCTTTATTTTTTTAATGGATTATAGTATTTTTTGCATATTTTTGTTATATTCATTTTATCGAAATATTGTTGGTTAGTATTTAAGAGGGGTAGATGGTTTGCACCTGCCCTTCTTATCTAAAACAAAAAATAAAAAATTGAGAACATTAAATAAACAGGAAATAATAAATTTTGTAATGGCAACTCCATCTTATTCGGACTTTATGCCACAAGAAATTAAAGGTCGTTTAAATATGACCGAAAATCTTTCTATTCCACAAATTCAGAAAATTTTTATTGAAGATATTTACGAATCTTTAACACCACAGGAAATAGAAAAGATTATACCTGCTACACAGAAAGCAGAAAGCGAATTGTACCCTATTTTACATAAAATGGGCATCAGTATCAATAATCCTATGAAATGGGTCGTAATCAAGTCGAAAGATGGCTATAATTGGAACACTTGCTATACGCAAGGTAGTGTTATTGTCCTATCTGAAAAAAGAATCAATTTAGATGATAATTTAGCGAGAACTTTGGCTCACGAAATGATTCATATTTATCAACGCAGATACCCTAAATTATTTAGGAACTTCTATAAGAATAAAATGAATTTTAGCGATTTAAAACTGAATGATAAACAATTGGAAAGCATAGAAGAATTAGGTATTGATAATATATACATTGAGAACCCCGATAATTGTCGAATGGGATTAATGGTTTACAAAGAAAAATATTTGCCAATATCAGTTATTCTTCCAAATGAAAAGCAACCTGTAAATATCGTTCTTGAATTAGAAAATGATAAAGTAATTTGGGATAAGGAAAAATTTCACCAAATGAACGCATACGATAAAGTGCGACTTGACCAACCGAATGAAATGTTTGCTTATAATGTTACAAAAAATATAATTCAATAATATGGAAGAAAATAATAAAACTACGATGGTAGATGAACGAACAATGCTTTTAAATAGAGGTATTGGAATCGTGTTAGTTGCTTTAGGCATTTATGGTCTAATGTATGCTTACAAATTTTACAAAAACAAATAATCAAAATATGGATAAGAAAATAATAATCGGTCTACTTGTAATAACGGGCATAGTCATTGGTTTTCATTTTTACAATAAAGGAACATCCCTCGTTAAAAAAGATTACAATGATAAAAGAATGGCTTCTAAACAGGAAGGCTTGGACTTTTATAAAGAAATCACAAAAGAGGGGCAATGGTCTTATAGTTCAGAGGGTATCAATAAATTCGCCCAATTGTATAGTGAAAGTGTTTCAAAAGGAAATCATAATCGAATGATGGATGCTATGAGAAAATCAAGAGATAAGCGAAGTGAATCTGACACAAAATTTATTGATGATAATTTTAATTCAGTAGTCGCAAAATTAACTTCTTCAAACGAGTAAATACAAATACCTATCCAAATTAAGAATCCCCACAATTACTTGTAGGGATTTTTTTTGCTCTTTAATTATGTAATAGATTATTTAATAAAATAATTATACGGCAATTTATTTCTTGAACTTAATGTCGCTTGGAAGAATATTGTCATAAATAGTTTTGTCCTTGCTTTCCAATCTGTATTTTTTAATAACAACCTTGTCTTTTGTTGTCCTTTCAAATGCACATATTACAACACAGGTTACGGTTGAACCCCTATCTATAATCTCACATTTCTTTCCTTGTTCGGTAATATCTTCGCTATAAATCATATAAATAAATTCAGTTTAAGATTATCTAAATAAATAATAAGTTATTTAATTAAATAATGTCAAAAATAATAAATTAAGATTAAAGTGCTATGGTTGATTAAAAATTATTACATTTGAAATATGTACAAACTATTATTAACCATATCGACTATTATAATCTTGACTGCCTGTAAAAGTAGTAAGAAAAATTGCGATGCTTATGGGTACAAAAACCAAACGAAAAAAACTACAATAGTTTAACCATACTTATTTCTCAATCACAACCCCCCTAAACGCTATTAGAGGGGTTTTTTTATGTTTCTTTATTTGGCTCATTGATAATGAAAGCAGAACTGATGTAGCCGTTTAATGACCTTTTGGCTATTGTGCCACGAATAATAAATTTCACTTCCTCACCTTCCATACCAAATTCTTTAATTGCATCAATTGAATCACGATGTATAAATAAGCATTTCGTTTGACCTTGACCAAATTCATATCTGACTTGCCAACCAAATCTATCTGTATGAATTAATATGCCTGTTAAATTATCTTCCATTAAAAAACATTTAGAGGAACAGGTAATTCGGGAATAGGCATCCACCAAGTATCTTCTTCGGCAAATTTTAAAATATATCCATCAATTATTGATACTGCCATATTTTCTTGATTAATATTAATATTGGGTGTATATCTAATGACACGCTGATTCTTTTCGGGTAATCTATCCGTTACTTTAATCCAATCCATTATCGTCTGTTTTTAATTCTTTTTCTAATTGTTTTATTCTCATTTTTACTCGAAATATACTTGATTCAGTTCCGTGAATTTCAAGCATTTCAAGTACGGATAAATTTTCTTCAATCTGTGCCTTAATCTTTTCTGCTTCAAACCATTTTGACATACCACATTGAATAAATCCATAATAAAGTCCGTTGGCATAAATTGGGTCTAATTCAACTCTGCTTTTAGCAAATAATTCTGCTTCTTCTTCAATTGATTCTTTTTTATGTTTTTTTAATCCACCCCAAAAGGTAAGAGGATTTCCTTTTTCATCTGTTTGTTTAGGTTCTTCTTGTAGAATATTAATGCAATCACAAGTTTTAAATCCGCTAATTGTAGTAGATGAAACTATTTGTCCTGTTCCTTCACAAAATGAACAAGGTTCTTCTTGTGGAATGATGATTTTGTAATTCTCATAAATACCCTCAACAACAGAACCATCGGCAAATCTATCAACATATTTACCTTCCTCTATTCTTTCAGTTTCAACAAACTCACAACTTGGATTCTTAATGAACCACTCCAAGAACTCATCATCAATTGGTTGTACACCATCTTTGTTTAAGTCTTGGTCTGTTGTTAGGATGATTTTCTTTCTCCCTAAAAGACTTGAATCATCTTTCCATTTCCAAACTCTATAACCATCAGAAATATAATCATTAAGATTAATTTCTTCATCAGAAGTGATGTAGGTGTGCATTTGGTTTTTACCATTAATACATAACCTACTTGCTTTATCTGTTGGTAATAAGTGTAAATTTTTCATCTTATCTATATTTTTCTAATTGTTTTTTAATCAATTCAGCCGTTTCATAATCTTCATCTTTCAAGCACTCTTTTAGGTATATTTGACATTCAATTTCAGTTAATAATTCAATTGATTTTCCATCTATTATTCTACTTCCATTTATTCTTCCATTAGAAGATGCCATAGATGAAACGGCATCCCTATCGAATTGTGGCTCTATACCCATCGTTTTTTGGCACTCATCAAAGTTATTTCTCCACAAATCACTTTTGTTCTTATCTAAACGATTAATTTTCAACTTCGTGGTAGTTTTAAGAGAATGTTTCTCGCTAATGTATATAAAATCTAATGTCCATCCACGAAGGATAACACCCTTACCTGACCTTAATATCATTACATCGCCAACTTTCCAAGTTAACATTTTTCTTTTTCTTGCGTTTCTAACTGATTTTCTTATTAAAAAAACAAATACAACGGTTGCTATTAAAATGATGTTAAATATCTGCATAATTATAAAATTTAATTTAATTTGTTAATTCGACAAATAAATATATGCTCGGTGGTATTTTTCAATTCTGTCGAAATCTTTCTTTCTTGCTCCTTTAATTCGTGTAATGTTAGAATTATCTTCCAAATCACGCATCTTAATTTCTGTGGCTTCTTTGCTTACTGAAATCGACTTGATATAATCATCGTAAGAAGTTTCTTTTTGGTGCGTAAGTAAATGTAATAAGCCAACTGTTTTGTCAGAGAATCCCAATGTCGTTAATTGTTCAAATGTCCAATCGGTGTCTTCAATTAAATCGTGCATTACAGAAGCACATTTAACACATTCATCACCTTGAACATTATTCATCACTCGCAGACAATGTAAAATGTACGGCTGACCACCTTTGTCTAAAATATTTTCAAATGCTTTTGCCGTAATACTAATTGCTAATCCTAATTTTTTCATAACTATTTCTTTTTATTTTTCCATTCTTTCCATTTCTCAAAGTCTTTTAACTTTTCTATATCTTTATCCGCTAGATAAAAAAATCTTTTGCTTATAAGAAACATAATAAACCATCCTATTGTAAATGCTAATAAAAACTCCATACTATTTGTTTTTAAATACTTCGTTGTAATATTGTTCTGATACTTTTAGTAAAATTGAAACGCTCCTATGATTATAGCAGTTGCCAATCCACCATAAACAATTATAAATAACCAAAATACTATGGATTTGTAAGGATTTTTATTATACATTTTTAAATTTTTCAAACCAAATTTTAAATTTTTCTTTAGCCATATCTTCATTGCTAAGATTCCAAGTATTAAATAAATCGGTTAATGCTCCTTGTATAAAACTTTCAAGCATATTTTCTGCACTATACATTCTTTTTTGTTGCCATTTAGCACCTTTTTGTAATGCTTCTAAAAACCATCCTTTAATTTCGGAATCATCCATATTATCCCTAACGCTATAATGCGGAAAATCTTTAGTTAGTTTTTCAGCAACTTCTTCTAATGTTTCGTGTGTTCTAATAATACAACCATAACTGCCATTTATTATTGGCATTTCTTGTTTAGGTTCTTCTTTCATAAGATTTCCTTGTTCATCAAAAAATAATTCATTACCATTTTCTGATAAAACTTTTGGGTGAGATTTTTTCATATATATTAGTTTTTAAATTACTTTTTTAAATCTTTACTGTGTTCGGAACAATAGTATTTTGTAAAAAATATTCCATCATTAAAATAAATTTCAGATGGTGTTTTTCCACAAACGCAACACTTCTTCCAACCTGTTTTTTTATCGGTGTATTTCTTTCTGAAAATGAAATAAGAGATTCCCATCCAAATCAAACCTGCAATCCAAAAAAATAAAATTGTGTAAATTATTATCATAATCATTATTTATTTAATCGTAAAATCCAATCGGGTGTTTTCTGTAAGGATGCAACATCCCTCATTCTTAATGTAGGGTGGGGTGGTATAACCAATCTTGTGCAATCGGTAAACATTCCGTTGCCTTCATAAATCCCAAAATGAAACCCTTTTGGTACATTCTCCCACATTATTGTACTATCCTTTATAGTAACTGCCATCCACTCCCATTTAATGTCCTTATCCCACATTAATAAATCACCTACCTGTAATTTGTCCTTATAGCGTACAAATGGGTATTGATGAAAGTGTTCGTGAAATGAAATGTAAGTGCATAAATCTTTAGGTTGACCTAATCGCTTTAGCACGAAAGTTAAACAGGTGTCCGTTTTACTTAAAGTAACATTGTTCAAAATATTCTCAATCTTTTTTGTCATAGCATCTAATAATTATCACCAAAGATAACAAATTATTTAATAGAATAACATTTAGGCAAAAAAAATCCCTCACACAAAATGTAAGGGATTCAATATATCTTGAAAATTGTTACATTTCCAATCCTTCCATTGAACAATAAAAATTCATTCTGTCATTATCTCGTTCCTCTTTTGTCATAATAGACACATCGCAAATTATTGCACCTGCAACTTCAATCACGAACAATTTAGCAATGTCATTGTGGCTTTCAATACCTGCAAAACTTAATGTTTCACTTATTTCTTCATCTTTATACCAATCCACAAAAATATTACGCAAATCTTCTATTTGCTTTTCACTTAACGCTATCAAATTAAAACTTTCCATAACTCAAAAAATTAAACTTGGGAGTAACGAGCCGTACCCCCTTCGGCATTGACAAAACAAAGATATAGGGTATCTATGCAACCTATCTGCACACATATAAAAATTTTTCAGAAACCCCCGAAATTGCTCACATCATTCATTATATCAACCTCATTTATGCACCTTACACGCATATATGATTTTAATCTTTGTTTGCCCCCATAACAAACCACTTCTTTAGTTTCTCGATTCACTAAATAATACTTATGGTCGGGGATTTGATACAACCATCTTTTTGCCCTGTTACCACATTCGCATTTATAACTATCTGTCCAATTATCTTTGTGGTTCACTATTTCATCTTCAAATAGATGATACAATCTGCCTACATTCTCTACTGCCTTTCTGTATTCGTCAAGTAGTTCTAACAATCTTTCCTGCTTCGCTTGTATTTGCTCGATTTTCTTTTTCATAGGACAAAATTATTTACTTTCTATGCAATCTATCTGCACTCTATCAGACGAATATTATTTTTTTTTTATGAAACCCAATTATTATTAAATAAAATAATTACATTTGTAATCTAATCGTAAAAATGATAGTATGAATAAAATGCAAAAGGTAGTATCTACTGAAATCGTTAAATTGGATAGAGATTCGCAAGAGTATAAAGGTGTAATGTCTGAATACCTGCGAATTGGAACGAGAGAAAATGGTGAGGAAAAAGCAAAAGAAGATTTTGAAAATGTAAATGAAGAATTTTCTGATGGAACAAAAAAAACGTACACATTCGATGATGGAATAGTTCGAGTTTTAATTCAATTAAATTTTCTTTCTCCAACATTAACAAAAGACACAAACGAGTATAGTAATCATATTCAAAGTTGGTGTATTCTTGCAGGTGAAGAAGAAGGAAAAATATTCTTAATTCAAGAAATTGAATTGAATATATTCTGTATGCACGAAGGGGGGCATTGATTATTAAATAATTAAAACAATTGAAATTAGGGTGTGGTTTATGACTGCTCCCTTTTTTTTTGTAAGTTTGTTTTTATTTTGTAAAAAATAATTGTAAATAAGAAAAAACTCATAAAAAAAATAAATATGAAAAAAATATATTATTTCACAAATGATTACACTACAAAGTATGGTGTAGTTAAAAAAGGAGATTCTCTAACAGGGAAAACGAGTACAACAAAAACACCAAAAGTTCAATTTGAGTTCTTTGAAAAAACTGACAAAGAAAAAGCAGAAGCAGGTGAAGGTATTTTTAGTATTGTAGAATCAGATTTAAAAAACTTCGCAACCGATGTAGCACCTACAACACCCGATACAGAAAAAAAAGACGATACCAATAAGAAAGTAGTCGATGATAAAAAAGCAACAACAGGTTTTAAAAGTTGGTCAACAACCAAAAAAGCAATCGTTGTGGGTAGTGGATTGGCAGTATTAGGTTTAGCCGTTTGGTATTTCGTAATTCGTAAGAAATAAAAACAATTAATAATTAAAAAGAATCCTGTTCATTATCGAATGGGATTTTTTTTGTTTTATAAATTATACTTTTCGCTTCTTCTGTAATCCTACCTAATGCTTCAATTATTTTTGGTATTTTACTGAATCGCAAAAAGACAATACTGAACGATATTCCACATAAGAATATCATAAAATAAATTATAGTTATTGTTACAAAATGAATGTGTTCTCTCATAGTTGTTTTTTATACCCACCAATCGTTATTTTCTTTTTCTCTATTTTTTAGCATATCTCTATATGACTTTCGGAATCTTTTGTTCCAATCATCTAAATATTCTTTCTCTACATCGTCAAATGTACATTCAATGCCTTTACTTCTGCGTTTAAGGTACTCTATTCTTAAAACGTACCTTTGACCCCAAGTATAATCGCAAGGGAGTTCTGAACCTGTTATTAAATCAAATTGAGCAAAAAGATGAATCACTCCACCAACGGCAAAAAAATAATGCAACTTATGAAAAGCCAATTTAATTATTTCCATTTCAACCAATCATTTTAGGTTTTTCACTTGAACCTGTTAATTTTAGAAAATCAATTTCAACCTTTACTGAATTAATTATTGTTTGACCTACCGAAGAAATAGATTTGGCTTTTTCAATATCAAGCACACCACTTTTTACTTCCCTCATAGTATCAAATAATATTTCCCTCATAGAATCAAAATTATTGATACTTTTTTCATTTACATTTTCACTACTCATATTTTCTTTTTTAGGTAAAATTACCGATGGTTTATTGTCTAATAATAATGGTTTCAGATTAGAGTTAGGTAAATTTACCGAACTTTTAAAATTAGCAACCCATTCTTCTAAATCGTGTTCTGAAATAACCTCATTAATTATTTTTTCAGATGCACCGTAACCTGTTTTAATGTGAATTGATATTTGCTCTGTTCCGTTATAATAAACATACCTGTATATGTAAGCAGAACTACCATAGGAATTATCAAATACTTGTTTGGTTTCAAGTTCTTTAAATATCATTGTGTTTGTGTATTTCTGTAAAAATAGTTGAAATTTCAATTAAATTTTGTAATTCACAAGGTAATTCAATAGATTCAAATTCGCCACAAGTAGGACAAAAAATATAGGTATTAATCCCATCCGATTTAACCAATGGTTTTTCCATCTTTTTTATTGCTCTATTCAGTAATAATAAGTCAGTAAAAAAAAGTAATGTTTCTTCTGAAAGACCTTTCCCTTTGTAATGATTTAATACATCCGAGCGAGTAATCAAACTATTTGCATACCTTACCTTGTGCGTTAAAGATTCTCTTCTTGAAGAACATTCACGGCAAGGTTTTCTTACCGTACCTCTGCGTTTATCAAACCAAAATTCAGATTCTTTTTTCGGCACATTACATTTAGTGCAAATAATTAAATCTTGCATATCAATATTTTAAATCAGTCCAATGTATTAATTTACCTGTGAAATCTTCCGAGAACCAATCAAGGAAATCATTTACGCTATCAAAACCATCGTGCCTTGCTATTACTTCTAACATTGATTCTTTAGTATGCCAAAAATTATTGTTCATACATCTATCGTCAATAAATACTTTGAATAACCTGCCTTTGTATTCTTCACCGAAAGGAATGTTCCATATAATTTGAAACTTCTGTGTTGATATACATATTTGTTCCGTAAACTTATTGTACTTTTTTGTTCGTACACCTGTTGCCATTTGAATTACCCTACCTTGTTTCCAACGACTTTTTGAATCTTCACGAATTGTATGAATTTTTGAACCATTCAAAATTCGGTCAACAAATTGCTCTTTAAATCCTAATACCATATTAATTTTTTGTTTGATTATTATTTGAATTTACAACCATCCTCGTTTGAATAATCGTTATGCTTTAAATTTACATCTTTAGAAAAATCATCTAATGGAAAATCATCCAACACATCACCTTCTTCAATGGTAAAGTCAAAGTTTTGGTTTATGAAATCTTCTTTAAAATCAAATATAGACCTTTGAGCCATTCCGTTGTTTTCCCAATCTTTTGGGAAAGGATATTCTTCACTCCCAAACGAAACGATTGATTGTAAAAGTATTTTACCACTTTTTGATTTCAAAGTATATTTGAAATTCTTTTTGTAATTTTCTTCTTGCATTTTAAATTCTTTTTAGGATAATTTCGCCTTCTGCATCAAGTTTTGGTTTGTTTAAATTTGCGTTTAAAAAACCTTGTTCTTGTTTTTTTATTTCATCAATATTCATTGATTCTGTAACAATCTCAACATCAATTTCTGTTGGTTGGGTGGATAAATACTCATTAACTAAATTTTTTGTTCTTTCATTAGGTGTTGATTGAGAAGCAACCCTAACATATTCGGCAATTAGTATTACATCCTCCAAAGTAAACACCTTGTTATTCAACTCCATTGCTTTCTTGAAGCCATATTTGATTCCATCAGATACTATATTTTGTATATAATTTGTATCTAATCCTGTACTGAAATGTTTTTCTAAATACTCGTCAGCCAACTTCTCAACATCAATTATTCCAAATATTTCATCACAATTTTGTTTGGATAAATTTGGTAAAAGCATAGGATTTCCTAGAATTGTAGTTGCTATTGCTTTATCTCCATTATATAGATGGTATTGGTCTAATACTTTATAAAGTTTTGCTTTCAATTTTATTTGTTTTTTATTTTTTTAATTAAATCAAATCCTTTTTTCGTAATCTCAACTTTATGGTAGGACTTACTCAAATATCCTTCTGTACACATTTTAATAATTAAATCCCTATCAATTTTATTATTGATTTGACTGAAATATTTTTCAATGCTTTGAATAGAAATAGATTTGTTGGGATGATTATTTGATTGAATAAATTCAACAACAAGTTTGAATATTTTTCGATTGGGAAGTTCTTTATTTAAAAAGCTAACTAGACTCCAAGCCATATTACTTCTTTGTAGTGAATCTAATGAAGAATTATTATTGAACTTTATTGGCTTCAATAATTCGTAAATAGAAGAGTATTTAACGGATTTCAATTTCCACTTACCAATGGGTTTACCACCACTACCGTAAGCATTATTGTCCTTAATATCATTGTTTGTCATAGCATCCATTAATTATCTCCAAAGATATAATAATTATTTAATAAGATAATATTTTTTCTTGATTATTTTTTTATATTTGTAGGTCGAATATTGTATAACACCTAATTTCAATCCCTTTCCGTAAGTTGTTAGGGATTTTTTTTGTTAAAATAACGAGTTAATGAGTTGAAAAAACAATGCTTTATGGATTTTATTAGTATTTTTATCTTCTAAATGTAAATTATGTTACATAAAACATAATTAAATTAAAAAAATATGAGTACAGAAAATTCATTTCGTGAAGTTGGTGCAGGGAAAAATTTCCTTTCGCCAACTGACTTTATAATCGAAGTTGACACTTCGGTAGGTGCGGTAGAGGTCGTGCTTCCTAAAATAGCAACAATACTAAACA
>Ga0208597_1000292_pt1 | contig 19507 bp, 21 predicted proteins | sample LakMenEpi05May12_FD_150673 | JGI IMG/M metagenome (GOLD analysis project Ga0208597, IMG submission 150673) | Freshwater microbial communities from Lake Mendota, WI - 05MAY2012 deep hole epilimnion (SPAdes) | ecosystem: Environmental > Aquatic > Freshwater > Lake > Epilimnion/Euphotic zone ...
TGTGATTGATTTGGCTAATATCAATTCGTGTTCGTTTATTGCTACGCAAGATTTGGGCAAAAAATATCCCAACAATCATGCCTCACGGCAGACAGGTTCGTTTGAAGTATTGGGACGCTTTGATAATTCTGATATTCGTGGTTGTAACTTGATGGTTATATGATTTTTTATTTAAACTTATTTTGATATGAAATATCTTTTACTCTTTTTCATTAGCTTTTCTGGTTATTCTCAAATTGAAATAAAAATTAACACCATAAATTCATTTGAAATTAGTCCTAAAAAAAGAAAGTTTGTAATTGACTATCAAATTTCAAATAAGGAAAATAAGGAAATTAAATTTTTTTTGCTTCCACATTCTTTAATAGCAAACTCAGCTAGTTCTCTAACATTATTTCCCGTTTATAAAATTTATTTAAATGGTGTATTTGAGGATGTTGATGGTCCGTTTTATGAAACCTTTTTTGGAGAACAAAACGATATTGACCAAATTATTAATGAAGAAGATAAGAAAAAGCAAATAGAAATTTTGACTTCAAAACTAGAAGAAGAATATAAAAATATAATAGCTAATTACAAAAGTGACAGGGTAAACCGAGATGATAATTGGATATATACTAATCAAAAGTTGTTACAATCAATTGTTTATTTGAAACCAAATGAAACTAAAAATTTCCAAATTATAACATTTTGGGATAAGCAGAGATATTTTAAAATAGATGAAAACGAATATTATTTAGACGAAAATGAAAAATATGAATTTGAATTGTCTTTATATTTAGACAAATTGAATAGAAAAGAAAAACTAACTGAAGAAGAATTTACCAAAATAAAAAATGACGAAAACTTCATTGAAGGAAGATTTTCGTCAAATAAAATGAAAATTAATTTTGGAGAATAATGTTAATTATGATATAAGTAGTGATTATTGAAAAAAAAATAGCTAAAATTAATTTCAAACTCAATTAATCAATTCTTTCAATAAAAAAATAACTAAAAGTAATGCAAGTTACATTTCATTACTAAAATGTTTCTTTATCTTTGTACTTCAAAATGAATAAAAATTGTTCAGAAGCTCAACACATAAACTTTTAAACTAAAATAGTATGGCATTAGTAATAACAGACGCTACTTTTGACGAAGTAGTTTTAAAATCGGACAAACCAGTAGTAGTAGATTTTTGGGCAGCTTGGTGTGGACCATGTAGAATGGTTGGGCCAGTTATCGATGAGGTTTCTTCAGAATACGAAGGAAAAGCAGTAGTAGGAAAAGTAGATGTAGATGCCAATCAAGAATTTGCAGCAAAATATGGTGTTCGTAACATTCCAACCGTATTAATTTTCCAAAACGGAGAAGTAGTAGGTCGTCAAGTAGGCGTTGCTCCTAAAAAAACATATACAGATGCAATCGACGCATTATTGTAATTAATTGTTTTATTTTCTAGGTTACAAGAAAAATAAGGTCTAACGAGAGTTAGGCTTTTTTTTATGAGCGAAAGATTTGGGCATTTTCAGTAATCCCTATTCCTGCCATCCGAAGTAGTCCCAACTTGTTAAAAAAACAAGTCGGGAGCTACTTTCTCCTGTCAGGGCTAATTAGCAATCCATTTTTGTAAAATACAGTTTTCAAAAACAACTTTTTCGCAAACTTTTAACCCCCTAAACTTTTAAACTCTTAAACTTTTATTTACATTTGAGACATGAAGATAGAAGAACAAAAAGAACTCATATCAGGATTCAAGCATCTCGAACTTTTAGCCAATCAAGTGGTCGAAGGATTTATTTCGGGTATGCACAAGTCGCCATTTCACGGTTTTTCTGCCGAGTTTGCTGAGCACAAAATTTACAATGCAGGCGAAAGTACCAAACATATCGACTGGAAACTTTTTGCCAAAACAGACAGATTATACACCAAGCGATACGAAGAAGAAACCAATCTTCGTTGTCATTTAATTATTGACAATTCATCTTCAATGCATTACCCAAAGTTAGCATCTGACCAGTTTTTTTACGAAAGCAAAATCGGTTTTTCTGTTCTGGCTTCTGCGGTACTTATGAATCTGCTCAAAAAACAACGTGATGCAGTAGGATTAAGCGTTTTTTCAGATCAATACGAATATTACGCACCCGAAAAAGGTTCAGACAGACATCATCGAATGATTTTGAGTAAACTCGAAGATCTTTTGGAAAATCCAAAACAAGCTAAAGCGACAGATACGATAAAATATTTGCACCAAATAGCAGAAAAAATGCACCGTCGTTCATTGATAATCTTGTTTACAGATATGTTTCAGCACGAGAGCGAAGAAGCACTTTTTAATGCATTACAGCATCTAAAACACAATAAACATAAAGTAGTCCTGTTTCACGTAGTTGATAGCAAAACAGAGCTGAATTTCGATTTTGATAACGCTCCAAGAAAGTTCATCGACCTCGAAACAGGAGAAGAAGTAAACATTTACGCCGATAATGTTAAAGAAATATATGAAAAAAACGTTGATGCTTCCTTCAAAAAACTAGCTTTAACTTGTGCTCAAAACAAAATTAAGTACGTTCCGGTTAGTGTTGGCGATAATTTCGAGAAAATACTCACCACATATTTAGTTGAAAAGCAGTCTTTTGGGTGATTTTTTAAAAAATAACTATATTTTTTTGAACTAAATAGTTGCAGATATTAAAATCTGTAGTATATTTGCAACCGCAATAAAGCAGAGGTTTGGTAGTTCAGTTGGTTAGAATACATGCCTGTCACGCATGGGGTCGCGGGTTCGAGTCCCGTCCAGACCGCTAAAATTGGGAAAGCACTTTGGAAACAAAGTGCTTTTTTGCCCAAAAAAAGCATTTAAGAAAGTTGTGTTGTTTTCGTTCGCCTCGGCGAACACGGTTTAGTAGTTAGACCAATGAAAAGCTTTTCACCGCAAGGTGATGAGCTTTTTTGCTTTTGGGAAATTTTATACGGTTTAGTAGTCTCGTTGTTAACAACGAGATGAAAAGCTTTTATAGGCTTTACTTAACAAAATTCCTAAAAGCAATCACTACATACAAAGCCACAAATCCTAAACAAACAACCAACTTCATAAAGCTTGAAGCCAGAAAGCCTAAAAAAGATCCAGTTGCAGCTTTCAAGGCACGGTTTTTATCTTGCGAATTATAAATTAGTTCACCCACAAAAGCGCCCACAAAAGCACCAGCCACAAATCCAAAAGGAATTGGAACAAAAAATCCAACCAACATACCAATATTCGTTCCCCAAATGCCGTAGGAACTACCACCAAATTTTCGAGTGCCTTTTGCTGGAATCGTATAATCAAGAATAGAAATAATTACAACAATCAACAGCGAAATGCCTAAAATCCAATAATTCATGCCTACTTTTTCGGTAAAATAGAGTAGAAGCAACCCAATCCAACTTACTATTGGTCCAGGCAAAACAGGCAGAAAACTTCCAAAAATTCCAACTAAAACACAAACAAAACCAAGAATTAATAAAATTGTATCCATAAAATTTGTATTTTTGATATATAATTATAGAGTAAAAAAACAAAACTTATGGCAATTTATAACATATTCGGTAAAAAAATAATTTTTGCTGCGCTACTATTTGTTTTTACTACAAATATGCAAGCACAAGAAACCACTAGCTCTTCTGATGCGGTTCTTAAAGAAAAAATATACAATCAATACAAAGCAGCGATTTTAAACTATTCGATGAAAAATTTTGATTCGATGTTTCTTGATTTTTTAGCCAAGCAAAATGATAAAAACTATACATTCACTCGAGAAGAGTTTTATACTTTTACAGTTAAAATAGCAACGTTTTCTGATCGTTTAGCAAAACTTTATCCAGCCAGAAAAGCTGAAGCCGAGGCTAACAAAAAAGAGTGGCTTTCTAAAACCTACGAAGACTATCTTAAATTTAAAGAAGAAAAAAAATAACCCAATTTAGTATTAAATTGAAAAAATATTCAACCGTTTTTATCCTATTTTTATGTGTTTCTTGTCAATTTATTGATAAGCAAATCCCGTCTGAAGAAGAGTTGCTAAAAAAGGAAATACAAACCATCGACTGGAAAAAGGTGGATGAATTTCCGACCATCATAACATGTGATTCCGTTTTCGATAAAACCCTAAATCAGGAATGTTTTATCAACACACTTTCGGCGTTAATTCAGCAAAAATTGGATACCGACAAACCAAAAATTCAGTATACAAAGCTAGATACCATTACCGTTCTAGTGAGTGTTTTGCCTAACGCAACCTTGCAATTTGAAACCAAACAAAAAGATGATAATGAAAAAATTGACAGTATTCTGAAAGCAAAATTAGTCGATTTTCCAATCATAAAACCAGCCATAAAACGCGGAATTCCAGTCAAAACACAATTCACTTTACCAGTAATTTTAAAAGTAGAATAATTTAGGAGTTATTTACTTCGTCAGTTCGCTCTTTTGGAGCTCGTGTCCAGTTATACGTTCCAACCTACCGGCAGATAGGTGTTTTCTTTTTTAAAGAAAAAAAGAAAAGGATTTCCACTGCTATCTGGGCTAAACATTCTGAAAGGTTTGTTTATTTTTTATAACTTCTCTCTTTCCAAGTAAAGGTTCCAACAAGAGAATAAAGTCCAACAAGACTACTAAAAAAAGGATAAATAAAACCACTAACAATCGGAAATAAAAGCCTTCCTTTTCGCAAGAAACTATTGGTTTTGAATAGTAAAACATAATCAACAACCAACTTCCAACCGAAAGCTATGGCAATTAACTCCCAACTTGCAACATTCATTATACAACTTCCAAAACCAACAAACAAAGTTATGTTCATCAACAAAACCACAACGGCCAATCCTTTGGCAAAATCACTGTTATAACTTGCTGTTTTACTTGCCCAACGAACACGTTGCATAAAAAGCTTGATAATGTTATTTTCTGGTTTTGTCAATACAATGCTTTCTGTATTTTTTAAATAATGAATTTTTTCGGGATTGTGTTTGACTGCTTTTTGAAGTAAAAAGACATCGTCTCCACTGGCTATTTTTGCATTTCCATTAAAACCACCAAGCGAATTAAACAAGTTTTTAGTATAAGCAAAATTAGCTCCATTGCACATAAATGCTTCTTTCAAACCAAAACTTCCAATGGTCGTTCCTTGCAAACTCATCAAATCCAGCTGCTGAAAATAATGAAACGGATTCCACTTAGCTTTTACATTTACAGCACCAACCAACATTTCAACTTCATGCGATTGAATGTAATTATCAAATGCTAAAAGCCAGTTTCTTGGAACTTCACAGTCCGCATCAGTAGTGATAATCCACTCATTTTTCACAACAGGAACCGCTCTCGAAATAGCATCTTTTTTTGGAGAATTGGACAAGCGAAGATTTTCTAAAAGCGTTGTTTGAATCAAACCATTTTCCATTCGCCAGTTGTTAAAAATTTTCTCCGAATTATCATTCGAAAAATCATCAATCACAATAATTTCAAACAAATCTAAAGGATAATTCAATTGTGAAATGGAATCTAAAAGTGTTCTAAAATTCTTTTCTTCATTTCTAAAAGGAACAATTATTGAAAAAGTTGTTTTGGGTTGCAAATCGATTTTTTCAAACGATTTTACTTTGGCAAATCCATATATCAAAAGACCAATGAAAATCACATAGTTTAGTACTATCAAACAAAAAATAATCGTAATTAATTCCATTTGGGTTTAAATTTTAAAACAAAATAACTTCCAATCACTACTGGTAAAACAACGTTCAAAAACCACATTAGCGTACTTATAAAAACCACAACCCATTCGTTAATGCCCAATTTTCCGAAGAAAAAAACAGCCACACTACCTTTTACAGCAAAATCTAAAAACTGAAAACTTGGCAATGATGAAGCTAGAAAATAAACCACTGCAATTGTCGCAATCATAGTTACATAGGGTAAATTTACATCAAAAGCTAGAAATAAAAAATAGTATTGATGCGAAAAAATCAAATAACGACAAATTGCTAAATGAATATTCTTTTTATGAATTGTCCTAGGAATTTCATTGATTTTTTCTACTAATTTTTCAATAGAATAACCTTTTATTTTAATTTTTTTTGAGAAATAAGAAAATAGAAAAAGGAAAATAGACAATCCGAGAATTCCTAAACTCCATTTCCAATAACCAATTATCAGTAATCCAATTGTACCGAAAACAATCGTCAAAATCATTTGAATTCCGTTGCAAATAAGGTTTAAAAAAACAATTTGTTTGGTTTTAGTTTTGTCAAAATACAATGCTTTTCCGGCATATTCGCCTAAACCATTTGGTGTAAAAATTCCAGATGTTAATGCGCCCAAAACTTGTTTGGTACTTTCTCCAACTGAAATTGGTTTGATAAATGAAACTAAGTTTTGCCATTTCAAAATCTCCAAATAACGATTGACAACGCTAAAAGAGAGTAAAAATAGGATTCCCAAAACCGAAGCTTTTTTTTGGACTAATTGTTCAAATTTATCCCAATCTAATTTGTCATTTGTAGCAAGTTGGTTATAAATAAAATAAAATGCCCCAACAACAATCAAAAGTTTGACTGAAAAAACCAAGAATTGTTTAGCTTTGTGAGAAATTGTAATCATTGGTGCAAAGAAACAAACTTTTAAACTTTTAAACTCCTAAACTTTAAACTAAAAATTGGCAAACGAACGAATCATATTAGGAATCGACCCAGGAACAACCATAATGGGTTTCGGATTAATAAAAGTAATCAATAAGAAAATGGAATTTCTTCAATTGAACGAACTTATTTTGAGCAAATACGACGATCATTATACCAAGCTAAAAGTCATTTTTGAACGCACTATCGAACTTATAGAAACCCATCATCCAGACGAAATTGCGATTGAAGCACCTTTTTTTGGTAAAAATGTACAATCGATGCTAAAATTAGGTAGAGCTCAAGGAGTAGCGATGGCGGCTGGATTATCGCGCCAAATTCCAATCACCGAATACGAACCCAAGAAAATAAAAATGGCTATAACCGGAAACGGAAACGCCAGTAAAGAGCAAGTTGCCAAAATGCTCCAACAACTTTTAGGATTGAAAGAATTGCCTAAGAATCTAGATTCAACCGATGGATTAGCAGCGGCCGTTTGTCATTTTTTTAATTCAGGAAAAGTGGTTGGAAGTAAAAGTTATTCAGGTTGGGATGCTTTTGTGAAACAAAATGAAGAACGAGTTAAAAAATAGTTTTCAGTCAAAGTTTTCAGTCAAAGTGCTGAAAACTGCTACTGCGAATGAATACTAAAAAAATGTCAGGAATCTACATCCATATCCCATTTTGCAAGCAGGCATGTCACTATTGCGATTTTCATTTTTCTACTTCTATGAAGAAAAAAGAGGAGATGGTTTTGGCATTGGTCAAAGAAATTGAACTGCGAAAAAGTGAGTTTCAAGACGAAGTTATTGAAACCATTTATTTTGGAGGAGGAACGCCGAGTAGATTTACGATTGAAGATTTACGATTGTTGATTGATGAAGTTTATAAAAATTATGAAGTAACTGAATATCCAGAAATTACGATAGAAGCTAATCCAGACGATTTGTCGGAAGATTATTTAATTGAACTTAAAAAAATCGGAATCAATCGACTTTCCTTAGGAATTCAATCGTTTTTTGAAGATGATTTGGAGTTGATGAACCGTGCTCATAATTCGGCGGAAGCCCAAAAATGTTTGGAAATTGCAACTCGTTATTTCGACAATATCACCATCGATTTAATTTACGGAATGCCCAATATGACCAACGAAAAATGGCTTCAAAATATCGAAACGGCCTTATCTTTCAATATTCCACATATTTCGAGTTATGCTTTGACAGTTGAACCTAAAACCGCTTTGCATTCGTTTATACAAAAAGGAATTATCCCGAATCTTGACGAAAATTTGGCTTCGGAACATTTTTATCTTTTAGTGCAAAAACTCGAAGAAAATGGTTTTATTCATTATGAATTATCCAATTTTGGAAAACCTGATTATTTTTCCAAAAACAATTCGGCTTATTGGTTGGGTAAAAAATACATCGGAATTGGTCCATCAGCACATAGTTATAACGGAATTTCAAGAAGTTGGAATATTTACAATAATGCTATGTATCTAAATGCAATTGCCGAAAATAAGTTACCTTCAGAAACCGAAATTCTTTCCAAAACTGATCAATACAACGAGTATATTATGACGGGTTTGCGAACTATTTGGGGCGTTTCGTTAGAAAGAATTGAAGCTGAATTTGGAAAAACCTATTTGGATTATCTAAACAAACAAGCTTCTAAATTTATTAACGACAACTTACTCTTTGTTGAAAATAACACACTCAAAACCACAAAAAAAGGAAAGTTTCTGACCGATGGAATCGCATCAGATTTATTTTTCCTAAATTTGTAGCCGTTTCCAATTAGTACCAATAAAGAAGTTGCATTACTTCACACTACATAATGACAGTAAAAGCCAAAAAACATCTCGGACAACATTTTCTAAAAGACGAATCGGTCGCCAAAAATATAGCGGACACGTTAAACCTTGCTGGCTATGAAAATGTGCTTGAAATTGGTCCAGGAATGGGTGTTTTGACTAAATATTTGCTCGAAAAACCAATTACCACTTATGTAGTAGAAATCGACACAGAATCGGTTGATTATTTGAACGAAAATTATCCAAAATTGAAGGATAAAATTATCGCAAAAGATTTTTTAAAATACAATATAAACGAAATTTTTGAAGGAAAACAATTTGCTATCATTGGTAATTTCCCCTATAATATTTCAACACAAATAGTTTTTCGAACATTGGAATACCGCAGTCAAATTCCAGAGTTTTCTGGTATGTTTCAAAAAGAAGTTGCCGAACGAATTTGTTCTAAAAAAGGGAGCAAAGTTTACGGAATTTTATCTGTTTTAGCACAAGCTTTTTACGATGCCGAGTATTTATTTACCGTTGATGAAAATGTTTTCAATCCGCCACCTAAAGTAAAATCGGGTGTTTTGCGATTGCGCAGAAAAGAGAATTACGAATTGCCTTGCTCAGAAAAATTACTTTTTACAGTTGTAAAAACAGCTTTTCAACAACGCAGAAAAACAATGCGAAATAGTTTAAAAACACTAAATTTGTCGGATAATTTGCGAGAAGATACTATCTTTGATCTGCGTCCGGAACAATTATCGGTGGAACAATTTATAGAGCTTACCCAAAAAATAGAAGCCAATGCAATTTAAAGTCAGCAAAGAACTTTTAGTTCAAATCGAGGAGCTTATCCATTCAAAAAACGACAGTCAACTGGAAGTTTTATTGAACGATATGCACCATGCTGATATTGCCGAGATTTTTGAAGAACTTGATACAGAACAAGCTATTTATATTTTCAAAATATTAGATAGTGAAGTTACAGCCGAAATTCTTCCGGAACTAGAAGACGATTTACGTGAAAAAATCCTTAGCGGATTGTCTGCCAAAGAAATTGCTGAAGAGCTTGATGAGCTTGATACCGATGACGCTGCCGATATTATCGCCGAGTTATCTCAAAGTAAAAAAGAGCAAGTTATCTCGGAGCTCGAAGACGTTGAACATGCCAAAGACATTGTCGATTTGTTGCGTTACGACGAAGATGAAGCAGGAGGATTAATGGGAAAAGAGCTTGTAAAAGTCAATGAGAATTGGAATGTTTTGACTTGCGTGAAAGAAATGCGTATTCAAGCCGAAAATGTAACACGAGTACATTCAATATACGTTGTTGACGATGAAAATAGATTAAAAGGGCGTTTGTCGCTCAAAGATTTGTTGACTACTTCTACCAAAACAATGATTAGTGATGTCTATATCAAAAAGGTAGATTATGTAAAAGTGCATACGCCAAATGTTGAAGTGGCTCGAATCATGCAAAAATATGACCTTGAGGCAATTCCAGTAGTAGATGAAATGGGACGATTAGTAGGTCGTGTAACCATTGATGACGTGGTAGATGTAATCAAGGAAGAAGCCGACAAAGATTACCAATTAGCAGCGGGTATCTCGCAAGACGTAGAAGCCGATGATAGCATTCTCGAACTTACCAAAGCGCGATTGCCTTGGCTGGTTTTAGCGCTTTTAGGCGGTTTTGTAAGCGTAAAAATGCTCGGACTTTTTGAAGGTGCCATGAAAGAACACGGAGAATTGTTTTTCTTCACGCCGCTTATTGCCGCAATGGCTGGTAATGTTGGTGTTCAATCATCTGCAATTATTGTGCAAGGTTTGGCAAATCAGAGTATTAGCGGTTCTATTTTCAATCGTTTACTAAAAGAAATTTCTTTAAGTTTACTTAATGGTACTATACTTGCTTCAATACTTTTTGTAGGAAGTCATTTTTTACTAGGCGTTGAACCTAAAATTGGTTTTATTGTAACAATCGCACTAATTTCGGTAATTATAATTGCATCCTTAATTGGAACTTTTATTCCATTGATATTAAACAAGTTTGGCATTGATCCAGCATTAGCAACCGGACCATTTATCACAACAAGCAACGATATTTGTGGAATTTTAATCTATTTCTCAATAGCAAAATTGATTTTAGGATTTTGATATAGGAACGAAAGACTTGGGCATTTTAGCAATCGTCTTTCCCGCTATCCATTCCAATCTTTTTATTTTTAAAGAAAAATAAAAAGGATTTCCATTGCAAAAGCGAAGCATTCACTGAACTCCTATAAAAAATATTAAATTTGTGAAGTAATCAGGGTTAGTTGGGTTATGTCTTTAATAAAAAGCAGCTTATGATATTAATAACTGGAATTACAGGATTAGTTGGGTCACATTTAGCACTTCATCTTTTAGAAAAAGGCGAAACCATTCGCGCTACTTATCGTTCTGAAAAAAGCATTCAATCTACCAAAGCTTTATTTGCTCAGTATTACAAATCCAATCTTTTCGAGAAAATTCAATGGGTTGAAGCCGATATTTTGGATGTTTCGCAGCTTGAAATTGCTTTTCAAAATATTCAAACCGTTTACCATTGTGCTGCATTGGTTTCTTTTGACCCAAACGATGAAGAAAAGTTACGCAAAATCAACATTGGAGGAACTGCCAATATTGTCAATTTTTGTATCGACAAAAAGGTAAAAGAACTTTGTTACGTTAGTTCAATAGCAGCTTTAGGCGACAAAAAAGAACACGAAGCCTTTATCGACGAAAACTCAGAATGGAATCCAGAATTATTTCACAGCGATTATGCCATTTCAAAATATGGCGCTGAAATGGAAATATGGCGCGGACAACAAGAAGGGTTGCAAGTAGTAATCGTAAATCCAGGAGTTGTCATCGGACCAGCATCTATAAAAGAAAATTGGAAAAACAGCAGCCAAAAACTTTTTTGGACCGTTAACAACGGTTTGCCTTTTTATACCAAAGGCAAAACTGGCTATGTTGCTGTAACCGATTTGGTTGCCATTATGTATCAACTTATGCAACAAAAATGCTTTGGCGAAAGATTTTGTTTGGTTTCAGAAAATAAAACCTACCAAGATATCGTCACTACTATAGCAGAAACTTTGCAAGTAAAAAAAGCAACAATTAACGCCAAACCTTGGATGATTAAAGTAATGATTCCAATAGACTGGCTACATTGTTTGATTACAGGAAAGAAAAGAGATTTTTCATTTCAAGTTTCCGATTATTTGCACTGTCAAGATGAATTTTCAAGTAAAAAAATAAAAGAATTGCTAAAGTACGATTTCCAAAAAATTGATGAAACAATTCGCATAACTGCCAAGTATTTTAAATAAATAACCAATTTTGAAAAAAGTATCACCTTTATTTTCTTATTTGTTTCATCCAGTTTTTACACCTTTATATGGTGCAATTTTGTATTTTATTTTGCAAGATACAAGTTTAGAAATCAGACAAATTTGGTTAGTATTAATTCAAATTATCATCATCACTATTTTTATACCAATTGCTTTTTATTATTTGCTAAAATCAATGGGAAAAATCAATTCGGTAATGGCATCACAAATTAATGAGCGTAAACTTCCATTGGTAATTCAGGCTGTTTTGCTGTTTATTTTAGCCAAAGACAGTATTAAAGTAGATGTTTTAGAAGAGTTGCATTATTTTTTTGTTGGCGGATTAATTAGCACCGTTATTTCATTTGTATTACTATTTGTAAAAATGAAATCGAGTTTGCATTTGGTAGGAATAAGTTCATTAACTGCTTTTGTGATAGGTTTAAGCATTAGCAATCAATCCAATTATTTAGTTTTGATTTCTCTAATGATTTTACTCAACGGAATTATTTCCACTTCGCGTTTAGAAATGAAAGCACACACTTTAAAAGAAGTCATTGTTGGATTTTGTCTCGGATTTTTTTCGCAGCTAATTGTTTGGAAATTTTGGTTATAAAATGTAAAACATCAAACCTAAATTTAAATTATTCAACCCAATTTCTTGCGAATCTACTTTAGCATTTGATTTAAAAATTGGAGTTAAGCCATACGAACCATAAAAATTCCATGTGTTGTATCCAATAGCTAAATAAACAGAAGTTCTAAAATTAGTAATATCAGGGCTGTTTCTAATTTTAAAAGTTTCTCCACCTACAATAAGTCTTGATTTGCTAAAAGCAACATAACTCATTTTCACACCACTATAAATTCTAAAAAACCGGTGATTTTCAGGTGTAGAGTTTCGCCATCTTAATTCAATAGGAACATCTAAAGTTGCCAGTTCAAGTTTGTTTTTATCGAAGTCTGATGGGCTTATTACTGAATAAATTATTTCAGAGGCTGGTTTGGTAACAACCAAATTGTGGACAAATTTATTATACGAAGCGCCTAATCCTGCAGCAATTGCAATAGTTCTTGACTTATTTATAGGCATATCTCTAAGAAAACCTGCTGAAAATCCAGCCGAAAGTTTGGTCACTGAATAACTTTGCGGTTTGGTTTGCATCATGCTAAATGACATGCTAGCATAAAATTGATCTTCACGGTAAAGAGAATCAACTTTGGCAACCTTCTTTTCTGTTTCAATTTCTTGCGAAAAAGTAGTAAAAACAGAAAAACAAAAAAGTAATTTGATAAGTAATCTCATAATAGAATTTTCTGCAATAAAAATACAAAAAAAAGACAATCAAATCAGTTGACTTAAGATTTTAATGTATTTTAGAATGGTAGCTTTAATTGAAAATCTTTTGATTTTTTTAAAAGGTTTTTAAATGCTAGTTCAGCAGAGTCAAAGTAAGGGATTCGAACAAAATCTTTACTTAATTTTTTCTAAAAATTTAAAAAAATAAAATTAGCAGAGAGGAAGGGATTCGAACCCTCGATATGTTACCATATACACGCTTTCCAAGCGTGCGCCTTCAGCCACTCGGCCACCTCTCTAAAATTGTGGTGCAAATAACCGTAAAAAATAGGAATAATACAATCTTTAATTCATTTCTCCACGCAAAGAAGTTTCAAAGATGGTTTTGAAAACATTGGAAGTCACATTTTGTCCTAATAAATACATCAATTTAGTTATAGCAGCTTCGGTAGTAATGTCTTTTCCCGAAATTACTCCAATCTTTTTGAGTTGAGTACTAGTTTCATATTGCCCCATATTTACGCTTCCGCCAGAGCATTGCGTTACGTTAACAATGTGTAAACCGCTTTTGATAGCTTTTTTCAGAATTTGAATAAACCAATCTTCTGTTGGCGCGTTGCCCGAACCATAAGTTTCTAAAACAATTCCTTTCAAATTGGGAGTAGCAATAATTGAATTTAAAATGGGTTCATTTATACCAGGAAACATTTTGATTACCATCACATTATCATCTAATTTCTTGTGAACTACAAATTTTTTGGAAGATTTTGGTAATAATAAAGTTGAATTCACTTTTAAATGAACTCCAGATTCTGCCAGTTCGGTATAATTTGGAGAAGTAAATGCATTGAAATGTTCTGCATTTATCTTGGTTGTTCGGTTACCACGGTATAATTTGTATTCAAAATAAAGGCAAACTTCTTGAATAACAGGTTTTCCTTTTTGTTGCAAAGAAGCGATTTGAATGGCTGTAATTAAATTTTCTTTGGCATCGGTTCTTAAGTCGCCAATGGGTAATTGTGAACCAGTAAAAACTACAGGCTTCGATAAATTTTCGAGCATAAAACTCAATGCTGATGCTGAATAAGACATTGTATCTGAACCATGTAAAACTATAAAGCCGTCATATTTTGAATAATTTTCTTCAATTATAGAAGCCATCGTAATCCATTTTTCAGGATTCATGTTGGATGAATCTATAGGTTTTTCAAACGAAATGGTTTGGATTGTACAATCTAACTGCTTTATTTCAGGTATTTTTTGGAGTAATTTTTTAAAATTGAAAGCTTTCAAAGCACCCGTTTCAAAATCTTTCATCATACCAATGGTTCCACCAGTATAAATTAATAATATGTTTGGCTTAGTAAGCATTTTCGTATTTAGACTTATTTACAACAGGATTTGCATACATATTTAAGAAACTTTCGACTATCATTTCGTTAGAAACATCAATCTTCATTTCTAATCTTCTTTCAAATAATGATTTTTCGTTTTCCGTATAATGATTGCTATAAGTATTAGTTTTATATAGCAAATCATAGGCTATATAATTGGTTGGCCACAATTTATAAGATTGTAAAATAGAATTGTCAATTGCTTGAGCAATAGCTTGAACTTGCTTGTTTGTATTGTCATTTTCAGCAGCAATTATATCTAACTCTTTGTCTAATACATTGCCAACATGAATGTGAATGCGTTTTTTTTGTCCAATAATTCCACTAAGTAAGTTTACAAAATCTTCATTTTTTTCTTTTACATATATTTCATCCTTTGCTTCTGCCATAAGTTGTGGCATTTTCAAGGCATCAGTTGGGTCATATTCATAAGAAATAGAGACTGGAACCACTTTTAGTTTTTTGAAATACTGCATCAACTCTTTTTCATCAGAACCCATTCCAAGCATTTTTAATACACCAGAATGTGTTGCATCATTTCCGTCTTTTGTTCTTCCTTCGCGTTGGGCTATCCAAACCGAACGATTTTCACGCAACAATAATTGCCCGATATATTCCGACATTAGTTTTGAGCTTTGAAGTAATTCTCTTGGTGACAAACCTCTTTGGACTAAAAAATTTCGATTCAATTTTGCCAGCGTATTCATGAAATCTCTTTTTACCAGATTATCACCAATAGCAGAAGCGGTCATTACCAAACCATAATCAAATAAACATGAGTTTAATAATGAAGTGTCTAAAATAATATCGCGGTGATTTGAAATAAAGAGATAAGAAGTGTTTTTTTCTAATTTTTCAAAACCAGAAGTTGACAAACCTTCAGATGATTTTTGCAACACTTTTTGAATGGCTTGGTAAATAAAATTACACTGAAAGTCGCGGATAGAATGTGTTTTACGCAATTGTTCTTTCCAAACATTATCTGCTACATCAGGAAATGTAAAATTCATTACTGCCTTAAGCATCGGATGATTGAGTGAGGCGCAAATGGCAGCATTTACTTCGGCATCATAAAACGGTCGAATAGAATCGAATTTCTGCATTTTGATAAAAATTAGTAGAACAAAAGAACAAAATTTTTCTCAATTATTGCTTAAATAAATTATTAAATCCCAAAAACTGCTTTTGAATTTTCAGTTGTAATTTGAGCGATTTCTTCAATAGGAAGATTGTAAATTTCTGCTAATTTCTGAGCAACAAGTTTCACATAACCGCTTTCATTGCGTTTGCCACGATAAGGAACAGGTGCTAAGTAAGGCGAATCGGTTTCGAGAACAATATGTTTTAAGTCTATTTGATTTAAAAACTGATCAATTTTTCCATTTTTGAAAGTTGCTACACCACCAATTCCTAGTTTCATTCCAAGTGAAATGGCTTTTTCTGCTTGAGCTAAATCGCCTGTAAAACAATGAAAAATACCAAATAAATCGGCTGCTTTTTCACTTTCTAAAACTTCAAAAGTTTCATCAAAAGCATCACGACAATGAATATTGATGCCCAAATTGTATTTCTTAGCTAATTGTATTTGATGTTGAAAAGCATGTTGTTGTAGTTTCAAAAAAGATTTATCCCAAAACAAGTCAATTCCGATTTCACCAATTGCTTGAAATTTTCTTTTGGATAATTCGGTTTCTACATGCGCTAATTCTTCAAGATAATTTTCTTTTACATAAGTAGGATGGAGGCCCATCATCAAAAAAATATTTTCAGGAAATTGCTTTTCTAATTCATACATTTTTTGTGTATAATTAGAATCAATCGACGGAACAAAAAATCTTGAAACACCAGCATCAATAGCTCGTTGAATCATTTCGTTTCTATCTTGATCAAATTCTTCTGAATAAAGATGTGTGTGCGTATCGGTAAATAGAGGTTTCAAGTTTATTTTTGTTTCAAGTTTCAAATTGCAAAAATAGCGAAAGAAAAAGTGTTTATTACAGTTATAAATTATTTAACACAAAAGTCACAAAAGAAATGAAAACTATCTTTGTGACTTTTATGTTAACTATTTTTTTTGCAACTAATCCAACTCATCTAATAATTTTTCGGCTTTTGCATAATCTTCGGCATCTTCTGGAATTTGTTTTAAGAATTCTTTGGTTTCTTCATATTTCTTTTGCTTCAAATTAGACAAAGCCAAATACCAAGTTGATTTGTCTTTATAGATTGAAGTTCCCGATTTTAGATTATTAAAGATAACTTCACTTTCTGTAAATTTATCGACTTCTAGCAATGAAACAGCGTAATAAAATTCAATTTCAGGTCTTTTATGCGATTTTAAAACAATCTCAAAATTGGTTATTGCTTCAGAATAATTCGTAGCATTAAAAGCATCTTGCGCCAACTTCAAGCTTTCAATAACATCGCCACGTTCAGTAAAATAGGCTTCTTCATGCTGGTTATAATCATTGTAATTCGGCATACTATTCTGCATCATAAACCAAGTACCAATGACCAAAACTATTGAAGCAGCGATAGCAAAATAATATGGTTTGAAGCTGATAACTTTAGTTTCAGATTTTTTGTTTTCTGTGAAGTTTGATTTAGAAATGGTTTCCAAATTCTTTTTAAAATCTATTGTTTTTGAATCAAATTTATTTTCTAGATAATTTGTCCAATTTTGATAAATTCTAAACTTTTCGCGAATAGAAGCATCGTTTTGAAGTTGATTTTCAAAGTCAATTTTATCTTTTTCACTCAATTGATTGGTGAGATAATTTTCGAATACTATATAAAGTTCTTCGTTCATGACATTAGTAATTTATAGATTTGTATCTGGCTGATTGTTGAATCATTTCGGTTAATTGACCTGTGCAAATTGATTTTTTCTTACGCACATAGCCATAAGTTACATTCAATTTTTGGGCTACTTCTTCCATTGTTTTGGTTACAAAACTCAGTTTGAGCACTTCTTGACATTTTTCGCCCAGTTTTTGAAACATTTCGTCAAATAATGACTGTTTTTCATCAAAAACTTCGGTTTGGAGTGTCATTTCTTGCACCGATTCATCAGTAGATACATTTTCATCTTGTAATGTTACCTCTTTATTGGAGGATTTTTTCAATTCGTTAAGCCAACGCCTTTTGCAAAGTAGAAAAAAATAAGCATCAAAAGGACAAGTCAATTGCAAACCATTCGTTTTTGCCTGATTGTAAATAGTTATTAATACTTCTTGGATTACATCTTGGGCATCATCGTCGTTTCCGCTATTAGTTCGGATATAGTTTTTGACTTTGGGTACAAATTTTTTGTAGATACTGTCAATAATACTTGAATTGTTCTGTAACAATCCGTCAATGTATAGTTGATCTGGGTGCGCATTTTTTTCTGACATAACCACTTTATTTAGTGGCTAATTTAAAAAAAATAAAATTAACGGGTAACAAATCGGGAAGTCAGTTTATATAAGGGTGTAATCAATCTTTAAATGAGTTACAATTTAAAGTTTTAAATTTTTTTTCAAAACAAGGGTAACAAATAAAAACAAGAATTGATATAGCAATAGAAATCAAAATTAGTAACAATTAAAAATTAGAAATAATGAGAACAAATTTAAAAAACATCGGATTAGTAGTAATGGCAACTTTAGCATTTGCAAGCTGTAACAATGATGACGACAACCAAATTATAGGAACACCAAAAATTCCAACTGCAGCTGCTTTTGGAGGATTGAGAGAAGATGCACTCGATGCTATCAAACAAGAATTTACAATTACAGCCGAAAACGGATTGACCACTTTAACATCAGCAAAAGGCGTTGAGATTAACATAAACGGAGCTTGTTTAACCAAAAACGGAAATCCAGTTACAGGCGTTGTAGATATTGATTATATTGAAGTTTTTGATGGCGGAACCATGTTAGCAACTGACAAAACCACTATGGGGCAACAACCAGATGGAAGTATGGCACTAATTATTTCAGGAGGAGAATTTTTCATAGAAGCAACACAAGCCGGCGTTCCGTTAGCGATAACATGTCCTATGCAACTTAAAATCCCTGCCAATTTAACAGGAGGACTTCAAAACAATATGTTATTATGGAATGGGAATATTGACGAAGACGGAAATCTAGATTGGATAAGACAAGACCAAAACCCTAATGGTCAAGGGGGTGTTTTTGGAGAAGGAACAGGTGGAACTGCTGCTTATTACGCTTTTGTAAGCGATTTTGGATGGACAAATGTAGATAAATTTTATAACGACCCAAGACCTAAAACAACTATTCAAGCAACAGTTCCGTCAGGTTACGATTTTGAAAACAGTGCTATCTATTTGCACTATGATGGAGAAGGAAGTGCTTTAGCAAAATTGGACACTTATAATGCAGGCGTTTTTAGCGAACATTATGGTCAAATTCCAATCGGACTTGCTTGTCATATCATATTTGTAACAGAAGATAATGGAAACTGGAGATATGCTATAAAAGCAGCTACAATTACAGCAGGTGCAACCTACAACTTCACTTTAGCAGAAACAACAGTAGGAACCGAAGCCCAAATGAAAGCAGCAATAAATGCATTACCATAAAAATAAATTTGATTTGTTAGGTTAGTTTTGTTAGAAAAGCGGTGAAATTACTTCATCGCTTTTTTTGTATAAAGTATTGATTGTTATAAAAAAACCGTTGAATAACGGTAGTAAAAAGGGTTGTTTAACCCAAGATATATTTTGTTACAAAACCCAACTTTGTATCACTAAAAAGGCGTAACCCGAAAAGCCAAACCAAGAGTAGGGAAAATCAAAAATTATATTATTATGAAAAAATTAAACATTTTTTTAGTTTTTGTTATTGCAACATTTACTTCAATGCAAATATTTGCACAAAGTACAACTTCAACGGTATGTTTACCCGCGAGTCAAGACACGCAGATTCATGAATTTGCTCCAACTACAAATTATGGCACAAGTCCTGTGATTAGAGCTAGTAGACATACCTATAATGATGCAGGTGGTTCAGGTTTTTATACT
>Ga0208597_1000294_pt1 | contig 19377 bp, 14 predicted proteins | sample LakMenEpi05May12_FD_150673 | JGI IMG/M metagenome (GOLD analysis project Ga0208597, IMG submission 150673) | Freshwater microbial communities from Lake Mendota, WI - 05MAY2012 deep hole epilimnion (SPAdes) | ecosystem: Environmental > Aquatic > Freshwater > Lake > Epilimnion/Euphotic zone ...
TATTTATCTTCATCAAAATACCCATGCGTCCAAAATCAATGGTATAATTAAAATTTGAATTTGATTTTAGTTCATACCATGCGGCATACATCGCTTCATTCCATCTAATATCATCCAATACGATACAACTATTTTCAGAAAGAAAAGGAATAATAGTATGGGTATTTTTAATGGTGGATTCATACGTATGGTCGCCATCAATAAATACGAGGTCTACCGTTTTTCTTTCTGCCAGATATTCGGGTAATTTAGTTTCAAAATTACCAATACGAAAAGTTATGTTTGAAAAAGGTGTATTTTGTGCTTCGCTAAATTTGGATACTATTTTTTGGCCTATATCATTCAGATCTATGGTGTCTATATGAGATTGATTTGTGTCAAAATAGAGCGTGCTAACTCCCAAAGAGGTGCCCAGTTCCAGCACATTTTTTGCTTTCATAAACTCTTGAAGCCCTCTTAAAATTTTTCCATAAACTGGAGAAATAGAAGTTTTTTTATATCTTGTGGATACTGAAGTAGAAAAGGAGGACCCATCTTTATCATGTAATGAAATGATAGAAGTGTTGGATGTTAAAAATTGTCTAAAATTAGAGATTAAAGAAGATTCTTGTTGTTTTATCGATTCAAAAATATGATTTGAAAGTTCAAAAATAAAAGGAGAATGTAAATACATCCTATTCTTTGATAGAAAGTAATATTGAAAATAACTTTTAAATCTAAAGATAAATGTGGAAAGCATATCTAGTATAGAAGTCTACCAATTGCTTGCATACTTGCTGTCTTCTTCACCCAAATTGAACGTCAAAGAAAGTTTGATTTGATTGTCTAGTGGCGAACGTTGCTGTTTTAGAGGTATTAAATACGCAAAATCTATCATCAACTTATTGTATTTGAAACCTGCACCAGCAGAAGCAAAATTCCTTCCTCCCGCTTGTTCTGTCTCAAAAAAGTATCCTGCTCGCAAGAAAAATGTTTTTTGATAGGAATATTCAGCGCCTGCTTGAATAATAAATTCTTTCAATTCGCCACTAAATCCATCGGGATGATCGCTAAAAGAGCCTATGGCTCCTGCCAATGAAGATTGTTTTTTATATTCTGGGTCTAGAATTTTAACAGTCTGTCCACCTGATATTGAATCTTTCCCGAATCTATCTTTTAAAGTTATGTAATTTAACGATGGAACCATCAGTTTATTAAATTCCAAACTCACACTAATTTTATTTGCATCATCTATTTCTGCTTCAAAAGTAGTCCCTAATCCTAAATTGGCAGGAATATAATCGGGCGATCCTATAGTAGAATATTGCATTTTGGATCCGATATTGCTCATATTAAGTCCAAAATTCAAATGTGCTGAATTTACATTGGGGATCATTTCCAGTTTTTTTCTATAGTACATAGAAAAATCTACCGCAAAAGCACTACCCGGAGATGCATCACCAGATTGAAGTCCACTGGACAAATTGGAATAGATATATCGAGCAGAAGTTCCTATCCCAAAGGTTTCCGCCAATCTAAATGCGTAATGACCTTCTAACGTAAATTCGTTGGGTTTACCTTCCCCAATTGTATTATTATTTAAATCCGTTAAAGTAAGGGATCCTAATGTGAAATATCTAAAACCTAAACCGAATGTATGGTTTGGAGCTACTTTCATATACCCATTTATGGTGGCTAAATAAATATCATTTGTGATTTGTCTCAACCAAGGCGCAAAGTTTAATGATCCACCATAATCGCTTTCTACAAATGCAAATTTTGCTGGATTGTGATATCCACTGTTGGCATCGGGAGATGAAGAAACTCCTATATCCGCCATTCCACTAGATCTAGCATCGGGTGCAATTCTAATAAATGGCACTGCTGTTGTAATAACGTTGAAATTAGTATTTTGGGAAGATAAGTTAGATGAAATCTGAAAAAACAACATTAACAGAATAAATTTAGTGCTTCTTCCTCTTATTCTAATATTCATAATTTATATATTGATTTTTATTAATTTTCTTAAAATGATAATTTAAGAACGCAAAGAAACTAAAATTATTGTAAAAGAACCAGTTTTTCATATTTTGTTGCACTATTTCCTTTCAAATCTCTAATGGATACTTGATAAATATAAGCCCCTTTTCCTATTTTATCGCCGTATTCATCCAGCCCATTCCAGCTAATTTGTTTGTCTACTCTAAAACCTTCTGTCACTATTTTTTGGTGAATAGATTTGACCACTTTTCCCGAAATAGAAAGAATATTAATGTTTACATCCAATAATTCCCCCGGTTTGTTGTGTTCAAATTGAAAATAGGTATTGGTCGTAAATGGATTTGGATAATTTAAAACTTTGTTTAAGGCTATTTCAGCAGAGGAAGAAACTATAAATTCAATATAGCCTTCTCCCAAATTATTATATACATCCCATGCTTTTACTTTGATACTATGCCTTCCTTCAGTCAAATTATAATACGGATATTTGATGATGCCTCTTTTATAATCATCCAATTCTGATTGATAGTAGGTATTCAGCACAATAGGATATTTTGTGTTATGGTCCAATATCGCTTCAATGTCATGGCCTATACTACTCGAAGAAGTATTGATGCCATTATCATCATACAGCTTGGCTATTAAAATAGGATTAGGATTGGTAATTCCTCCAAATCCAAAATTTTCATCATTCATGAAAAGCCTTACTTGTGGTGGTGTATTGTCCATTTTCGCATTTAAATTGGCACCCCCAATGATAACACTATCATTCATCCCCGAAGCATCTCGGTATGGTTTTTGATTAACATCCGCTGCATAGTAGCTTATTTTCCCATATCCAATGGCATAGTTTATGTCTTTTGGTGCTATAAATTTTATAGAAAAGGTACCGTTTGATACAGACGCATTTCCCTTAAAAATCAAATTGTTTTGGGTCATGAATGTATCTTTTTTTCCACTTAATTGATTGTCGTTGTCGTTTGTTTGTGCATTTTGTTTTTTATCAAAAATAGAAATGTTACAAAATCCATTAAAATCAGAAATAATCGTATTGTTAAAATCTCTAATTTCTCCTTTGAGTGTTATTTCGCTCAAGGATTTTATAGTATCATTACTCCCATTGGAAATACTTGTTGTTACTACATTAAATTTGGGTTTGTTTATTTGTAGAGCAGGATCGCCGAGCAAAACTATTTTTTGGGAATTGACATCTAGTCCATTTCTATTCTTAGTATTTCTTGCAATTTCACCAAAATCACTATACTCATTATTGGTGTTTTTTTTGTAAAATTCATCTACAAAAATATTCATATATCTATTTTGATCGGTAATATATACTTCTCTGCTAGTAGTCATCATAGCTATGGCACCACCATCAAACTGAAGTAAGAATTTTTCCCCTGCCGATTTTTCTCCATTGGGTTTGTCATAGGGCGCAAAACCACAAGTAGCAGTAGTAATAAAAGGAAGATTATTGATGTTTTTATACAATTCAATGTCTTTCAACGTCAAAATACGCTCTTGTGACCATCCAGATGAACCGCCATGACCTATATAAGTCATTAATAAAGAACCAAAAGTCATTCGATTTTTTAAAAGTTTATCGGCATCATCATATCGTTGGCCCCCAGAGAATTGTTCTTGTTTGAAGGCATCGAGGTATATTTTTTCTAGATTAGATTTGATTTTATTAGTATCTAATATTCTTTTTGAAATTTCTTCCGATTGTTTAAAAAAGTCATAATCTGCAGCATCGTCCACATCATCTGCAATAATGGTAGATACATTGCGCCATTCCCCAAAAGAGGCTTTATCTTTATAGGCTTTGATTTTAGTCAATACAATAGTAGCTTCTTGAATTGAATTTACAGGTAATCTTCCTATTCCTATATCTAAATTGGATGTGCTATTCAGCGCACTTTCCGTATCGTCAAGCAATCCAAAAAAATCATCCGTACAATAGGATTCTGAATAATCTTGTGGGTAAATTGTCTCAAAAGTAGGGATAAAATCTAATACGCCTTTCCCTATATTTTTAAAATCAATGCTGGCATCCCCAAAAAATAATAAGGTCTTTGGGGCATTGGAGGAGGTTCTTTGCTTATAGAAATAGCGCATCATATTTCGGATAGCCATAATGTCTTTGCGCCCCGAACTAAATTCATTATATATTTCGTCTATGTCTATTATATTAGTTTCTATAGTTCTAATTTCTTTGTGAAATGCAGCTAGCTTTGTTGCTTCCTCTTTCCATGCTTTTGGAACTATAATGGTGTTATATGCAACAGGCAAACCTTTTATATTTTGATTTGCAATTTTGCCAAAATATGTAGGAGTATAAGTCGTATTGACATCAAATGCTACAAATTCTTTTAATGTATTATTATTAAATAAAAATTGAATTTGTGAAGAAGTGCCCGTAAATGAAACTTTTTCAGGATTAATTTCATCCGAAACCTGCCATATTTTTATGTTTTTACCAGAATTGTTGAGGTTGAATTGCATGATACTATTACTACCTACTTTCGAAATAGTTCTGAAGTTTAAGGGATTGTTTTTGAATACAACAGGCTGAGAAGTCAACACTTCTATTTTATCTAAATAAAAGAATCCTTCTGCAGCACTTGATAGGCCCACATTTAACTCTATCTTTTCAGAATTTGCAATAAAAGTAATTGTATTAGTCTGAATATCAGCGCCTTTAGCTATAGAGAATGAACTTGTCAAAAGATTGTTTTGCGAAATAGATACCGTTCCGTTTTGAATGGTATTATAATAGTGTAGAATAAGTTTAACTTCTTTTCCTATAGTGAAATATTCATTGGGTAAAAGAATTTTTTTGGAGGGCTCAGATTGGGAAAGCGGCGCGTCAAACCATAATCGACCTGTATTATTAGGATTGACAGAATCTTTTTCGTATACATTATACTCGTCATTATCAGAAATAATGGTTTGTGGTGAGCCGGATTGGCTGTAAGTTATTATTTTTTTGCCACTTCCTTCGGTGGTGGATATAAAATAGTATTGTATATCCGAATAATAAGGACTGGTATGTTTAAAATCATTATTTACAAAATCCCATCGATCCGAGCCTTTTGCATAAAAAAGGACATAATCTTCGGGATCCATTCTATCGTTTGAATTTGCATCGTAGATTTCTATAGCATTTTCGGGCAAATCTTCATAAAAACGGTATGCATTATCTTCTGGGAGCGTTCCATGACCATATCCAAAAATTCCAAAAGTTGAAAATCGAATATCGTCTGTAGAAATTCTTAATTTAGTGGCAATATATTGAAAATCAATTTTATAAACGCCTGTTTTGTTTAGCCCCATTTTATACCAATTTCCTTTTGATAATACGGAGGACGATCTTGGGGAAATAATTTTTGAAGGTTTGGGTACTATTTGACCCAAAATTTCGTTTGAATACAAAAGTATGCATAATATAAAAACTAATCTTAGTATATATTTAAAAAATGATATTTTTGCCATTGTTTTTTGATATAAATTTTCAAAGATATTAATTTTATCCAACTCAAATCTAAAAATATTTTAAAATTGTTGAAATCGAATAATACTTTTACAAACGTTCAAAAGTCCAAAAAATTTTTTGGATGGATGTTCTTTTGTTTATTTTGTTCGTATAGTATGAACTCACAAGAAGTTCATTTTTCACAATTATCACAAAATCAGACTAATATCAATCCTGCCTTTTCAGGCATTATGTTTGGACCACGAATTAATTTGCAATATCGAAATCAATATCCAACTATTGGCACGGGTGTCAACTCAGGATATAACACGTATTTTGCCTCTTATGATCAGCATTTTCATGCGATTAACTCTGGGTTTGGTTTTCAAGTTTTGGGAGATAAATTGGCTGGGAATATATTGTCACGCTATAGTTTTGAATTGATGTATAGCTATCAGTTGAAATTTAATCGTTATCAAGCATTGCGCATTGGATTATCGGGAAATTTAAATTTACAACAAATCGATTTTTCTCAATTAAAATTTTACGATCAAATTGATCCAATACTCGGATTTAATACCAATAACGCTACGGCAGAAGATTTATCCAATAACTATAATACTAGTTTTTTTAATACGAATGTTGGATTGGTGTATTTTACAAGTGATTATTATATAGGAGTAAGTGCCAAAAATTTATTGCCCAAAAAGAATTTTTTTAATGAAGAAAGCACCACATTTCACTATACCTTGCTTTCATTGCAACTGGGAGCAGTCAAAAGATTCGGATCGGATAAAGAGTATGCTCTTTTTCCATTTTTGGAGTACGATAGACAAGCTTCAAATCAAAAAATTGTGGGCAATCTGCTAGGACAATATAAAATTTATAATTTAGGTATGGGATTTCGCCATAATTTTGAAAGTATGGAATCTATTATGTTGATGACAGGCATTAATTTAAATCGATTTAGAATTAGCTATTCGTATGATATTGGGACCAATGCATTGAGCTCGTATACAGGAGGGAGTCATGAAATTGGGATACGAGTATTGATCGGAGGTGAAAACAATTCTTTGACCCCAAATGAGCACAAAGAAATATTAGAATGCCCCGATTTTTTGAAAAATTAATTAAAAAAATATAATAAAAATTAAAATTTGGAGTTAAAAAGGGAAAGTGTTTTTAAAAATAATTCAAAAGATTAAAAAAAAACAATTATTTTTGCAACTCTTAATGAAATTAAACATTAAAAAAAATAAACAGATGAAAAAAGTATTTGTATTATTAGCTATTTCTAGCTTCATTTTAATGAATTTTACTTCTTGTAAAAGTAAAGGTAGCACAGGCAATTCTTCTGCTACAGGCTGGAAATACAATGACCCCAAAAATGGTGGTTTTGAAAAAATTGCCTACAAAGGACAGGACTTAGCGCCAGGCTTAGTTTTTGTAGAAGGTGGTTCTTTTATGATGGGACAAAAAGAACAAGATGTAATGTTTGAATGGAATGCGGTTCCTAGAAAAGTAACTGTAAATTCATTTTATATGGATGAAACAGAGGTTGCAAACATTCATTACAAAGAGTATTTGTATTGGTTGCAAAGAGTATTTGGAGAAAGTTTTCCGCAGGTTGTGAGCAAAGCGTTACCTGATACATTGGTTTGGAGAGATGAGTTGGCGTACAACGAGCCTTACCTTGAATATTATTTCCGTCACCCATCTTATGATATGTATCCAGTGGTAGGAGTTAATTGGTTGCAAGCTAATGATTTCGCAAAATGGAGAACAGATAGAGTAAATGAAGGTATCTTGGTTAAAAAGGGTATTTTGAATTTGGATCCAGCATCGGATGTAGATGAGAATAACTTTAATACAGGTGCTTATTTAGCAGGTCAATATGAAGGAAACGTAAAGAAAAATTTAAAGGATTTGAATCCTAATGGAAGTGGTGAAAGAGCTGTAAAATTTGAAGATGGTATTTTGCAACCAGACTACAGATTACCTACAGAAGCTGAGTGGGAATTTGCAGCATATTCATTGAGAGGAAATTTACCTTACAAAGATGAGGAGCGTTTTACCGATCAAAAAATATACCCTTGGAATGGATTTAGTTTGAGATATCCAAAATCAGGTAAATTGCAAGGAAAATTCTTGGCTAACTTCAAAAGAGGTAGAGGTGATAACATGGGGGTTGCTGGTAATTTGAATGATGATGGAGCAATCACTACAGAAGTAAAAGCATATTTCCCTAATGATTATGGATTGTACAATATGGCTGGAAACGTGAATGAATGGGTAATGGATGTATACAGACCTATGACTTCGATTGATGCAAATGATTTCAATTCATTTAGAGGTAATATTTTCAAAACGAAATTGAAAAGTGAAGATGGAACTGAGTTAGCTGAAAAAGATTCATTAGGAAGATTAAACTTCAGAGATGTAACGAATGAAGAAGCTGCTGAAAGAAGAAATTATCGCAAATCAGATGTAAGAAATTACATAGATCAAGATGAACAATCACTAGTAGCATATCAATATGGTTCTTCTTCTTTAATTAATGATAAATCAAGAGTCTATAAAGGGGGTTCTTGGAAAGATAGAGCTTATTGGATGTCTCCAGGAAGTAGAAGATTTATACAAGAGTATGAGTCTACAGATGATATTGGATTCAGATGTGCTATGGATAGAGTAGGTAGTCCAAAAGGAAATCAATTCAAAAGTGGTAACCATTTTGGTGGAAAGAAAAAATAACAAATTAGCTTAATATAAAAAGCCCTCTTTTTTAAGGGGGCTTTTTTTGTTTATTGTATACTTGAAAATCGTCATAAATGAATATAGAAGAATTATATAAAAAGTTTTTGGAATGTTCAAAAGTATCTACTGATACTAGAAATATAAGTGGGGGCGAATTGTATTTTGCACTAAAAGGTACTTCTTTTGATGGCAATCAATATGCTCAATCTGCTTTTGAGTTAGGTGCTAAATATTGTGTTGTCGATGATGCCGAAATAGCAAAAAAAAATAAGGCATTCATAATTGTAGAAGATGTATTGCAAGCTCTTCAGCAGTTAGCTCTTTTTCATAGAAAGAAAATGAATATTCCTGTAATTGCTATTACAGGAAGCAATGGTAAAACCACAACGAAGGAATTGGTATATGCTGTCTTGTCTCAAAAATTCAAAACGGCCTATACAAAAGGGAATTTAAATAATCATATCGGAATTCCGTTGACTTTATTAGAAATTCAATCTAGCGATGAAATGTCTATCGTGGAAATGGGCGCCAATCATCAAAAAGAAATTGAAAGCTATTGTATCTATACACAACCCGATTTTGGATTGATTACGAATATTGGGAAAGCGCATTTAGATGGATTTGGAGGAATAGAAGGTGTCTTAAAAGGCAAAACAGAATTATATCAATTTCTTAAATCACACAATGGAAAGGTTTTTGTGAATGCTGATGAAGATAGACTGGTGCATGCCGCTCGAGAAATGAATGATGTTTTCTATAGTTCAGAAGATCAAAATGCCTTTGTTTATGGGGTGATTGAAAATCAGAGTACTTTTTTAAGTGTTAAATATGAAGGGATAACCATTCAATCAAATCTTACAGGAAATTACAACTTATACAATATTTTAAGTGCAATATGTATTGGTAAATATTTTGGAGTTGAATTGGAGCAGATAAAAATAGCAATAGGATCTTATTTTCCTACAAATAGTCGTTCTCAAGTGGTTGAAAAATATGAAAATAAATGGATTTTAGATGCATACAATGCTAATCCATCCAGTATGGAAGTTGCGCTTTCAAATTTAGCTATGCAAGATGGAGAACGAATAGCATTTCTAGGTGCAATGAAAGAATTAGGAATGTATACACATCAAGAGCATGAGCAAATTATTCAAAAAGCGATAGCTTTAAAAATTGAACAAATTATTTTGGTAGGAAAGGAGTTTGAGTTGTTAGCAAAAGAATATAATATGATATATTTTGAAGATTCAGAACAAGCATGCGATTGGTTTTGGAATCAAAATAAAAAAAATGCTACCATCTTATTAAAAGGATCTAGATTAGTTGCTTTAGAGAAAATTTTCACACCCATTGCGTAGTATATTCATTTGAAATTAAATGATTTGGGAAGATAAAGAAATTATTTCATTATGTATTCAAGGCAAATCTTTTGCCCAAAAAATGCTATATGATAAATATTCCAAATTGTTTTATGCTATTTGTTGTAGATATTGTAAAGATAAAGAGGATGCACAAGATATCTTACAAGATGCTTTTTTAAAAATTTATAGAAATTTATCCCAATTTAAACATGAAGGTTCCTTTGAAGGTTGGATGAAGCGAATTGTCGTCAACACATCAATTGAACATTATCGAAAGCAAATCAATATATTATCTTTTGATGATCAGTTGGCGACAGAAGATAATACTCCTTATACGGTGGATGAAATATCTTTGGATGAAGCAGCTATTTTGGGGCTTATCCAGGGGTTGCCCAATGGATTTAGGATGGTTTTTAATATGTATGTAATTGAAGGATATAATCATGCTGAAATAGCCGAAAAACTTGGTATCTCGGAAGGAACTTCAAAGTCGCAATTGTCGCGCGCAAGAGCTTTGTTGCAGAAAAAAATTGAAGAAATGAATAAAATTAATTTATAAATACAACCCTTTTATTTAAAATAACGTCTTATTAAAAGAAATGAGTAGATTAGATACCTTTTTTAAAAATCTTGATAAAGCCGAAATCGCTCCGCCAGAAATTGTATGGGAGAAAATTGAAGCGGTATTGAAAGAAGATGATCGAAAAGTATTATTTTGGTTTTCAAAAGATTATGCCAAGGTGGCCACTTTGTTATTTGGATTTGTGGGCTCTATTGGAATGTTTTTATTTTTGAAATCAAATATGATGCCTATTTTCAATCAAATATTGGAGGATAAACCTAGAATTGTGTATTCAAATCCACATAAAATGGAAGAAGTCGTCCAACAAGAAAAGGAAATTTTGGCAAATGCTTCATTTCCTAAAAATAATGATATTTCTATAGTAACTTCTCGAAATAAATCTCAAAACAGTTCTAATTCTTCTATGCAAGCTAATCATAGTCGGTCTTTTAAAATGATTGATAAGATTAATGATGTCGATGCAAAAGCTGAAACTTCTTCTCAAACGGAGAAAGAAACAAAAATATTAGATGAAAATATTGAAATAGCTTCTCAAGTTCAAGAAAATCGTGAAGAAAATTCAGATTGGGAATTGATAGAGCCTATTGAGTCTATTCAAAATGAGTCTATTATTTCTGAAAATTCGATGAAGTTATCAACCCAAAGTTATGCTTATGAAATGCCTACACTTAATTTAATTAAGGAATCATTTAAGCCTTATTTTTATCTAACGACTACAATGGGAGTAAATGCGGCCCAAGTTTTTATGAATTCGGATGCACAAAATTCTTATTTTTCTGGAAATGCAACATTTAATAGAAAATTTGGATATCAATTTGGCTCAGAAATGGGTTATCAATTTAGCAGAAAATGGAGTATCGAAAGTGGTTTGTTTTATAGTCAATATATTCAAACTTTTTCAGAAAAAAATAATTTGTTTGAGAAAAATGGTTTTATGTATATCGATCAATTAGAGTTCCCATTGATGGCTCGATATTCTATATTTTTGAAAGAAGAAAATCCATTGATTTTATCATTCAAAGCGGGATTGATGTATGGAAGTGTCTTGCAATATCAAGTGAATTATGTAGAAAGAGAATTGCTTTCATTGAATGAAAAAAAATACAGTATTGATGCCGATAAACGCAATTATAATAGCTTACAACTTGGTTATATAGCAGGCATTGATTTTGATGCCTTTGTGTCCCAAAAAGTAGCGTTGCATTTATCTACAGTGACCTCTTATCTCTCTCAATTGGAAAATTTCCCATTATTCTCTTCTTATAAAGAGAACCCAAAACAACTTGCTACAAGTTTTGCGGTAGGAATGAAATTTAAATTTTAAAAGCAGCTCCTATTTATTGAGCAAGTCTCTCTAGCATTTTGGCTCTGGTCATTTGTTTGAGTTCCACAACAGAGTAATTGTTTACATCTATAGGTTCTTCAATGAAGCAGTACAATCTTCCTGGGCACATATCTAATATTTTATTGATATTATTCCTTTTTTTCATATTGACAAGTGTACACACCACTAATGGAACATTCATATCTTTTGCTAGTTTAAACGCACCATCAAAAAAAGGCAATAGTGGTTCATCTGTTTTATTTCTCGTTCCTTCGGGGTATAAAAAAACAGAAATTCCATCATTGAGTACGCTCTTCATGTATATAAATGATTTTTTTCTTGATTCCATACTTTTTCTATTTACCAATACCGCTAAATTTCTTGCAATAACACCAAAAAAAGGTGTTTTTCCCAGTTCTGCTTTAGCCAAATAGGTAAATAAATGATGCAATGGAACAGAAGTTGGATTTGCAAAAATATCCATATAAGAACTATGATTTGATACAAGCACATAGCCTTTTTTAGGTTCAATATTTTCTCTTCCATAAGTTTTTAGCATAATGCCTGTTAGCAATAAAATGGATGGAGAAGAAATGTGCAAACAAAGATATAGATTGAATTTAATAGCTTTTCTTCCAAAGATTAAAGAAGAGCAGAATACAATTACGGATGAAACAATTACGACGAGAGCAATAATGATATAGGTATAAATTGCCCAAATTCCTCTAAAAACGCTTGATAAAATTGCCATGATTAATTATTTAGTTGTTTTTTATACATCGGGATTACATTTTCAAGTCCAAAATAAAGACAATCGCTTATTAGCGCATGTCCTATGGATACTTCTTTTAGTTCAGGCATTTTTTCTTTTAAGTATGAAAGATTTGACAAATTTAAATCATGCCCTGCATTGATTTTCAATCCAATGCTAACCGCATAATGATAAGCTTCTTTATATCGCAAAATGGCTTTTTCCTTATTTACTTCAAAGTCTTCTGCATAGTATCCTGTATAAAATTCGATACGTTCGGCACCTAATTCTTTCGCTATTTTAATAAACTCTATATCTGTATCCATAAATAATGATACACGTATATGATTTTGGTGCAGCAGATTGATGGTATTTTTTAATAAATCAAAATCTTTTTTAGTATTCCATCCACTATTAGAAGTCAATACGCCGGGAGGATCAGGTACTAATGTACATTGATTCGGTTTCGCTTTTAGGACTAATTCTAAAAAATCAGAAGAAGGAAAGCCTTCAATATTGAATTCGCAATCATCTTTGGGGAAATGTAATGCCAAGTCCAATACATCTTGATATCTAATATGACGTTCATCGGGTCTAGGATGCACCGTAATGCCTTCAGCGCCATATTTATAACAGTCTAACGCAAACTGTAATACATTTGGATGGTTCCCTCCACGCGCATTGCGGATCGTAGCTACTTTATTTATATTGACAGATAGCGATGTATATACCATATTTCTTTATTTTTTATTGAATAAAAATGCAAATACAAACCAACCTAAAACAATACTCAACCCGCCAAAAATAAAAGGAATATTATTTAAGTTTTCACCAAAAAAGCCTACAAATATAGGAGGCGCAAATTGTGCTAAGGATTGCATGGATTGATTGATTCCCATGGTTTCTCCTTGATCTGCTTGAGATGCTTGCTTAGAAACAATTGAAAGTAAATTAGGGGAATTCAAGCCTTGGGTCATGGCTATTAAAAAATTACAAAGCAAGATTCCTTCAATATTTTTTGGAAAAATGAGACATAGAATAAATGTTCCCATCAACACCATCGTATAATTAATAATGACGTGTGGTTGATATTTTTTTGAAACTTTGCGAACCAAAAAGCCTTGTGAAAAAATAAGGCATATTCCCACCCATCCAAAAATTAATCCAACTGTTTTCTGCGATACATGAAATTTATTGTACATAAACACAGAAAAAAATTGGGTAAAAAATGAAAATCCCAATGTATTAAGAAATGTTATGGTGAATAATATTCTAAGGTTTGTGTTCGTAAAGGCCTTGTGTAAATTAGTAAATCCTTTGAAAAATGAGATTTTCGTGTCTTTTTTAACCGATAAAGTTTCTTGATAAAAAAAATGCACAAACACAAAGTTGAGTAATGCTAAGATGGTAGCTAAAATAAAAGGCGTAGATAACGTAAACCAAGAAATAATACTTTTATCGGATAAAAAGCCTCCAATTAATGGCCCAAAGATAAATCCTAACGCAAAAGCTATCCCTACGAGCGCAAAATTCTTTGGCTTGTCTTCCGGTGAGCTTACATCGCTTATTGAAGAAAAAAGTACCGATAAGCTACCTCCAAAAAAGCCGGGGATAATCCTAGATAAAAATAATAAAAAAAGACTATGACTACTTAGAGCTATTCCAAATAATGCATAACCAACAGCAGTGCCAATTAGCGCAATTTGAATAACCTTTTTTCGACCTATTCTGTCGCTCAAAGCGCCAAGTATAGGTGCTCCAAAAAATTGCATAAAACTAAACGACGCCATCAATAAACAAAAAGTCCATCGAATGGTATTTGCATCGCCTAGGTTAGAGAAATAGGAGAGATGCTTTGTATAGAACAATGCTGGAATGATAGGTATGATAATGCCTACACCCAACATGTCTAAGAATGCGGTAAGGAAAATACTTGTAAGAAAGGTATTTTTATGTTTCAATGGAGTTATATTTTAAAGAATACAATTTTAATGTTTTTTTTTCAATTGTCTGCAAAAAAAAAGAGTTGCTATACAGCAACTCTTTTAATATACTCAAAATTAGATAATTATTGTGTACATGGAGTTTCGCACAAGCTTCCTTTGTCCATTTGTGTTTTTTTGAACTCAAATTTTGCAGGAGTGCAAATTCTCATATATTCTTTATTATCAATGCTTTTAGCTTTTGTAGATTTTGGTTCTAATACTTTAATATCTTCACTCAAATAGAAGTATTCTGGTTGTTTATTTGAATACTCTATATAATATCCTCTCATGCTAAAACTGGATTTATCACTAGGAATTGGGAATGAGAATAACTTTCCTTTTACATGTTTGCCAGAAGCGATATAACATTTGTCTACAATTACATATGGTTTAATTTGATCCGATTTTACTCCAACTAATTTCACTAAAACTTGTTTTTGTGTTATTGGCATTGGTTTTAAAAGCCCAAACATTTGACCTAAGAATTTAGTAGAAACTACATAAGATTTTTTAGATTCATCATAGCTCAATGAATTAATCGTATCTAATGTCCAATTTTTATGATTTGCATACAAACGAATTTCCGGATCATATTCACCAGGTATAAAAACTTTTACTGGATTATTTGTATTCATAGTTATTTCTTCATTTCCTTGAGAGAAATTTAAAGAATAAGAACCTAACATTAATAATGTCTCTTTTCCACTTCTTGTTTGGATATTCTTTTTAATAATGTCGTAGTTTTTGGTATAATCTTTAAATTCAAACTCAAATGGTTCTTTACTATTTGTAGAAAAACAATATTCTGGAATTTCGATTACTACGCAGTTTGTAGATTTGATAATTTTTTTACCTTCATTTTGGAAATTTCCATTGGATAATTCAGGTCCTAATTCGGTAACTTTACCACTGAAAGCTGATTTTGAATTATTATTTGTATTATTTGTAGACTCTTTTGCACCATTTGTAGCTGTTACTTCATTTTTAGTTCCTTCTGCATTTTGAATTACTTCATCCATTAATTTAAACAAAACGCTAATTTCTGTTCTTCTATTTTTTGCTCTTCCTTCAGCCGTAGTATTATCTCCAAGTGGATTGGATGTAGAAAAGCCACCATATACGATATTCTTTTTACTTACTCCTTTATCTACTAAATAATTATACACATTTAATGCTCTAAATTTTGAAACAATTTTATTCAATGATAATGAACCAAAGTTACAAGTATAACCTTTTACGTCTACATTGTAAGTTTCTGAAGCTTTGATGACCAAAACAATCGAGTCTAATTTTAATTTATGAGCACGGGTAAGCTCTGTTTTTCCTATTGCAAAGAAAATGTTTTCTTTAAGAGTATTAACTTGAGAATTAATATTCTGTAGCGTTAAGCAAAACAAGGTAATTAATAAGATGTTTTTTTTCATTTTTAATTCTTTTTATTATTAAAATGTTTTTTAGAATACTATAACTTAAAAATCAATTAAATAGTATTACAGGTATTAAATAAGTTGCAAATATAATTAAATATACTTTTTTATAGAAATAGGTTATTAACAATAAAGTGTTTCTATTGTCTCCGAATATTTAGAGTCAATGATTTTTCTTTTGATTTTAAGCGTAGGCGTTAGTTCGCCACCTTCAATAGTCCACTCTTTAGCCAATAGTTTAAACTTTTTGATTTGTTCTACATGGTTAAATTCTTTATTGTATTCAGCTAAAATTTTGTCTATTTTTTTATTCACCCATTCGTTATTCACCCATTCGTCGGATGTGAAATCTATACTTAATCCTTTAATTTGTGCCCATTTTTCAAAATTAATTTTGGATGGATGCATTAATGCAGAAACGAACTTTCTATGATTACCTATTACAGCTATTTGTTCGATATATTTGCTTTCTTTTACCTTGTTTTCTATTACTTGGGGCGCTACATATTTTCCACCGCTTGTTTTGAATAATTCTTTGGCTCTATCTGTTATTTTCAAGAAGGTACCGTCTATCAGTTTTCCAATATCGCCCGTATAGAACCACCCCTCTTTGATGGATGCTTGAGTTGCCTCTTCATTTTTATAATATCCCATCATCACATTGTCTCCTTTTACCAAAATTTCGCCCTCATCTGCGTTCATACCTTCTCTGTGCTCAAATTTAACTTCGGTATTGGGCAATATACGTCCCACCGTTCCAAATTGAGAGCCTTCTTTTGAAAAACGATTGTAAGAAATAACAGGCGACGTTTCGGTCAGTCCATATCCTTCTCTTATTCGAATTCCAATAGCTTCAAAAAAATAGCCAAGTCTAGGTTGAAGAGCTGCTGCTCCAGTAACAATACTATCGATATTGCCACCAAGTGCTTCGCGCCATTTGCTAAAAATCAATTTATCTACAATATAAAAAGATAAGCCTTTGTTTCCTCTATATTTATTGGCTACATCAATAGCCCAATAATAGAGCATCTTTTTAATTCCCGAAAATTCTTGCCCTTTGGCTATAAGTCCTTCATATATTTTTTCTAAAAGTCTAGGTACACAGCTGAAAAAATGGGGTTTTACCTCGGCTATATTTTCTTTTAATTTTTCCAAACTTTCGGCATAATATACCTCTACCGAATTATGGAAATATACATACGTAACTACACGCTCAAAAATATGACATAGCGGTAAAAAACTCAAGGTTCTACTTTCTTTATAAATAGGTAAGTCATTTACATTGTTTACATTAAATATAATATTATTATGACTGAGCATCACACCTTTTGGATTACCTGTAGTGCCTGAGGTATATATAATTGTGGCTAAATCTTCGCCTTTAATTTTTTGGCTAATGGGTTCAATTACTTCAATAGATGTTTCTTTTCCTTTCTCTAAAAATTCTTTTACATGTTTGCATCCCTCAACTTGGTCAAATGAATAAATATCTTGAAGACTTGGAATATTTCCTTTGATTTCATTTATTTTATTGAAAATAATTTCGTCAGAAACAAAAATGAGCTTTGCTTCGCAATTATTTAGGATGAATTCGAAGTCATTTTTACTACTAGTAGGATAAATAGGAACATTTACAAGTCCTACTTGCATCATACCGTTGTCACAAAAATTCCACTCGGGCCTATTGTTTGAAACAAGAGCTACTTTGTCTCCAGGCTGTAATCCCGAGGCAATAAAAGCTCTTGAAAATAAATCTACTTGTTCTTTAAATTCTTTAGAACTAAAATGCCTCCATGCGCCATTATATTTATATGAAAGCGATTTATCTATAGGATTTTCTTCTGCTTGTATCGTTACGAAGTCAAATAATCGTTTAGCTATCATGTTTAAGTTTTAGAATTTTGTAAATTGACAAATAAATCCACCCATTAATATAGCACTCAAGGTCCAATATCCGAATGTAATAAGGATGTATTTTATACTCTTTTTCTCAAGTAAAGAGTTGATGGTAATAATAGGTAAATATGTGAAAACACTGCCAATGAATCCATGAATAGCGCCGTGTTTAAACGATATAAAATTATGACCATATTTTGTCATGAAATAAGTTAAATCGGCATACGCATCGCCTGTTTTTTCCGCAAAACCAACTTCATTCTGCAAAACACTAAAAATATGAAACTGATGAACTACCGAAAATTGCAATGCAAATGCAAATAAAAAACTCATTAAAAATGTAATTCCAAATATCATAAAAAGGTTTGTTTCTTTTGCTTTTTCTTCGGTCATACCTGTTTCATGCATCCAAATAGTCCCAAAAACTTTTGGGTTATACCATACAAAACCAATAACTAATGGAATAAAAGACACTAAAAAGATTACTAAAAGATTTATGGATTGCATAATGTTATATTTAGAAGTTAACAATTTTGTCGTTGCAAAATTAATTAAAGAACTTAAAATGAGAAAAGTTTTTTTTAATATATTCTATAAACCAAATTTATATTAAAATTTACTCAATTTAGAATTTTTCTAAATAATTAAAATTAAAACATATTATATTTGCTCCCAATGACATTGTACGAATTAGAAAAAGGCGAAACGGGAATCGTTATCGATTTAATCCAAAATGAGTTTACGCTTAAACTCGTGGAAATGGGTATATATAAAGGTAGAAGTATTACGCCTGTAGAATTTACTTTTTCAAAAGATCCCATTTGTGTTTCGGTGTCAGATAGTCGTTTGATGCTGAGGAGGGAAGAGGCTAAATCCATTATTGTTACTAAATGTGATTTATAATTAATTAAATTAAATAATGGAACGCAATATTCGCAAGATTTTTTTGATAGGCAATCCCAATTCGGGAAAATCTTCCTTGTTCAATCAATTGACCGGATTGAATCAGAAAATAGCGAATTATCCCGGTGTAACTACGGAGCGCAAGACAGGTTTGTTTAATTTAGATAAACAAGAATATGAAATAATAGACCTCCCTGGATGTTATTCGCTCTACCCAAATTCTATTGATGAAAAAGTCGTTATCAATGAATTGCTCCAAAACAAACCCGATTTAATTCTCTTTGTAGCCGATGCGAGTAATCTGCATCGTAGTTTGCTCCTATATACTCAAGTTGCCGATTTTAATCTTCCTATTGCCTTGGTTTTAAACATGGTAGATGAGTTGGAGGGGAAAGGCGAGGTCGTTAATGCTTCTTTTTTAGAGTCCGAATTGGGATGCTCTGTTTTCTTATGTAATTCCAAAAAAGGAAAAGGTATTGACGCACTGAGAAAATATATTGTAGTATCCGATTTCAATGCTTCAAAAAAAATATTTGGCAATCAACAACTTTTTTCCAATTATTTGACTTCTAATAATTTGAATTATGCTTCGTGGCATGAATTTGTACAAAGTACCCCTTCCAATGCTATTGTAGAAAATATCAAGCGAAAAGAAGTGATAGAACGATACAATAAAATTGAATCCATCATTGCTTTGACCGTTTCCAAAACTCAAAAAGCTTTTAATCGTCAACGATTTACAGAAAAATTGGACAAATATCTTATGCACAAATATTATGGATTTGTGTTTTTGCTATTAATTTTATATTTAGTATTTCAAACCTTGTTTACCCTCGCTCAATTTCCTATGGAATGGCTAGATAGTGGTTTTGGATTTATTGCCAATTTTGTCAATAATTTAGATTCCAAAAGTGCTGTGCTCACATTTATTTCGGAAG
>Ga0208597_1000295_pt1 | contig 19373 bp, 7 predicted proteins | sample LakMenEpi05May12_FD_150673 | JGI IMG/M metagenome (GOLD analysis project Ga0208597, IMG submission 150673) | Freshwater microbial communities from Lake Mendota, WI - 05MAY2012 deep hole epilimnion (SPAdes) | ecosystem: Environmental > Aquatic > Freshwater > Lake > Epilimnion/Euphotic zone ...
CAACAGGAACTACTTCTGATTCAGAATTAATTTTTTCTATTACTTGTTTTTTTAAATCATTATCGCTTACAATCTTATCATTTACACCAATCTTCTCTGCGATTTTCTCCACTAAATAACGAACAACGCTATTCCCTTCATAAGTAATTCCGAAACTTGTAGCAATTTCTTGCCATTCGGATTTTTTGATTGTTTTGTAATTATCCCATTTCATACTAAAAATTTTTGATTTAAGTTCTTATATTTGACAAATATAATTAAAATGTTTTTATATAAGATAATATCTGTTATATGAGTGAACTTTTAGCACCAAATGGTAAACCGAGCAATTTAACTCCCGAACAATATAAATTGGTTCGAGAACCTGCATTTAAAAAATGGTTTGGTGATTGGGAAAATAATCCCGAAACTTCAAGTAAAGTAGTTGATAGGAATGGAGAGCCTTTAGTTGTATGGCACGGTTCAAAATATAAATTTAATACGTTTGAAAAAAATAAAATAAATTTTAACTATAAACAATCAATTGGTTTTCATTTTTCTGATTTAAAAGAAAGAGGTTTAATTTACTCAAATGGTGCATTTATTTATGAGGTATTTTTAAATATTAGAAATCCTTTATTGGCAAATTGGGATTTTACAGGTAAATTTCCTATAAATCGTGATTTAGGAGAAGAAGCAGAAGAATATATAGATAACAATAGAATTAAATTAAAAAAAGAAGTTATTGAGGGTAATTATGATGGAATTATGGCTAAAGGATTTTCTTACACTAAAAGTTTTGTTGCCTTTGAACCCAACCAAATAAAACTTGCTGATGGAACGAATATAACATTCGATAGCAACAATCCCGATATTCGATATAAAAAAGGTGGTGAAATAAAAGATTTAATTGTTCTTCATAATATTAATGATTATCAAATTGAAGAAGCAAATAAAATAGGTGGTTTGATAACTCCTTCAATAGCAATTGTTAAAACGGGAAATTCTTTTACTGATTTCGGTTCAATAACATTAATTGGAACAAAAGAATTAATAGACCCCGAAAATCGTTCTGTAAAAGTTTTTGCAGGTGATGTTTATTCTCCAAGTGTTCCAAGAAAATTGTGGTATGTTGATAAGCGTAAACTTGAAAAAGCAACGACTGAATTAATTAAAAAATCAATTTATTACGATAATAATATATCAAAATCTAATAGAGAAATTTATCATTTAGTTAATCAATATATAGGCAATTCTTCTAATTTCGATACAGATATTGAAAAAAATAGTTTTAATCGACTTATTGAGGAGTATTTTGAAAAACTTAAATTAATTTATATAGTAGATAAATCAATAAAAATAAAAGTGCCATTCAAGGATAAAAGACATTTTTTGTGGAATAATGTTGAATTTAAACTGACAGAAGAACAGAAAAAAAGATTTGCACCTATTTTAAGAGAATACACAAACGAATCAAATGAAAAAGGCAGTAATGGAACAAGCAAAGAAATTCAAAGTAAGGTTTACGATTTATTTTTAGAAGTTCTAAATAATATTAAATTAAAGTTGAAAGAAGAATACAAAGCCAATAAAGATGGAGATAAATTATATGAAATGATAAGTAATAATATGTTTGAATCTTTTGAAAAAACTGTTGGAAAAAGGTATAATTGGAGTGGTTATACTGAACATAATTTGAGTAGAGCCGTTTGGAGTGAAAAAGAATTAGATAAAGAAAAATTAAATCAAACTATTAAAAAAGTATTTACAAAAGATGTAATTGAAGATTACAAAAAATGGCTTTCTGATTTTATTTCTCAATTTCAAGGAAGTTCATATTTCTTAAAAGGAAATGAAAAAATGCCTTACACATTAAATTACCTTGTTGATGCCACTTCAAATAGAGTTGTAGGTCAAGAAAAGAATATGACATTTAGTGTAAATCAAGCAAAATCATTTGGAACAAAACGATTAAATTCTATTAATGAAATCAAGAAAAATTCTAATAAACTTATTTCAAAAGAAGAAATGAATTTGATTGATGAAAAAAATTCAGATAATTTCTCTATGTTATCTAAATCTTTGAAATATCAAGATGAAAATACTTGGAGAAAATTGGATTCATTAGGTAAAGCATTAGCCGATTATTTTAAAGGTTCATCAATAGTTTCTGCATTAAGAAAAAATGATTTTTCATCACCTACATCATACCAAATTGATTTATTCAAAGATTTTGCTGACGAACTTAAAAATTCACCTGTTGATTACTTTGAAGCGAAATATCAAAGAGCAGTATTGTTAAGTGAATTTAAGTATGCCGTTGTTCCGAAAAACACATCAAAAGAAGTTCTTCAAATACTACTTGATAATGGAATAACTATTAAAAAGTATGAAAGCAAAGAACAACGACTACAAATAATAAATACAATTTCAAATAAAGATAAATCAATTAAATTTGAAGAAGGTGGAAATACAAATTGGGATTTAGACAGATACCGAGAAGTTGAAAAAGAAATGTACGAATTAAGCAATCAAGGAAAACAAGATTCGCTTGAATATTTTAAATTAATTAAGGAACGAAACATTTTAGAAAAAAATAAAATGGAAACACAAAATAAATCACAAGAAAATATGGATAATTATTCAATGGAGAAATTTGCCAAAGGTGGTAAAATTTTAATTAAAGAAATGAATGATAATGGTACTATTATTAATGTTCACAAAGATTACGAGAAATTCAAAAGAATTGGTGTTACTGATAAGTATTTTATCGAAGCATCCAACGATGTTGGTTTGCAGGGTGTGGTATTTAGCAAAGAAACCCTTTCTAAAAAGATAACGGCTTATTTTAATAATCTATTGGAAAACTACACGGATTATATTATTAGCGAGGATTCTGATGGTATTACCTTTTTTATCGAGAATAATATTAAAGAGTTGCAAAGAGGTGGTAATTCTTTAGAGGTAATACAAAATGAACGAGATAAATTGACAAATGAATTTGAAAGATTAAAAATTATTCAAGATTTTGCTAAAACGCAAAGAGAAGCATTAGATAAATGGATTGATTATTTAGGTCAAAGTGATTATTCACAGGCTTTCCTTTATTTAATTTTAAAAGCAGTTCTTAATTATAATTATGATTTGAAATTGAATAAGTTGTTTGAAAGAACAAATGAAACTACTCGAAATATAACCCCATTTGATGCAGGTACATTATCAGACTTGTTTTATTCAAATAGTAATTATTTGTTGCAAGATTACGCACAATTAATGAGTGAAAATTCACAGAAAATATTGAATAGTAAAGAGATTATTGACGAAACTGAAAGTGGTAAATGGATTAAATTTAATGGTGGTTCAAAAACACCACCAAGCGATATTGAAAAAAACGGAAAAGAATTAATGCAGTTGGTACAGAATACTTATTGGTGTACTAAAAATGCAGGTGGGGAACAATTAAAAGGTGGTGATTTTTATGTTTATGTAACAGAAAGTGGCGGTGAGGTATTTCCTCAAATAGCCGTTAGGATGAATGAGCAAGAAGTTGGTGAAATTAGAGGTAATGAAAGTTCTTCACAGGATTTAAGTGCTGAATCACTCCCTATTGCAAGAAACTTCTTAACTAAAAATATCCCTAACAATAGTGGTAAAAAATGGTTAGATTCAATTGAATACAATGAACGATGTGTTGAAATGGGAAACCGATTCCAACAAGAAGGTTTATATGAAAACTTTATAACGGATTACCTTGAATTACTTTCTCAAAAATCCAAATATAAAGTAGATTATGGTGAAAATGGTAATGTTGTTGGAATGGTTGCCAAATTTGAAGAAGCAAAAGAAAAATTGCCGAATCAATATTTTGAAAGAGGGGATATTGAAACTTATTATTCATCAATTTCTCCAATGACAAAATATTTTATGGGAAATCTAAATAGATATGAAATGCAAACACTCGCTTCTCAAAATATAGATTTATCAGATTTAACCGATTGGAAATTAAAATGGGTTAGCGGAAGTTTTGATTGTTCCGATATAGTAACAAATTTAGGAAATATAGAATTTGTCGGAAACGATTTAACCCTTTCATCAAATACAACGGATTTTGGAAGTGTAAAGCATATTGGAGGTAGATTTGATATGGGTTCTGCACAAATTGAAACATTAGGTAATATTGAAAGTATTGGAGTTGGATTTGTTGTTAATTCAAATTTAAAAGATTTAGGAAAACTCAAAAAAATTGGTTGGCTTATGATACTTTCCTGTGATTCAGAATTTACACTTGGCGACCTTGAAGAAGTAACAGGCGATTTAACTATTAAAGTGTCAGATACAAACTTTGATGTTGGTAATTTAAAAATAGTAGGTGGTAGTTTTGATGCAGGTAAAACATTATTAACGGATTTAAAAGGACTTGAATCTGTTGGTCAAGATTTCAATATTGCAGGAAGTAAAATTAAAATATTTGAGAATCTTAAAACTATTGGGGGTAATGCGGATTTTTCAAATAATTTTTCAACAAGCACACAGAATATTGAATCTATTTTAGGAAGTGTTAAATTATTGAATAGTCGAATTGTAGAATTTACTAAATTGAGTATAATTGGTGGAAGTATTGAATTAAGAGGTTCTTATTTGAAGTCATTCGGAAATATCAAAACTATCGGTACAAACTTGGATTTAGTCGAAGGCAAAATTGAAGATTTAGGTAATTTAGAAGAAATAAACGGATTTGCTAATTTTAAAGGTAGCCAAGTTAAATCATTAAATAAATTAAAGAAAATAGTATCATTTGCTAATTTTTCAGATAGTTTAGTTGAAGATTTAGGCAATTTGGAAAGTATTGGTGGAAATGCTTATTTTAACGACACTAAAATTAAATCAATTGGGAAATTAAAATACATTGGTGGATTTACTCAATTTTACAATAATGAAGAATTGGAAAATCAATGGGAAAAAGTAAAAAATGCAGAATAAAACAAAAAAAATAATTCTCATAGGTTTAGCATCGGCAGTTGTGTTGGTGCTAACTTCGGCTATTATTATTCGTAGTATTCGCAAAAATCGTGGGGAAAATGTTAAAAATAAAAACCCTAAAAAAATACTTATTGTTGGAGATAGTCAAAGTGTTATCGAAACTTCAAGTGGTAACGCAATTTCATATACCTATCCAAATTTATTGCAAAATAAATTGAAAGATAAAAATGTTACTATTGATGTTTTGGCACAAGTTGGTAAAACTACCGATTGGATGAAAAAAAACCTCCCATCTAAATTGAAAAACAAAAAGTATGACAGGGTTATTATTTATGGTGGTGGAAATGATACTTCAAACGCAAGTATTAAATTAGAAACTACATTGAATAATATTCAGCAAATGGTTGATATGTCAAATGAGAATGGTGCAGATGTTTTTGTTAATTTAGGATATAAGGTTCAAGGCGATTTTGGTAATTATAAAATAATGCCAATTACACCTTACATCACAGAAAGAGAAAAGTGGATTCCTTATGTTGAAAAGCGAAAACAATTGCAGAAATTAATTCCACAGAAAATTAAAAATGCGACCTTCATACCTGCATACGATTTACAAAGTAAAACAAGTGATGGTATTCATCCAACGGCTTCGGGGCATAAAATTGTTGCTGAAAAGGTTTACGATAGCATAGTCAAAAAATACTAATTTATAATGACAGAATTATTAGCACCTAATGGGAAACCGAGTAATTTAACTCCCGAACAATATAAATTGGTTCGCACACCTGCATTTAAAAAATGGTTTGGTGATTGGGAAAATTTAATTCTAACCAAATTAAATGATTCGGGAATTGATGAAGTTTCTTTGAAGCGATTGGAAGATGGTGTTAGTAAAGTATTAGATGAAAACGGAGAGCCGTTAGTAGTGTATCACTCAACAGGTAATAAGTTTAATGTTTTTGATATAATTTCAAACAAATCAAGTGGTATAGAAATAGGAAGTCATTTTGGAAGTAAAAGCCAAGCGATTTTTTTAGCAAATAGAGATAATAAAAATTCTTTTTTGATAGAATCATTTTTAAGAATTATGAATCCTTTAATTGTAGAGGACAAAGGAAAATGGACAAAATCAATTTACAAAAACATTTTAATTAAATTAGGCTATAATTCAAATGAAAATTGGGAAAATACAAATGCTATAATTCAATCTTTCTTAAAAATTGGGATTGATGGTTTTGAGTATGAAAATAAATATGAGGGTAAAGGAAAATCGTACATAGTTATTGAACCTAACCAAATAAAACTTGCTGATGGTAGCAATACTACATTCGATGGTAACAATCCCGATATTCGTTTTGATGGTGGTGGTAGCGTTATTATAAACCCTACTGAAATTAATTGTCATAATTGTAATTGGCATTGGAAAGTAAAAGATGGAGGTGATGATTTATTTATTTGTCATAAATGCAATTACGATAATACTAAATTCTATAAGTTTGAAGGTTTAGAAGGAGAAAAAATATTTGATACTATTTCTTATGCTAAAGGTGGTCAATTATTGAATCTTAATCAAATTCGTAAAGGTCAATATGAAGCGAAATCTGATGAAATTGACATTTCATTAACCAATCCAAAAATACAAAACGGATTTGGAACAAATAAATGGCAACTTGTTGTTATGTATCGTAATGATGATGTGATTAACGAATGGTTTGACACAAAAAATGAAGCATTGAAAACAGGGGTATATTTATTAAATGATTTTTTAGAAAACAATTTTAAAAAAGGTGGCAGAACAATATCACAAACACCTGCACCTAAAAAAGACCAAATAAAAGGTAGCGATAAAAATAAAGAAGGTTCTGCGAAAGATTTGACAAGTGCGAAAAAAATTAAATTTGCTGATGATGTTTTGGAAAAGATTCAAAATAGCGTTGATAAGCACAATAAAAAGCACCCTAACAAGAAAATAACCCTTGATTCTGCAAAAGCCGTTGTAAGACGAGGAATGGGTGCTTATTCATCTACGCATAGACCTACAATTAGTGGTGGTAATGAAAATAGTCGAGTTGCTTGGGGATTGGCACGATTAAATGCTTTTTTATACAAGATTGTAAATGGTAAAAGTAAATCGGGTAAATATTCACAGGATAATGATTTGATTGAGGAACTTGGGTATAAGGTTCAGAAATATCAAATAGGTGGTAAATTAGAAAATGAGGAGTTTGAAAATTCTGCATTATTTTTCGGTGGATTTTTCACAGGCATACAAAGACAAGGAATAGGAAAATCTATTATTTACGACATATTTGAAAATAATCCTAAACTTGAAAATATTTTACTATATACTCAACAAGATGCTATTGGTTTTTGGCAAAAGTTAGGTGGAGAAATAATAAAACAAGGTAATGACAAAATTGGAATACATAGATATTTTATTAAAATAAATAGAAATTCAATTTCAAAATCAAAAAAAATAAAAGAATTAGGTGTATCTTATAAAAATATAGACACTAAAAGTTCAAAAATTGATAAAGGAGAATATGCTATAAATTATGGAAGGCAAAAAATAGGTTTTTTCTTTGTTGATGATTTAGGCACAATAAAAACAGACCCAAAAAATATTATATTGTATAGTGCTAATAAAGAAAAATACGCTGATGGTGGAGATATTCAAGCGTATGAAAAAGCGATGGGTATTTCTGAATTTAAAGAAGGTGGAGAAGCGAAACCAAAAAAGGTTTATGTTTCAATTAAATTGGATAATACATCTAAAAAAATTCCAAATACATTTATGGAATACTTTAGTTTTTATTCTGAAAAACCTTTTGAGGAATTAAAAAACGGAAAATTAGAAGGTTTAGTAGGGGTGTCAACTTCGCCAAATAATATAGCCGAATGGTTTATTCATCGTGATTGCTTAATTGTAATGGATTACGAAGAATTTATAGCAATTAATGAAACAGAAACTATAAATTATTACGACCCTTATCAGTTAATGAAAAATAATCTTTTTCTATTCAAAAGATTATATGCCAATGTTTCAAGATATGGTGAACAAGAAGGTTCTTATGTATTTACACAAACATTAGTCAAGATACTTGAAAAAATAATTCGAGAAATAAACTTGGAAATGAATTTAGCAGAAGGGCAAAAATATTCCGAATTATATCGTATATCAAGATTTTTAAGTCCTTACGAAACAAGAGCATTTCCCGATTGGATTGAAAAAAATCAAATTAAAATAGAAAGTCCTATTGATTTAACAAATGCAATTCTTGATTTTAACAAATTAAATGATAATGCAAGTTATATTGGTAATGGTTTTGAAAATCCTGTTATAACTTTTGATGAATTATTACCTGTTGTAGAAAAGGGTGTTACAAATGCAAGTAGTGTTTACGATAGTGAACAAGAAATTGTTTTAAATAATCGTGAATTAAACATTCCTAAAAATTCACAATTATTTTTTATTGGAAAAGATGAAGTAGGTAATACAAGAAAAAGTGATAGGGATGAATTGATTGAAAAATATAATTTAAAAGAATTATACAAAGTGCATTTTGTTGATAGACAACAAATACAAAAGTATCGTGATTTTTGGCTTAAAAAAGAAGAAGCAAAATTCAATAAAAAATTAGAGCAAGGTCGTGAAGAATTAGAATTGAAAAAAGACCAAGTTTTAGATGAATTAATAAACTATTTTTTAGAAAATTCAATAAGTTATGTCAAAAATGTATTAGAAAAAGAAATTTTGGATTATTATGAATCATTGGATTTTTATGATGAAACAGACGTTGATTATGTTGAGCAAAGTTTATTTTCAATTCCTTTGGTAAATTCAATAATTAATACCTATGAGTTCATAATTAAAAACTTTTGGAAAGAATTTATTCAAAAAAAGAGAGTGGAAAATTTGGATTTGTATGCGTTTATGAGATTTTATTCTGATGTTGAATCTGAAATTAAAAAATATTTTGAGAATAATTATGATGAATTACAAAAATTGGACAATTACAGGAACATAAGAGGAAGTGGTTCATTAGACGCTTATAGATTTGAAAGATTGTTGTTAAAAACAATTAATGATTATGAAAAACTTCCCGAATTGATAGATTACAAAGAATTATCAAAAATGTACCTTGATAAAATGGGTGCAGAAATATATCGTTATTACGATAAAAAAGATTTACAATTAATATCTAAATACAAAGATGGTGGCGAAGCCGATGAACTTAATTTAACTAAAAATAAAAAAATGGAAAATGAAATTTTAATTGTAGAAATGAATATGTATTTTAATGATACAAGTGTTAATTTCAAAAATAAAGAAATTCCTTTAAAATTAAATCCACCTAAAAATCAAAATGATTTTATTGATTGGGCAGAAGAAAACAATATTGAATTTGAACAATGGGGAGATTTTTGGAATTGGGAATCAGAATTAATTGATACAAGTTATGGTTATACTTTTGAGATTCCGTTATTCAAATACATTGAGTATATGAAAACAGAAAAATTCTATACAGGTGGTGAATTGAAAAAAGGAATCAAAACTGAAATGGAACACAAAGACACGCTTTCTAAAATAAAAACAGGAAAGTTTTCCGTTAAGAAAGGTGCTGAAATGATTGCAAAAGACCACTTAGAGGAGAACGATAAATACTACACTCATTTAGAAAAAATGGAAAGTAAGTTTGAAGAAGGCGGTAAGGTTGAATCAATCCATTCAGAAAAAGGTGATATTATGGTCAGTTTGGATGATAATTGGTATTCAGATGATTCAAGTGTTGAATTAGTTCCTGTAACTGAATTAATTAAATTTCGTGAATTTGATAGAAAAGTAAAACCAAAATATAATAAAGATAATAGCATAGAAAATATAAATCATTTAAAATTTATGTTTCAAAAAGAGGGTGTTAAATCACCTTTAATTATAGAATATTCTGCCGAAGATAATGCCGTTTTAATTATTGAAGGAAATCACAGATTAAATTCTGCTATTGATTTAGGTATGGAATATCTTCCTGCGAGAGTTGTTTTAAAGAAATACGGCAAATACTCACCTGTTAAAATAAAAAATGCGATGAAAGTCGATGGTATTAAAGCAAATAGTAGTAATTATATACCAAGTGATTTAAAGCCAAGTTATGTTGGTATTACAGGTGCTAAACCTATTGCTTATGCAGAAGGTGGAATCATTGAAGGCAGATTACATTCTGAATGTGGGGATGATGGTTGTGGTCGTAAATTTCAAGTAGGTGAAAACGGTCATATTATTGAAGCCGAAAGAGATGAAGCCGTTATTGTTGCGGATGCGTTCAATGAAACAAAAGAAATGACAATTGAAGGAACTCCATCGGAAATAGCAAGTGCATTAAATGTTATTGGGGGTGGAAAGAATTTTGATAGTGGTGCTAAAATCGTTGATGGTGGAAAAGAAAAAGAACTACCCGAAATGAAAAAAGAAGCAACTGATACAGATGTAGATGATGTTATTGATAGTGGTTCAATTATTATCAATCGCAGGTCTATGGCTGACGAAAAATCATACAAAGTTACAGGTAGTGCAAAACAAATTGCAAGTGCAATAAATAGCATAAATGGTAACGGTGTGGTGATTGAACAGGGTGCGAAAATAGAATAGAATTGACAAAGTTGACAGAAACAATGTCAAGAATAAAAATACCCTAAAATATGCTATACATCAATATTTTAACTTAAATTTGAGTGTTTTTTGTATTATGCTAAAAAGCAACAATAACAAAATAATAGTCAATAATAAGTAAAAACGCAGTTATGTATAGTGAAAGCGATTTAGATAAGTTAATTTACGAGAGCATTTCGGAAGCAACCGATATGCCTTATGTTTCTCAATTTGCATTAACCGAAGCAGGTCGAGATAAAATGCACTTTAGAATTAAACAACATATTTTAGTTCGTGGGATTTCAGATATGGACACGGCTATTGGTTTAATTGAAACTGAATTAAGCACCCCAAATACACAAGATTAAAAAAATATTTATGGAAGATTTAACATTATACGACAACCTATATAATGAAAATTATACTGATGTTCGTAAAAACGAATTAATTCAACGTGTTTTTCAAAATAAATCAAAATCATTACTCGCAGGAAAATCACAAACATTTAAGTTTGCTGATGGTGGTGGTGTTAATGAAAACGATGAAGAACAAAAGACTTATACTCCTTATGAGTTTTTACATATTTTATTACCGAAAGTATATGGCAGAGATTATGTTGTTTCGGATGAAGTCGGAATGGAATATAATGAAAAGATTCAAAAAGATGAAATTGAATTAGAAGAATATACAAAAACTCAACTTGAAAAATATAATGCGAAGTCGTTGTATAAAATCAATGACAATACATTAGTTGAAGAAATTGAAATTAGAAGAAGAAAAATAATTTCTGATAAATCTTTCATTACAAAAAGTGAATTAATTGCATATTTATTTTGCCATCCCGAATTGCAAATTGAACATTATCTTGAAGAAGCACCAATTTACGATGTTGAGAATATGATTCTTAATGGTTTAATAATGATTGATTATGATACAAAAAATTACTCCTTTACATATAATTATGTACACGAATATTTGAGTGGGAATTTGTATAAAAAATTAACTCGTTTAAGACAGAACAAAGATAGATTACAACAATTAGGCAAATTGAGTGAAGAACAATTTATTCTTCAAGAAAGTGCATTAATCAAAAATTTTCCAACACAAGCAAAAGTAACATTGGACGCAAATACTTGTTTATTTATTTTGCCTAAATCAAATTTTGCGGATAAATTTATGATTGAACCCGAAGATTTGGTTAATTATCGACAATGGTATTCTAAAAGTTTCTTTGAAACATTTAAAAATTGGTCAATAGATGATGAATCCTATGATAAAGCACTACTAACAGAAACAGGTGATAAATATATGGTTCGTGAATTTTTCACCCTGTTTGAGATATTGAAAACTAATGCAACGGAAGATGAAAAAGTTGTTTATGCTGAAAAAAGAACAAAATCATATATAGATGGTAAAGCGTTAATGTTGGAGTTTATGAACAACGCTTTAACGACTAATTGTCAACGAAGATTAGAAATTGAATGGAATGAAATTTATAATTATTATACAGAACCAAAATATTATAAAATACCTGTTGCTTGTCATTTTTCAAATAAATTCAAAAACGGAAAACCTTTTACTCCAAATGAAACTCAAATTCAATCTATACAATTTGCAAAAAGTGTTGGTAGTGGATTACTTGCTTATGGTGTAGGTGTTGGAAAAACGGCATCTGCTATTTTGAATTTGTCTTATGCTTTAGATAATAGGACTTGTAAGAAGCCTATTTTCATAGTTCCTAATCCGACTTATCAGAAATGGAAAAAAGAGATGTTTGGCGGTTCTAATAAACAGTATCTTGTTGAATATGTAGAAAATGGAACTTCATTGAGTTTATCTTTTGAAGATGAGAAAAAAGCAACAAAATTCGCAAAATTAGTAGATGGTAAATTAAAAGAAAGCATAGAAAAAATATATGGTCATATTCCAAATAGGAATCAAGTTGTTGATTTATATAATTTAAACGAGGAATATTTGCGTAATATAAAAAATTATACAGAGGAAGATGAATTATTAATTAAATCTGTAAGTGAATTAAATAAATATTTGAAAAAACTTGAAAAAGATTATGATTTTGATGATGTTAATATAAATGAACATTTACAAAATATTTTTCCTCAATTCGATATTGATGAAGTAAACGAAATATTTGAAAAGGATAAAAACAAAGAATATGAGTTATGGTATTCAGTTAAAAAAAATCAAGAGGCTTACGGATGGAGAGCAAGGGATTATTTTTTTGAAAATGTTTATGTAAAAAAGAGATTACAAGTTTATATCGAAGCGATGAAAATTAATCGTGAAGAATTGCCATATACTTTAGGAACATTAAAACAATTTGAAGAAGGTACAATTTTCTTTGCAACTTATGATGCTTTAGAACATTTAGGATTTATGCTTGATGATGAATCCGATTTAAGAAATGAATATGGTCTTTATGGCGAACTATTTAATGAAATTTCACAAGGAGATAACATATCAACTGTAAATTATAACTCAAAATCAAGTTTACCTATCATTTGGAAAAATGCAGTTTACGGTAAAAATAGAACTAAAATTGATATTCGTGATTTAGAAATAGATTATGCGGTATTTGATGAATCGCATTTTCTTAAAAAGGTATTTACTGATGTTAAAGCACTTCCAAGACAGGGTGATAATGAAAGAACAAGAGGTGGAACAGGTACGGCATTAAGAGGAGATAGAAAATACAGTTTTGGTAAAGCAGAGTTGTCATCGTCTATTGCATTGACAGGGTTTCTAATAACTCGATATATTCAGTCAAGAAATAAAGGTCAAAATGTTCTTCATTTAACGGCAACACCATTCACTAATAAACCTGCTGAAATTTATTCTATGTTAGCACTCACAAATGGGCAAATGTTAGCAGAGAGTGGTTTTACATATATGGAAGAATTTTTCGATGTATTTATGGATATTTCCTATGAATTGATAATCGGAAATACAGGGGTGGTTAGAAAAGAATCTCTTTTGGGTTATCGTAATTTGCCACAATTAAGAAATATAATCTATTCAATGATGGATTATAAAAGTGGCGAAGATGCAAATATTAAAAGACCGAAAAAAATACTTTTCCCAAGTGTTGAAAAGAACATTGAAACTACACTTCCCGAATCACAAATTCAAGATGAATTATTTAAACAAATTAAAGATTACCAAAGGGGGAAAATTAGTTGGTCGGAATTGTGTGCAGATGCACAAGAAGATTTAGATATTGATGAAATGACCGAAGAACAACTTTTGGAATATGTCAATGATAAAGGAACTGATGTTCAAAAAGAAAAATTTGAACAGTTAGAAAAACCGTTGTCAGAAGAAGAATTTGATTCTTTGAAAGATGTTGTTTTAAAGTTGAGCGAAAAGAATATTGACCCAACGCAACAAGAGAATAGAATATCTAATCAATCCGATAGAGAAACATTCAGAGTAATGAAAGGTCTTGGCACATTAAAAGCCGTTACATTAAGTCCATACCTATCTACTTGCCAAAAAGAATCAGGTCTTGAACCAACTTATACGCAGTTTATTGAAACTTCACCAAAATTAAGTTACACAATCGCTTGTATTAAAAGTATTCACGATTACGAATTACAAAATAATTTGAGAAAATCGGGAGTTGTAATTTATATGAGTACAGGTGTTAATGTATCATACACATATAAAAATGAAAATGGTGAAAAAATCACTTTCAAATGGTCGGAAAATGGTTTTCAAAAAATCAAACAATATTTTGTTCAAAAATTAGGATATTCGAGTGATGAAGTTGTAATGGTAAAAGGGGGTATGTCAGCCGAAGATAAAGAAAGAGCAAAAAATTCTTTTTTATCGGGTAAAAGCACCGTTTTAATTGGTTCTTCTTCTATCTCCACAGGTATAGATTTGCAAGACAATGCTTCTGCTTTATTTTTATGTTCTTACGATTGGAATCCAACGGACAATGAGCAAATTAGTGGTAGAATCCATAGACAAGGAAATAGGTTCGAGCAAATACGAATAGTTTACCCAATGGTAATGAACTCGGCAGACCCTAATATTTTCCAACAACTTTATGAAAAAACACTTCGTATTAAAAATATTTGGGATAGAAACGATAAGGGTAATACTTTAGATTTAAAAGATTTCGATGTAAATTCATTAAGAAAGGGCATATTAGACGACCCCGAAGATTTAGCAAAATATTGGTATGAAGAACAAAAAGAAAAATTAGATAGAGAGAGAATTTTATTAAATTATAGAAAAACAGAATTAACAAATGCAAAAGATTATTATTACAGGATAGAAACTTTTACACCAATTGTAAAAGGTATTCTTGTTGTTTTAGATGCTTATAAAAAGTCGAAAAATAGAAAGGAAATTGCAGACAGGTTAAAAGAAAAATTAAATGAAGTAGAGGATAGTTTTGATGATATAGAAGATTTAGAAGAAAGATTCAACAAAATTGCCAAAGAAAAGGCTAAAATTGTTAAAGAAACATACGACTTTAAAAACGACCCCGATGAAAGATATAAATACTTGACTTATGATGAAATTGGCGATGGAGATGATTTGCTTAAAAAAGTTAATTATACTATTACAAATTCAGATTCTATGTGGTCAGATTCAAAGAAATTGTTTGATTCGGAAAAACTAGATATTCAAAGTAATTTTTTAGAAGAAAACTTCCCAAGATTTAAAAGAGGTAAATGGAATTTAGCAGTTGATGAAGAAGAAGATAAAACAAGAACTGTGAGTTTCAGTTCTGATTCAGATGTGCTTTCGGTTGCTAATAATTGGAAGGGTGGTTATAACGGGATGAAAAAAATAAAAGATAAACTCGAACAAATGGATATTACATTTGACGAATTTCCACAAGCAATCGAAATGATTAAGGAAAGAGAAAGTCAAATTAATGTTGATTTAAGGGCTTTAATAACAATTGTACCTCAAAAGATTGCGGAATATACCGCTATGAAGCAGGAAAGAAGAATTATTCAGCCTACTATTCAAAAAAGAGTAGACGAATTTGCTTCTTACAATCCTATATTACATAAAGTGGTTTCAGTATTCAAAGAAGATATATCGAAATTTGTAGAAGTTCCTTATGATACTTTGCCAATTAAACCTAAAAAGAAAATTAAGCAAATAATTGAAGAAGCCGTTCTTGTTGAGCCTTTAATTGAAGAAGAAGTTGTTTCTGAAATTGATACAACGGATTTAATAGAAAATCTTAAAAAAGGATTGCTTGTAAGGTTTAATTTTGGATTGAAAAAAGGTAAAGCCGAAGTTGTTGATATTTTCTACGAGGATGGAGAATTTATTGGTTATACTGTCTATGAAGATTCAAAAGGAGAAATGATTTCTGATGAAGAAAATACTTTATCCGAACAAGGAGTAATTGATTTTTACATTGAGCATTTCGATAAAATTTCAGAGCAATTTTACGATGATGAAGTTGAAGAAGAAATTGAAGAAGTTCCTGTTGCTATTAAAGAACCTGCGATTCAATCAAAAACAGAAGTATATAAAGATGCAATTGGTGGTTATCAATTACTTTTAGAAATCGAAACAGATGAAGATAAAATTCAATTATATGAAAACATAATTGAAGGTTATGAATTGCTTTTAGGAAATTAAAATTTAATAAATTACAATATAAAACAAGAAAAAATGAAAAAAGAGGATATTGAAGTAAAAATCAAAAAGTTACAGGCACTTATTGATAATCCAAATGTTTCGGAAAGCGATAAAAAGAATTTTCGTGAAGGTATTAAGCAATACGAAGCAAAACTACCTGTTGAAAAAAAAGAAACAACGGCTAAACCTGTTGCTAAAAAGCCAACAACTACTCGTAAGCCAACAACCACTCGTAAGCCAACAACTACTCGTAAGTCCAAAATGGTTAAACCTGTGGCTAAAAAGGTAACGGTAAATCGAAAGGCAACACCTATAAAGGCAAAACCAAAGACATCGGCAGGAAAGGTAACGGCTAAAAAAATGACAAAAGGTGTTACTATGGTTTCCACGAAGAAAGTTATTGTTAATGGTGTTGAAATGAATACTGATAGCAAGGAATTTTGCGATTACTTGACTGATGAATTTATCAAGCGAAAAGAACAAGCGAAATCCAATAAAGGTACTCGTAAGAAAACAAAATCTGTAATGGCACAAGTTTCAACTAAAATTGAAGCAGGTGTTGAAAAAGCGATTAAAACGGGTATTGCAACACAAAAGCCTTCACTTGCTAAAAATCCAAATGTATTTATTGGTAAAGTTGAAAAACTCGAAACTGCTACAAAAAATTTCTTACAACAATTGAAAGAAGTTTTAGGAAATGATTATGATGCAAAAGAAGTTACTGAAACTGCAAAAGCAATTCAGAAATTGATTGCTGATTTGAAAAAGAAATACAACAAAAAATAATTAGTTTATGACACATTGGGAATTTAGCAATATGCCTTTTGATGGTGATTTAACGGATGATAAAATTGTCTGTCAAAATTGTGGGTGGTCTTGGAAAATAAAAGATGGTGGCAACGATTTGTATGTGTGTCATAAATGCAATACGGATAACTCTGATTATTATTTAAAGCAAAATGAGAATAAGTCAAATTTTGCAGTATCTCCCGAACTGATTGCAGGTACGGTTACGGCATTGACAACTGCGGTTGGTTCTGTTGCAGAAGCATCGGCATCTAAAAAAATGTCTGAATCTGAATTGAAAAAAGAAGTTTCAGTTGTTTGTGGAAGCCGTAGACCAAAATTAAATAAAAAGAAAAGAGCAGAATACGATGCTTGTGTGAAGGGTATTAGAAGTGAAATTGATTCAAGAACAAATCAAACCCGAACACAAGAACAACAAAAAGAATTGTTTTCGCAGAATCGTAAGGATAAACGGAATAAAACATATCTTATAATTGGTTTAATTGCAGTAATTTTAGGAGTTGTTATTTATAAAAAAATGAAAAAATGATAAATGATTTACCAATAAGTCCAAATAAAAAATTCAAATATTCAATTACATTTGAATCTTGGGATGATTATAGTTTAGAAATCGGTGAAACTGATGAAAGAGGTTATATTGTAGAGGATGAAACTGATACAATAGGTGATATTCTATATGGAGCAGGCACTACATACGGAATTTATATGCCTTTTGCATTTGGTCGTTGGGAATCAACTTATCCCGATGAAGATGCTGACTATTTTGAAAAAGGTATTCGTAAATTTTATTTCTTGCAAATTACCAATGAAGATGGAACACAAATTTCTGATGAAGAAAGTGATTTCATTACATTTTTGTTGACTGATGGTCGTTACGAATTGGATAAATTCCGTGATTATGCCGTTGGTGGTATTGTTCTCGGTTCTATTGCACTTGGAATAGGTGCATTGATTACTTATTTTTATTTTAAGGATAAAAAACCATCTGCAAATAAGGTTGAGGAATCATCATTAAATAGTAGAGCAAAATCTGTTACGCATAATATAAATGGGGTGGATAAAAAATTCCCAATTAAAGATGCTTGGAGAAAGGAACATAAAATTGAAAATAAAAGTGAAAACTTTGAAGTTCCACAAGGCGACAGAGAACCTTTAACTTATGCTGATGGTGGGGGTATTTCAAGTTATTATGACGATGTTGAATTTGGAACAGGGGGTGTTGCAAAAACAAAAGAAATAATCACCAAAAAAATTGGTTTAAGTGAAGAAAATGCTGATTTTTTAATTTCTAAAAGCGAAAAGTATGCGATTTGGTTGGCAGATGCTATTATTAAGGCACAACTTAATATTGTTAAGGAAATAACAAAAGAACAAGCAGTAAAATTTCTTAATAATGACACAAATATTTTAAAAGGTTTAAGTCAAAGAATTACAGGTATTTTAGATTGGTTAAAAAGTCCTAATTTACCTCAACAAAACTTGCGTGAATTAACTTTTTCAGAAGCAGAAAGAAAATCGAAAATTTGGCACGATGAATTAAGTGTTTCGGGTGGTGATATTGATTTTACAGAACCGAAAGAAAATATAGTATTAAAAGCATATCCAAAAAATGAATTTGGTAAAACATATTATTGGGTTTTATTACCCTCTAATACCTGCCGATTGGAAAGTTCTCGAATGGGGCATTGTGGACAAAGTGGTCAATCAGATAATTTAATTTCTTTGCGTTCAGATTATGTCAATAGTAAAGGTGAGAATATAAATGATTCGCATATTACAATCGGTTATGGCGAGGGTTTATTTTATCAAGCAAAAGGAAAGCAAAATAAAAAGCCGTTAGAAAAATATTTCCCTTATTTATTTGATTTAATCAAATCATTGGTGAAAGGTGAAATTAAATATTCAAAACAAGGGATGAAATTTGACAAAAACAATAAATTAACTAAAGAAGAAAAAGTTTTAGAATTTAATGGTTTTGGTTCAGAGTATGGTGCAGAAGAAGATTATGGTTTTGAGGATATGACGAATGAAGAACTTCGTGAATTATATGATTTAAAACCTAATGTATTTAACGATACTGAAAGTATTTTAGCAATTTATGATGCAGGTATCATTACGGATGAAGAAATACAAAAAGAATATGATGTTAATTCACCTAATTCAATTTTTTCATCTTTCGGTAATCAAATAAAACTTTATGATAGAGGTATTATTTTAAACAAACCATCAACAATTTTTGAAGTTCAAAAAGATTGTAAAGATGTTAAGGATTTATTGATGGAGGATAATGATTTTAGAGATGATATAATCGAAAATGTACTTTGTG
>Ga0208597_1000299_pt1 | contig 19248 bp, 18 predicted proteins | sample LakMenEpi05May12_FD_150673 | JGI IMG/M metagenome (GOLD analysis project Ga0208597, IMG submission 150673) | Freshwater microbial communities from Lake Mendota, WI - 05MAY2012 deep hole epilimnion (SPAdes) | ecosystem: Environmental > Aquatic > Freshwater > Lake > Epilimnion/Euphotic zone ...
CGCTGTCGATGACTCTGACCAAGATGATGCAACTGCTGCATATCAAACCTACATGGAAGCGCTTCGGGCTGGACCGTATCCCGTTAATCCTGTTCGTGCGTGGCCGATCGTATTACTGCTTTCTTTTTATGTGGGCATTCCCTTCATGCTTTTCGGGCGTAAGCCTCTATGGGGGCAACCAGAAACAGAAGTCGACGAAGTTGTGCTAGAAAGAGAAAACACTAGCGTGGATGGGGGCCAGAGTGCGGAAAAAAGGACTGAGATGTAGGAGCGTAAAATTTTCACCATGATCACGCCTGCTGCTTTCATTGAGTGGCAGGCGTTTTTTTTGCTCAAATTGCGGACAGAAATCCTCGTTCCGCGAGGGGGAGGCATTAGCCACCAGTAGGTTGGTAGGCTGCTTCTTTGTCGATGGCAAAGGTCCAGCGCACGGGCGGAGCTGTCGTTTTTTTGTCACTGCCTTTCCATGTCACGGAGACTTGGCAGGAGTCGGTGCGCAGGCGGCGGTTGACTTGCCATGTGAGTTGTTTGGTGTTTTCGTCAAATACGGCGGGGACATCGCCAAAGCCGGCAATGCGCATGACGAGAGACTCGGGAGTGATATCGGTGATGGTTGATAGATCGATGGAGATGACAGGCAAGCGGGTGTTGACCACGGCACCGGGCTCGGGCTGCACAGGGACGATGGTTTTTTGTGCGGGGGCGCTGGCATCGCCGAGCTTAGGTGCAGCGGCATCGCGGAATTCCGTAGCAAGATCGAAGATCCGATCGTAGGTGCCGAGGATGATGTAGCGGGGAAGGGTGTTGTTATCGCTGCTGCGTTTGATTTTTCCGGGGAGGACAGTGAACATGAAATCGTAGCCATATTGGGTGCCGGCCTCGAACATTTCATCGGTGTGGAATCCGCCAGGGTAGCAGTAAGTGTTGACGGGTTGTTTGAAGTTTTTTTCGAGAAATGCTTTCGATTGTCCCATTTCGCGTTCGAGGAATGAAGCGAAGGTCTGTGGGCCTTTGCGTTTTTGAGACTTGACGGTAACGGGGTAGGGGTGGCTGGTGCTGTGATTTCCGACGTAGCAGCCATTTTTTTGCATTTCTTGAATCATCTCAAAGCTCATTGATCGGCCTTGTGCGTTGACGTATTTGGTGTAAAGAAAAACGGTGAAGGGGTAGCCAAATTCTTTGAGGATGGGGTAGGCATCGGTGTAAACGGATATCCAGCCATCATCGATGGTGATGACAACGGAGCGCGGTGGGATGGTCTTTTCCCCGCGTTTCCATGCCTGGAAATCTTGCATGCTGATGACGCTGAGGCCTTGGTCCTTGAGTGCTTGCATTTGTTTGCGGAATTTATCCGTGTTGATGCGCATCTCGGTTTCTTTGAGCGTTATGGAAAAATCGTGGTAGCCGAGGATGGCAACGCGAACTCCATCGTCGGGAATTTTTTCGGGTTCGGTTGCTACGGGTAATGCTTTGGGTGCTTCATCGGTGTTCACGTTCTGCGCAGGTTGTTGGGCAGAGAGGGCTAGTGAGGAAAAGATCAAGCAAGTGAGGGTAATGATCAACGAACGCATTTCGCAATCTAGCATGGGCGCGGCTGGCTGGGAAGTTGAATTTTGAATGATCCATTGTTGGCGATGAAGCCATGGGGGACGATTGACGATTTTTCTCAGATGGGTTGTTGAAATGTTTCGCTGCTTGGGCTTGTATTTGGTGCATGCGTTTTTTGATCATTGCTGGGGTATTGATGTTGCCAGTTGCTGCGAAGCATGAGGGCACGAACGAATTTGAGCAAATCACGGGTGCTGCCTACTCAAAGTCGCGGGCCAAAGTGTTAAATGAAAAAATCACATATGGCTGGAGCGGTGATGAGAAGCAGTTTTTCTATCAAACGGAGGATGCTCAAGGTAAGGCGATCGTGACGCGTCTGGATCTGACTACGAATCAAGAGAGTGTGGTGCAAGAGGCGGTGCCTAAGTTGCCAGAGGAGCGACGAGATCGGCAAATCGGTCGCCCTGGCTACGAGAACAATCGTTCTAGCGACGGCAAGTGGGACGTGATCTTACGCGAGGGCGAGGTGGTATTGAAGGATCTGAAAGCGGGAACCGAAAAGGTCATGGCGAAGTCAGATGAGGCGGGGGTATTTCGAGGCGTGGCGTATTGGTCTCCTAATTCGCAATTTTTTCAATTGTGGAAAGCGAAGGAGGTGGCACCTCGGAAGGTGACATATGTGAGGTCATCACCCGATAAGCAATTGCAGCCAGAGACATTTACGGTGGACTATCCGAAGCCGGGCGATGAGATTACGGTATCGTTGCCATGGATTTTTGCGGTGGATGGGAGTGCACCTCTGGCGGCAGATCCGACTTTGATTCCGAATCCATTTTCGGTGAATCGTGTGGCGTGGCGAGGCGACTCTCAGCGCTTGACCTACGAGTATATTGAACGTGGTTTTGGCAAGTATTATGTGGTCGAGATGAATGCAGTCAATCAATCACAGCGGGTATTGATCGGCGAGGAGAGCAAGACTTTCATCTATGTGTATGGCTATGGCTATCGGCGTGATCTCAAGGGCGGTGATGAAATTCTATGGCTCTCGGAGCGCGATGGATGGAATCATTTGTATTTGTATGATGGTCTAACAGGAAAAGTAAAAAAGCAACTGACCAAGGGCGAGTGGTTGGTGAAAAAAGTGCTGCATGTGGATGATGAAAATCGCACGGTGTTGGTGGAGGCCTGTGGGTGTTATCCACATCAGGACCCTTACTTTGAGCATTACGTAATGGTGCATTTGGATTCGGGGAAAGCGGTGCCATTGACGAGTGCGGATGGAGCACATGAGCGTCCGGTTTTTTCGGCGCAGGGGAATTACTATGTTTGTCGTTGGTCACGCATTGATTCACCACCAGTGTATGAACTGCGACGCACGGCGGATGGGAAATTGATAAAAACTTTGGCTGTGGCGGATGCGACAGAATTGAAAAAACAGTGGCAATTGCCCGTGCCCTTTACGGCCAAGGATCGCGATGGAAGCTTTGATATATTCGGCACGATCATTTTTCCGCCAGACTATGATCCCGCGAAAAAGTATCCTGTGGTGGAATACATTTACGCAGGGCCGCAGGATGCATTTGTGCGTAAGAGCTGGAGCGCATGGCTGGCACCGCAGAGTGAAGTGGCCGCACATGGTTTCATCACAGTGCAAATCGATGGGCGTGGAACGGCGCATCGTGGCAAGAAGTTTCATGACGAATGTTACAAGAACCTCAAGGACGCCGGATTCCCTGATCGCATCGCTTGGATGAAGGCGGCTGCGGCAAAATATCCGGCGATGGATCTGACACGGGTGGGGATTTTCGGAGGTTCAGCAGGTGGTCAAAATGCGTTAGGCGCGCTGTTGTTTCATGGTGATTTTTACAAAGCGGCGGCGGCAGATTGTGGCTGTCATGACAATCGTATGGATAAAATTTGGTGGAATGAGCAGTGGATGGATTGGCCAGTAGGACCAGAATATGCGGATAACTCGAACGTAACGCACGCTGCGCGCTTGCAGGGTGCGTTGTTACTGACAGTAGGAGAGCTGGATACCAATGTGGATCCGGCATCGACGATGCAGGTTGCCAATGCTCTGATGAAAGCGGACAAAGATTACGAAATGATCGTGGTGCCAGGTGGTGGGCATGGTTGCGGCGAATCTCGTTCGATGCAACGCAAGCGAGTGGATTTCTTCCGCGAGCATTTGATGAATCCGTAACGTGCAATGATTATGATGTATCGATTTTTTCAACGTTTCAGTGAATGGTTTCCAGTATGGATCGTGCTGGGTTGTCTGTGGGCATGGCTGGCTCCGCAGCAGTGGACGTGGTTTCAGCCGTGGATCGCGAGGGGACTTGGCGTGATTATGTTAGGCATGGGGCTGACTCTGCGCTTTGCGGATTTTGTGGAAGTCGCCAAGCAACCGCGGATGATTCTGTTAGGTGTGGCGGCACAATTTTTGATCATGCCCTTGGCGGCATTGGTATCAGGGATGGCGTTTGGTTTGCCGAAGGAGTTGGCTCTTGGCCTGATCTTGGTGGGTTGTTGCCCGGGAGGCACGGCATCGAATGTCATTTGTTATCTCGCGCGCGCGAACGTGGCGTTGAGCGTTTTGTTGACCATGTGCTCGACGTTTCTAGCGGTGGCAATGACGCCGCTTTTGACGAAATGGTTGGCAGGGCAGGCGATGAATGTGAATGCGTGGGATTTGTTTGGTTCGATGATTGAGATCGTGTTGATTCCTTTGCTGTTAGGATTGGTGATCAATCACTTGGTGGAAAAAAATCGTTATCGCGATGCCGTGCGAGAGGCTGTTGGTTCGGTTGGACCAATGGTGAGTGTGGTATTGATTGTGCTGGTGGTGGGGAGCATTGTGGCGGGAGGAAAAGCATCCATCGCTCAGGCGGGTTGGACTTTGTTTGCGGCGGTGTTTGCCTTGCATGGGATCGGATTTGGCTTGGGCTATGTAGTAGCAAAACTTTGCGGTTGTGACGTGGCGCAATGCCGCACGGTATCAGTGGAAGTGGGGATGCAGAATAGTGGGCTGGGTGCGGCTCTTGCGAAGACGCATTTTGCGGCGATGCCGCTGGCTCCGATTCCTGCTGCGATCTCCGCTGTGTTTCACTGCTTGATTGGCAGTTTTCTTGCCTGGTATTGGAGTCGCAGCGCGACTAGCACAGCAGACCGCGATCATTCATGAACTGAAGGAGTTCGTGGGTAGACTGCACTTGTTTTTCATCGTTGCACTGACGCATGATGTCTTCAAAGGAATTGATGCCATTGCAGTAGAGTAATACTTTTCGATCAGCTGGTGCAATTTTGCAGGGGTTGTGCAGGGCATCGACAATGGACAATTCGGCCTTGAGATAATGTTCATTTAACAGCGAGAGCCGTGGATGCTCGGGCATGGATTTCAGGCTGCGGTAGGGAATGCTACGTAGGCGTAGAATGCCGAGTTGGGCGAGCTGGAGTATGACGGTGACCGCTTGCTCGGGATCGCATGTTTGAATGTCTGCGAGGAGTTCGCGAATGGGGACACAGTCGGGCTGTACTTGATGAATGACTTCGGCGATGCGATCAGTGATCGGATTTCCTGTGGCGGGAATGGGCATCAGTAGCTCAATGCTATACGCGGCGACTTCTTCCCATGTTGGTTGCCAAAGATTAGCATCGGCACGACAGATCAAGCTAGTGCGAAAGGTGCGACCGGTGAAAAAATCGGCGAGTTGCTGCTGAAGTAGTGGATCATTTCGAAGGTTAGGCAGTAGCGATTTAGCACCCTCGGGGAGCATAGCGGGGTTGCTTAATGCGATGTCACTCTCGCTAACATATTTCAATCCTGCAGCTTGGCACCACTGCACAAATTGGCTGAAGTAACAAGGGTCATTGATGGGACCGAGGTCGTCGAATTTGAGTTGCTGCTCACCTTTTGCCTTGGCGTCCTTGATGAGAGAGATGAGATATTTTCCGTAATCAGTATCGGTACCTTCCATGGCTGATTCGATGAGCTCGAGAGCAAGTATGGATGAGTCTTTGCACGCAGGCATGTGGCGCAGGGCATTGGTCATCTCGCGAAGGGGTTGTCGCAGCGCCCAACCGGGTTGGGTATTGTAGCTGATCATCGCAACGCCATTGGGGGTCAGAGCGTGTTGGCAGATATCTAACAGCGCCGACTTTGCCTCATCATCGACCCAGGAAAAAAAACCGTGGGCAATGATGTAGTCGTATTGATGAGCTGAGGGGCGCCAGTTTTTGATATCGGCACAGAGGAAGTATGCGTTGGAGATTTTGGCTGCTTGGGCGATGGATTTTGCTTTCTCGATAGCATGATTACTGAGATCGATGGCGGTGATCGATGCATCAGGAAATGCCGCAGCGATTGGCAGAATGTGATGTCCGCTGGCGCAGCCAATTTCGAGAATCCGACTTGTCTGCACGGGTGGTGTGCGTAGTCCGCCAAAGATCGCAGAGGCGGCCATAATGCTAGGATGGCCTGTGGGATGGCTCATCGATGGGTAATCTTCTCGATTGTAAATGGCGGCAACGGAATCGGTCATGAAATGGGTTTCTAAAGTTTACGTACGGAAATGATATCCCACAAATCGCGATCGCGCGATGAAGAAAAATGCTCACGCCATTGCTGAAGTGCGGCGGCCCCTAGGATGGTATCGCCGCCGCAAAGTGTCTCGTTTAGTCCGCTGGGGGTGCGGACTTCTTTGGCTGAGGGAAAATGTTCGCGGAAAAGTTTTCGGATCTGTGACTGAAGGTTGCGATGACCTGCTCCGCGAATGAGATTGGTGAGCAATAGTCCGTCTGGTGAGACGAGCTTCTTGAGGTCTAGCAGATTTTTTTCATTCCACGAGCCTGGGCGATAAACATCGTGCGAACCTGCGAGGTAGACATCATCAATAACGACGTCATAGGTTTTGCGGCATTGGTGAATCCACTGATAAGCATCGGCGATGTGAATGGTGCACTGGAGATCATCAAGGTGCATGTGCTTGCGTGCAAGATCGATGCATGGGCCATCGATATCAACGGCTGTGAGTGCGACATCGGGCAGAAGTCGGCGCAGGGCGCGAAAGGTTGTGCCGCCAGCGAGACCGAGCATGAGGATCGAGCGTGGCGGGCCAGCAGGACGAAGCAGGCAGGCGGCGATCATGTTATCCCAAGCGAGGCCGGTAAGAAAGCGTTGGCGATGCCACCAAGCATGCACGGCTTGTTGCACGCGGAATTCTACTTGATGAGCGGATTTCCAAACCTCGATGCGTTGGTAGGGCGTCTCGGCGCGTTCAATGCAGTGCATGACTCATCATCGCTTGATGCGGGGAGAATAGAAAAGAAAAAAGGGAGAAAAAAGGCACCATTCGTGAGGGAATGGTGCCTGAGAAAGAAAATCAGCAGCGCTGCTGTTACTCGATGATTGCGAGTGGCTTGGTGGTTTTCCAATTGCCACGAGTGAAATCGGGGAAGTCCTGTGGCATACCGTCTTCCTTGACGGATTTTTCGCTGAGTGGAGCCACGGATGACCAGTAGCAGCCTTCGTAAACGTTTTGGTCGAGAGGAAGTCCATTGCGCAAGCACTCGATGATGCGGAATAGCATCAGGAAGTCCATGCCGCCGTGACCGCCCATTTTCTTGGCAAGTTCGCCCATGCGCTTGAAGAGCGGATGCTCATACTTTGCGGCGATGGCTTCGAATTCTTCGGAGTTCGTCCACTCGTGATAGCTCTTCGTGACGCCCTCGATGGCCATGCCGTTAGGGAAGCCTTTGAGTGTTCCTAAGGTGCCTTGAATCAAGTTGTGACGCGAGTAAGGGCGTGGCGAGGTTTCATCCCACTGGATCATGATGGTGCGACCGAGGTGTGTTTTGACGATCGAGGTGCTGATGTCTGCGCATTGGTAGTCGAGGGTCTTGAACTCAGGTTTTGTCAAATTGTTCGACTTCTTAGCAAACAGATTGCGACCTTTCGCAGGAGAGCCAAAGGAAACAAGGCGGCGGAAGTTGTCTTCGCCGCGAGCGAGACTCATATACTGAGCAACGGGACCGAGGCCGTGGCAAGGGTAGAGGTTACCGTTGCGTTTGGCGTAGTGGAGTGTGCGCCATGAGCCGGTGCTATCGCCGCCATTCATTTGGCCGCGGAGTTCGTGAATGTAGGCTGCCTCACCATGCAATAGCTCGCCGATCACGCCTTGGCGCACCATGTTGAGATACAGCAGTTCTTCGCGACCATAGTTGACGTTTTCCATCAACATACAATGGCGGCCTGTGGCTTCCGATGTGTTGATGATGTTCCACATTTCTTCGATGGTGAGGGCGATAGGAATCTCGACAAATGCATGGGCACCTGCCTTCATGGCGGCTACTGCTTGTGGGCCGTGTAGCTCCCATGGGGTGGCGATAAAACAAGCGTCCGGCTTGGTTTCGGCGAGCATTTTCTGCCATGCGTTTTCCTCACCGAAATAGATTTTTGGCGTGTGGCCCTTGCCTTTGACGTTGTTTTCGGAGCCTTTGGCGCGGCCTTCATTGAGATCGCAAATGCCGACAACTTCTACGCCCTCGATGGTGGCGAGTTGGGAAATGTGACCTGATCCACGGGCTCCGACGCCGATAATGGCGACCTTCACCTTTTCCAGCTTCGGCGCAGCAAAGTCGCCCATGTATTTCGCTCCCGATGGTCGAGCTGGGGCGTTGGTTTGAGCCTGCATCAAGGCGGGAATGGCGGCCATTCCTGCACCCACACCGGTGAGGGTTTTCAGGAAATTACGACGTTGGTTGCTGATGTTTTGGTCTTTCATGATTCGAGAAGGTTAAATTTTGCGTAGCTGCAAACTGCTACGAAGAGTGTTACAGGTTTCTTGCAAAGGGCAAGTGGGAAAATGTGAAAATATTCACGGGATCTCAGACCAGTGCGAGCTATGAATGACCCAGCCTTTGTCGGTTTTGCGCCAGTGAGTCGTCACGTGGTAGCTGTCATCGAGGGAGGGGATCCAGCGCTTGATGTTGAGTTTTATGTCGGCATCGAAGCTGAGCGTTGCTTGATTTTTATCCCCATCGTAGGAGATTTCGCTGGTACGAACGATGTTGATTTCGCGTGCATATTCAGTGAGTCCTGCATAGCCGCTGCTGAGATCTTCATGGGAAAAATTTCCGTTAGCTTCTTCGATGGGCGATGAGATTTCGGTGGCAACATCGAAGTATGAGGTAATCGATGAACTTTTGATCAAGCGTGTGGTTCGGGTGCTATCGGGTGTGAAATTGAGATCCTCGATGAGATTGTCGAGCTTGCGCTTGAGCACTCGCTCTTGCTGGAAATACCAGAAAGAAAATAGACTGAGGGCGACGAGAGCGGTGGCGACAAAAGTGAGGATTTTTCTCATGAGCTTGGTTCGATGATGTAGAGATAACGGCGAGGTGCGTAGCCGCGTTGGAGAAGTTTTTTGACGGAAAAATGATTGCAGGAAACTTTCCAGGCGGGGAGGGGTCCAGCTTCGTAGGCCACGAGGTTACTGCCATGCGTAAGCCACCGGTCAAACAAAATGACGTGACCCTTGGTGAGTAGAATATCACCTGGTTTGAGATCATCCCACGAGATCGGCGTTGTGACCGCGGGCATTTCAGCAGTAGAAACGGGCCTAGCCAAACGCCAGCAGCGGGAGACGAAGCCAGAGCAATCGACTCCAGCGGCGTGTCTGCTCACTGCGGCGTCACCTACTTGTTTTTTTACCTGTGTTGCGACATCACCAGCGGCGTAGCCGTCGCGAATTTTGCCGAGAAATGTTTTAGGCGTATCAAAGCCCCCCCATTGGTAAGGCATGCTGATTTGCTCTTGATCGGGTGACCAATAGCCTCGGCCTGGTCCAGAATTTTGAAGACTGAGATCTGGTGTCTGCACGAAAATGCCGTCTGCATCGCTGCCGTGCAGAATGTTTTTCGTGAATGGTTTCCAACGAACTTGGGTGTAAGCGTAGGCCGAGGCCAGTGCCTGTGTGCGGGTAACCATGCTTGCAGGACCGGGAACATAGGTCGCAAAACCATCGCCGTTACCGCATTGGCATAGTAGAAAAGCGATTGTCAGTAGCGCGCAAATTTTTCTCATAAATCGGCACCTGATTTGAGTTTTTCCAGTAGTCCAGCACAAGCATCCTCGATGAGATCCGCGACGTGCTCGAATCCTTGATCACCACCATAATAAGGATCGGGCACATAGGTGTCCTTGTGACGCGTGGCGAAATCGGTGAGAAAACGGATCTTATGGCGGAAAGGGGCACAGCCGGGACGTTTTAACAATTCGCGCTCATTGTCCTGATCCATGATGAGGATGTGATCAAAGATGGAAAAATCATCATCCACCACAGGACGTGAGCAACCAAAGATCGAGTAGCCTCGTTTTTCGAGAGTGCGGATCATGCGTCGATCAGGAGGGTTGCCCTCATGATAGCCGGTAGTGCCGGCAGAATCGATGAGAAATGCGTTGCTGAGACCAGCTTGTTTAACTTGTTGGTGAAATATGATTTCGGCGGCAGGAGATCGGCAAATGTTGCCCATGCAGACAAAAAGCACTTTGGTGAGAGGGTGTTGCATGACACAGATTGAAAAAATCTCAGAAAATGACAAGCAACTTTTCCGCTCGGCGGTGTTACTACTCATGAATCCATAAAAAATCATGAATCAAAAGTTATTGTTTCCTGTCGTGACCTTACTGCTCGGTGGCAGTGCCGGTTTTCTTATCGGTAAGGGAGGCAAATCCGATCCGAGCGCTGCGGAGATCACTGCTGAGAGCCTCAGTCGCAGCAGTCGCGCAGCTAGCACGAGCGACTCTGTCGCAGCAAAAAGTTCTGCTTCACGTCCTCGTTCTGTCGATGAAATCTACCAAACCCCCGGTCAGATTCAGCGCATGCAGTCGTTGCTCGATTACTATTCCTCATTGAGCCCTGAGCAACTTGAAGAAGAAGCCAAGAAGCTCGATGGCATTCCGATGCCCGAGCGCATCATGGCGTCCTACGTTTTGTTCGCGAAGTGGGCCGAGACCGATCCACAAAGCGCGATGGCATTTTCTGATAAAATGGGCTTCACTGGCATGTTTGTGAAACCTACGATCATGCAGAGCTGGGCGAGTGTTGATCCCGTGGCCGCCTCGAAGTTTTACTCGGAAAACCCTTCGCAATTCGCGATGATGGGCATGTTTGGTGGCCGTGGCGGCGGCGGACCTATGGGCAACGGCGCTGCATCAATCATTGCTTCCGAGTGGGCGAAACAGAATCCCGAAGATGCGATGACTTGGGCGAAATCTCTGAACGGTGCGGAAAAGGGCAATGCTCTCAGTTCGATTGTTTCTCAAGTTGCCAAGACTGATCCAGAAAAAGCCATGCAGCTTGCTAGTTCGATGGAGGGCGATGATCAATCGCGCGCCAATCGCCAAATTGCTGAAGCACTGGGTGCCAAGAGCTGGGGCGATGCCGAAAAATTCATTGCTGGTCTTCCCGCTGATCAACAAGAAGACGCTCGTCGTCGTGCCTTCGACGGTCTTGCCGGAAAAGATCCTTTTGAGGCAGCCAAGCAGTTGACTACCTTTGCAGATGACGAACAACGCATGCGTGCCACCGCCACAGTTGCTGAGCAAATGTCTCGCGAAAATCCTCAAGAAGCCTTCAACTTGGTCGTATCTTCAGGTGTGACATCGGACGATGCCATGCGCAACGTGATGATGAATTATTCCCGCCAAGACAGCAAAGCCGCGTTGGCAGCCATCGAGCAAATTCCCGCTGGAGATATGCGCGACACAGCCGTCGGTACCTATGTTTTCGCGAACAATGGCACAGACAACTCACAAACCTTCGCGCTTGCCGAATCCATTACTGATGAAGGTGATCGCCAGCGTGCGCTGATGGTTAGCTCCACCAAATGGATGGCCGCAGATCCCGTAGCTGCCAAAGCAGCGATTCAGCAATCCACATCCCTCAGTGATGAAGCCAAAACTCGGATCATTGAGAGTGAAGGCAACATGCGCGGTTGGGGTGGTCGCGGACGTGGTCGCTAAACAATTTCGATGGCAGGAGTGTAACCTCTTACATAACGCATAATGTAAGAAAGTTTCGTGAAAGCATGAGCGACATTCCTGCCAAAACCTACGGCCTCGCACGGGTGGAAATTCCATCCGTGAGCAGCTTCGGGTGGCAAGTGCGGATGCAACGGCGCGGTGAGAAATCATCGCGCTTTTTCAGTGACGCGAATTATGGTGGCCTTGCTCATGCTTACACAGCAGCACTTGCTTGGCGCGATGCCGTTTTGGCCGAGTGGCAAAGTAACGAACGTGCGAGGATTTGTGAAATTTCCTCCCGCAATGCATCAGGCGTGATCGGTGTCTCTCGCGTAGTCGTCCGTGCTGCTAATGGGGCCGAATATCAGTTCTGGCAGGCGACTTGGTGCCCCGCACCGGGAGTGCGGAAATCAGTGAAATTCTCGGTAAAAAAACACGGTGATCAAGTTGCTTTCCGCCTCGCGATCGAAGCGCGCAACAATGGCATCGGTTCTTGAGGCGATCACTTGAGAATCTCTAGCAGTTTTTCGCGATTCTCTTCGCTATTCAGTTGATTGAACAACTCGGTGGCTTCACGTTGTTGGCGACTGCTGCGTTCGATTGCGAAAGCTGAAGTGTATAATGCATCGTCTGCGATTTTGTGTTTCCCGAAAAATTCATCAGGATTGATGCGATTGAGCGGATTACCTCCGTAGCCAGCGCCAATGTCCACGCCATTTCCTTGACGTACTTCATAATGTAGATGGGCAATATATACCCCGCTCGCAGAGCCCACGGAACCGATGGCTTGACCGCGTCCGACGAGGCTGCCTAGCGCCACATCGATGCGATGCAGATGCGCATACATCGTTTGCACCGCAGTTCCATCCATCAGTCGATGAGCGAGCACCACGATGTTTCCCCAGCCAGGCGACGCATTTCCCGCATAGACCACAAGACCGTCAGCGGCCGCATAGACGGGATCAGCAAGATCTGTGTTCATGCCGCCGATGCCATTGAGATCGGCACCAAAATGATTTCCCCCACGCTGCTCATTCATCGCCCAAAATGGTTGCGCGTCGTATGCAAAAGCCCCATGCCGTGAGCCCATCGGTTGCTCCACATGCTGCACTACGGGAGTGGCTAAGGTCTGCCAAACCGAGAATGAGGGAAAACGGAAATCCACATCGCCCTGTGATGGTAGTGCTAATGGTCGATTCGCATTTTGTGGCGTGTTCATTGAGAAATCCTTGAGGCTCATTTTCGATGTAGAAAAATGCAAGGTCATGCCCACCACGAGTCCTGCGAGGATTAACACAAAAAGAACCAGTGAAATGCGTTTCATGAGAGATGATTACGTAAGATTTGAGTCAGATGTTTCGGAGAAATTGTCATGGAGTTGCATCTACAATCCGTCGCTCTCATTGGTCGATGTTTTCGATGCGGGGGCAGTGATTTATACAAGTTCTTTGGTCGACTTTCTCGTTCGCCACAGCGTTTTTGTTAGGGATATGACGGTAATCAAATAGACTGCTTGCCAGAAAATGTAAGCACCAGGAATTGCACGGCTGATGTTTAGGGGGAGCTCGGTAATCGTGAGATGATTCGCTGCACACAGGGCGGGTAAGCTCAGTGGAGAAATGCCTCCGATCCACACGGCGAGAGGAGCGAGTCGATCAGAAGCACCCATCAAGATCGATGCCACCATCAGTGGCAATACGAGCAGGAAGATGATGGAGAGAAAGACTGCGCGCCCACCTTTTGCTTCTAACAACATCTGATGCAGTAAAGCACAGGTGATCATCGCAAGGATGAAAAATCCTGCTAGTGAGGGCAACGCAAAGTGTCCCGGGAACCACCGCGATTCAATAAGCATGTGCGTGAAGGTGAACCATCCTGCGCCACCGATGATTCCCATCAGTAAAACAAAACCGGTAGAGTTCGATTCATCGGCGAGCCTTGGCAAACGCTTGCGTCCGAATTTGTTTGCGCGTCTCCAGCCATTGATCTGTGTGCCGAAGTTGGGCGTGATGATGCCGCTGAGCACCCAAAGAAATAGCAAACTGAGTAAACCATAGACGAGAATCATTGCGATCGTTTCCCATGAAGATGGCTCCCATGACTTGCCGCGCATCATGTAGGAGAAGCGCGAGAATTGTTGGGTAGGGAAAAGTTTTCCGGAATCGATCAAAGGGAGTGCATTTCCTAATAAAAGAATTTGCACCCATGCATAAAATCCCACCGCCCAGATTTTTCCTAACAGATGTGCGTCGGCATCCTTCCAGCGTCGGCACAACATCACAAAAAACGTGATGATCAAACAGGACTGCGAGAAGTAAGTGAAGACGGCTTCGGAGAAATCGAGATTGAAAAATTTCGCCTGCGAGAGCAATCGTCGCCCCGTTTCCCATGTGTCACCAATATTGCTCGGGGTCAGGTAGCGCACGGATTCTTCAAATGTCGGCGTGATGGTGAGATACTTGAAAAACACCAAGCCGAATTTCGCAGCTTGCGGAATCACGGTGTAGAGCGCGAAGATCAGACCGATGGAAGTCAGGAAGGCCCAGCGTCGGTTCTTGACGATTGTGCCAGTAAGCAATCCAGTCAGGTGATAGAGGATCGTAGTGCTGGCCATCACACCGTAGAGCGAGAGCCAGGTGTGCGAGGGGACGTTGCCAAACCAGATGCCCCAGATGACGAAGGGCAAGGTGAAGGCGAACATTACATATTCACGAATCGGCAATCCGAAGAGGTAACCTAACACTTTTGCTGCAGGTGTCATCGGCAATAAGCGTTGGTAGTCGATCACTCCTTCATCACGCTCTGCTGTCATTCCTCCTGATGCCTGCGCCGTACCTAACACAAAGAGGATGACACTTTGCAAAATCAGCAAGGGAATCAGTGGTGTGCGTTCTACATCGGACTCAGATAAATCAACCCGATTTTCACTGATCGTACGAATCATCTGAAACATAAAGCCCGCGATCATCACGGTGAGCAAGCAAGCGACGGAAACCGCTGTGGGACGGAGTCGGGAGCGGCAGTAACGCAAGAAAATGGGATTTTTCCAAAGTTCCCATGCTCGACAAATCGGTGGATGATTCATGACAAGCGACTCCTTTCTGCTACGCCGATGAGGATTTCTTCATAGGAACTGCGCTTCTCTGTGAAACTTCGCACACGCAGTCCGCGGCGCAGCATTTCTTCTAACAAATTGGCTTGCGCTTCGTCGTCGCCGAGGAAATCTAACGAAATCGATCCGCTATCAATGCGGGCATCGGCCACACCATTGAACTGTTGGATCCAATCGGGAACCGTTGTGAGCACATGCAATGGCACCACGGTGATGCTGCGCGAGTCATCGCCAAGTTGTTGGCGCACTTGATCTACGGTGCCCGATGCGAGCAATTTACCACGACTCATCACGCAAATGGATGTGCACATTTCCGCGAGCTCGGTGAGAATGTGCGAACTGATAAAAATCGTCGCGCCCTGCGATGCCAGTTTGCGCAAGGTGCTGCGCAGTTCGCGACGGGCGAGGGGATCGAGACCACTTGCGGGCTCATCGAGAATCAAAACTTTCGGTGAGTGCAACATGGTTTTTGCTAACACCAAGCGCTGCGTTTGACCGCGCGAGAGCTTGTGGCACCAGTGATTTTTGTGATCGGTGAGAGCGACTTCTTCCAAGCATTCATCCGCGCGTTCGGCGCATTGCTTGGCATTGCCGAGTCCGTGGGCCCGTGCATAGAAACGCAGAAATTCGCCACACTTGAGATCGCGCGGCACCGGTGCGAGATCCGGCATGTAGCCGATGACGCGCCGGGCCGATTCTTTGTCTTCTAGCACATCGACGCCGCTGAGAATCACTTCTCCGTATGTCGGTTGCATCAGTGATGCGAGAACTTTAAAGGTGCTGGTCTTGCCGGCTCCATTGGGTCCGACGAGACCAAAGACTTCGCCAGCAGGGACTTTCAGCGTCAAATCATGGACAGCTGTGAAGTGTTCGTAATCGACACGCAGGTCGCGAATGTCGATCGCAGGGATTTCGTGAGAGGATGACATGAGAAAAAATGTTAGAAGCTGATGTCGTCGTCGGGATTCCAGTCGTTCGGAATGGTGAGTCCGATTTCCGCGGCATCTTGTTGTGCTTTTTCCAATTGTTCTCTGCGGTGCTCTTCGTATGCTTGCACTTGTTCGGGGCGCAAAACGGACATCATCGCTTGCTTTTCCGTTGTGCCTTCGGCCAGAGGTGTCACCCCATCTTGCAAACCATCGAACTGCATTTGTTTGTCGTAGTAACGAGATGTCTGCGCCATGTTGAGAAACATTTGATGACGCTGTTGGTCATCGAGCTTCACGATATCATCGATGCGTTTGACTTTGCCATCGGCCTCGGTTTGAACCTGTTCTGCTTTTTCATTCAAGCGCTCTGTGAGAAACTGTTCGCGTTTTTCACCTTGTAACATCGCAGCCATGGTTTCATCGAGTCCGGCGTCACGATCCTGCGCCCGCTCGGCTTTCATGTATTCATTCATGCTCACATGATCGCTTTCCATCATGACTTGTAAGGCTTTTCGTTGCTCATCTCCTTGCAAGACTAAGTTGTCGACCAGTTGCTTTTGCTGCTCGGCGGTGAGGCCATACTTACGAGCATATTCGCCAGCACGAGCTTCGGCACTACGCTTGGTTTCGATCTTGCGCATCCGCTCGGTGAGTGGTGAAAGATCGCGCATGAGTGGTTTGAACGAATTGAAAATATCGTCCGGTGTGACTGGTAGGCCATCTTTGAGTGCCTGAGCAATGCTGCGCACATTGTCATGAGTGGTAGCACCAAAGCGTTTGCGTGGGCTTGTATCCTGCCACGAGCGCAATTCTGTTTCGGCTTTTTTCAAATCATTTTCGAGAATAGCAATGCGTTCTTCTGGCGAGCCTTCCTTTGGCGGTAGACTGCGTTGCAATAAAATCGCGCCCAGGGCGCCAACAAAAGTTCCAGTGGCCAGAGGCAGCAGCGAGCGAAGAGTCGAGTTCATAGGAGTGCAATGGATTCGTTCCAGTAACGGCAAAGGTAATGCAAGGCGCAAAGCTATCTGAGTCGCGCCTCCACCGCAATCATGCAAGTGTGAATTTTTGATGAAGCTAAATGGATGAGTGCAAAAAAAACCGCGCCGTGTGAAGGGCGCGGTTTTTTTGTGTAGCTTGTGGCGTGCCAATCAATGTGGGCGGCGCTTGAGCTTAAGCTGGGCCATGGATTTGGCGATGATTGCTTGGAGGTGGGCGACTTCTTCGGCATCGATGCTGTGATCGATGGTTTTGAGTTGCTCCTCGGCGCGTTGCATCGCGGCCTCGGCTTTGGCCTCGTCGATCTGCTCGTCACCGAGGGCCATGTCGGTGAGGATGTTGACTTTCTCCTGGGTGACTTCCGCAAAGCCACTGCCGATGGCAATGGCGGTCACGACACCGTCTTTCTCATAGCGTAGCTCGCCTGGGGCGAGTGCTGAGACGAGGGCGCTGTGCGCAGGAAGGATGCCCATTTCACCGTCTGCTCCAGGGAGATAGACGTTGGTCACGGTGTCCGAGAAGATTTTTTTCTCGGGCGTTACGATTTCGAGGTGGAGAGGCATTGATGGAAAAAAGCTGAAATTAGGAAAACTGAAACGCTGAATTAATCATTAACTACGCGATACGGTGTCGATGCCACCTTTCATGTAGAAGTTACCTTCTGGCACGTCATCCCACTTGCCGTCGAGAATTTCGGCGAAGCCTTTGACGGTGTCTTCGAGTGAAACCAGAGCGCCAGGAACGTTGGTGAAAATTTCGGCAACGTGGAAGGGCTGGGTGAGGAAACGCTGCAATTTACGAGCGCGGAACACGGTCAGTTTGTCTTCGTCGGACAGTTCGTCCATACCAAGAATCGCGATGATGTCTTGGAGGTCTTTGTAGCGTTGAAGAACTTGCTGAACGCCGCGCGCAACGCGGTAGTGTTCGGCTCCGACAACCTCAGGAGCAAGCGCCTTGGAGGTAGAAGCGAGCGGGTCCACAGCTGGGAACAGCGCTTGTTCTGCCAAGGAACGCTCAAGAACCACGGTGGCGTCAAGGTGAGCGAAGGTGTTGGCAGGAGCTGGGTCGGTCAAGTCGTCAGCAGGAACGTAAACGGCCTGAATCGAGGTGATCGAACCTTTGTTGGTGGAGGTAATCCGCTCTTGGAGTGTGGCCATTTCTTCGGAAAGAGTTGGCTGGTAACCTACAGCGGATGGAGTCCGTCCGAGCAGAGCGGATACTTCCGAACCGGCTTGGGAGAAACGGAAAACGTTGTCGACGAACAGAAGAACGTCTTGATTGTCTTCGTCACGGAAATGCTCAGCCATGGTGAGGGCGGAGAGAGCAACGCGCAGACGAGCACCTGGAGGCTCGTTCATCTGGCCGTAGCAAAGAGCCACTTTCGAGCCTTCCGTAAGAACCGGATTACCTTCGGGTGTGAGTTTCACGTGACCGTGTTCGTCTTTCTCGGTAGCGATAACGTTTCCTTCGATCATTTCCCAATAGAGGTCGTTTCCTTCACGAGTCCGCTCACCGACACCTGCGAAAACGGAGTAACCACCGTGCGCTTTGGCGATGTTGTTGATGAGCTCCATGATCACAACGGTTTTGCCTACACCAGCACCACCGAACATACCGCCTTTACCACCTTTGAGGAGTGGGCAAATTAGGTCGATGACTTTGATACCAGTCACGAGAACTTCGGTATTGGCGCTTTGCTCAGTGAGCAGGGGAGCGGGACGGTGAATTGGCGAGCGACGGTTCGCGTCCTCAAGAGGCACGTTTTCATCGACGAGGTCACCAGTAACGTTGAAAATACGGCCGAGAACTTGCTTGCCGACTGGCACGGAAATGGGGACTCCCTTATCCGTGATCGCAAGACCACGCTTCAAACCATCAGTGGAAGACATAGCTACAGCACGCACCCAGCCATCGCCGAGGTGTTGCTGCACTTCCAGCACGAGGTATGTTTCAACACCATTGACGGTGTAGCGGACTTCCAGCGCATTGAAAATGGCGGGGAGGCTGCTGGCTTTGGAGAAGTCGGCATCGACAACGGCGCCGATGACTTGAACGATGGTTCCTTGGTTGCTCATAATAATAAAAGTGGGAAGTGATTAGTGTGTAGTGATCAGTGGGATGAATTGAATGCGAAACTCTTCAATTAGCGGCTCATTGGCACCATGACATTGTCCTGTTCAAGTTTCCAAGCTCCGGGACCAAATAGGCCAATAAAAGGCACACCTAAGAATAAGCCGCCTACGATGTCTGCCATCGCTGTGCCGCTGAGTTGTCTATCCACAGTGTACGTAGTTGGCTTGTAGCCAGACTTAGTAGCAACGATGTGCAAAGACTGATTTCTCTTTGCTTCAAAAGTTACTGGTGTTTGGCCTTTGCTTTCACCGTTAGCCATGATGTTTACGCTCGATACGTTGGAGTTTACAGTGACTGGCTGCTTGCTTGGAGCAAACAGTGAGCAGCTGCAAAGAGATAAACTTAGAACTAGAGCTGTGAATTGTTTCATGAATTTCATAATTAGATAGGTAGTAAGACTTTAATAGTTTTATTCCATCGCCTTCATGGCGGTGGTGATTTCGAGGAGTTCGGAGGTGATCGCGGCCTGACGAGCTTTGTTGTATTCCAAGGTGAGTTCTTTGATG
>Ga0208597_1000300_pt1 | contig 19205 bp, 9 predicted proteins | sample LakMenEpi05May12_FD_150673 | JGI IMG/M metagenome (GOLD analysis project Ga0208597, IMG submission 150673) | Freshwater microbial communities from Lake Mendota, WI - 05MAY2012 deep hole epilimnion (SPAdes) | ecosystem: Environmental > Aquatic > Freshwater > Lake > Epilimnion/Euphotic zone ...
CAAAAAAACTGCGAAGTCATAGTCATAAACGTCATAAGTGCCCACCTACGACACTTACGACAAAGGCTACATCATAGGACGCTTAAAGCCCTTGCTTGGTGCTATTCGATAAAAAGCAACCAAGTAGGTGTTCGGCGAGTAGTTTGTTAGATGGCTCATGAACACGCGCGCTGAAAACTTTTATGATCATGATCGGATCATCACGAATCTGCGGACAGGTGATGTCTAACGACACACTATCATTCAATTGGCATTCTTGTTGAGAGGAGCGTCAACGACATTCGACGAAGGAAAATCGGACGACTTTTCACCACCGCGGCCGCGTAAGCGTTTTTCATTGATACCGCCCTTCGGTTGGTTGAGTGGTATTTCCATTCCGCCGAGTTCGCTCATCATGCTGTAGAGTTCTTGTTCCATGCTACTGATCTCATTGATGCGCGATGATTCCTTGATGAGGTTGTGCGACTCTGCTGGGTCGACACTTAGATCGTAAAATTCATCCAAATCCCAGAGCCCGTAGTATGTGATGTATTTGGCCTTGGGCGTGCGAATGGCAAAAGTGGTAGGAGTTTGAGGGAAATTTTTTTCCCAGTAATACACATACAAGAAGCGCTCTCGCCATGGGATGTCCTTGCCACAGAGTAGAGGAAGAAAGCTCTTGCCGTCCATGTGCTGCGGTGTTTTTATACCCATCGCCTCCATCACCGTGGGGCCGATGTCGATGTTTGCGATCATTTGCTCAAGAACAGTGCCCGGCTTGATAAGCTCGGGGCAGTGGACGAGCATTGGCACGCGCATCGACATTTCATGGGCTGTGCGTTTGTCAATGAGTCCGTGCTCTCCAAACATGAAGCCGTTGTCTCCCATGTAAATTACTAATGTTTCATCGTGGATTCCCATCTCCTTGAGTTGGGTGAGCACGCGACCGATGCTATCATCCACAGACCGCAGTGTTTCACAGTAGCGTTTGTAGTAGCGCTCGATGTCGAGTTCGCTGTGGTAGGGGAAATCGACACCGTGCCATGAATTGCGCTGATCGCGCAGCCAGCGCGGCTTAAGCAGATCTTTAGCGCTTGCCTGCTCTGAAGCAGGACGTTGAAAAGGCAGAGCCTTAAAGCAATCCTCGTATTTCTTCTCTGGGGTAAAATTGGCATGCACTGCCTTGTGCGATAGATAGAGGAAAAACGGCTTCTCTGCCGGTTTCTGTTGCTTGAGCCAATTGATCGCGTAGTCTGTGAGTTCAGTGGTTATGTAGCCCTTTTGTTTAACCCGTTTCCCATCCACATTGAGTGTGTAATCGGGCGTGGGCGGCAGGTATTCACCTTGTCCAGCGAAGCTCACCCAGTGATCCCAGCCGGGTTGCGGTCGGTCGCTTTCACCTCCCATGTGCCACTTGCCGATGAAGCTGGTCGCGTAACCAGCGTTCTGGAGATATTGGGGAAAATACACCGTCCCGGGCGGGATCGTGCGGTTGTTGTCGATTACGCGATGACGGAACGTGTACAGGCCAGTTAAGATTGAGGCTCGGCTGGGCGAACAGAGGGCAGTAGTGACGAGTGCGTTTTTTATATAAGCGCCGTTCGCTGCGATTGAGTCCATTACCGGGGTCTTTGCGAACTGATGGCCGAGGAAGCTCATCGCGTCATAGCGATGGTCGTCGGACAGGATGAATACGACGTTGCGGGGTTTCCCGCCGGGAATGCGCTCGGGCCGTACTTCCGCAGGTACCGGGGTGATGGCCGAGAGAGAGGTCGGAGCGAGGATCAACAGGACTTTCAGCAGTGATTTCATGTTTGTGGACTTGGTTCATTCAGGCGCGGGAGGCTTATTTTCGTTCACGTTCCGGCGCTTGCCATGACGTGGAGCCGCCGCGCTGGATGTGCTGGCGCAGGGCGGTGGCGAGTTCACGGAATTTCCCATGGTGGCTTTCAGCTAGGTTGTTGGTCTCCTGCGGGTCTTCCTTGATGTTGTATAATTCGAGCGGACTGTAGGGATCGTTGCGCAGTAGTTTCCAATCACCGCGAATCAAAGCTTCATAGCTTTTGCCTCCATAGTCGAAGCCACCATCGCGGCGGACAAAATACAATTCGCGTGACGCGGTGATGGTGCCGCCTTGGAGAATCGGCAGAAGGGAACGTGAGTCAAGATCCTCGGCAGGGCGCACTTTGGCAAGTTCGGCGAATGTGGGAAACAGGTCGAATACCAAACCTGCATAATCACTGCGCGATCCGGCTTTGATGCCCGCCGGCCAGCGGACCATGAACGGGACGCGGAGACCTCCATCGTAGTGCTGTTGCTTGCCGCCACGCCAAGGGTCGTTGTTCTGGGCGTGCGGTAGTGATCCGCCGTTGTCTGAGGTGAAGACGACAATGGTGTTCCGCGCGAGCCCCGAGTCATCAAGGGCGGCAAGCACGCGCCCGATGCTGGCGTCTAGATGCTCGACGAAGGCGACATTGCTCGCGCGGTCTTCCTTCATACCGGGATGACGATTTCTAACTTTTTCGAGCCAGTCGGCGGGAGGTTCGATCGGGAAATGCGGTGCGTTGTAGGCGAGGTAGAGAAAGAACGGCTCAGCCGGCACCTTTGCCCGCCCGCGCAGATACTCCGCGGCCCAGTCGGAAAACAGGTCGGTGGCGTGGCCCTTGGGTGTGATCACCTCCTTGTCATGCCGCATGTAGTTTTCACCCTGACGCAGGTGCATCGTGTAGCTATCCATCATGTCACCGAGAAATCCCTGGAAGTGATCGAATCCGCGCTCGTTAGGCAGATTGGGAGATTCCAGCCCGAGATGCCACTTCCCGATGATTGCGGTGTGGTAACCTGCGCCGCCGAGTAGGTTGGCGAGTGTCGGCACTCGTGGGTCAAAGTAGCCCCACGAGTCAAGCGGATTCTTGCGGATGACGCCTGGCACACCGACTCGATCGGCATATTTTCCCGTGAGCAAGGCCGCGCGGGTGGGAGAGCATACCGTGCAGTTGGCCCGCATGGTGGTGAAAAGCATTCCTTCCTTGGCAATACGATCAATGTGTGGCGTGCGGACATCCTTCGCTCCATAGGTGGAAACATCGCTGTACCCCTGGTCATCTGTCAGGATGATCAGAAAGTTCGGACGGGGCGCAGCGGATAGCGCGCATAGCGACATAGCAAATGTCATGAACGAAATAATCCGCAGGCATACCGTAGGGCTGGGGCATATGAACGGTAGGAATTTCTTAGTATTCATGACAATTTGGTGAATGTGCGGACTTCTTGGGTTTGGTAACATTATTTGCCAGAGCGAAATCGCTTCAGGTAGGCAGCTCCCGCCTCGCGAAGATCCTTTGCGATTTTGGGATGCTTGGTGATGAGATTGCGCTCCTCGAGCGGATCATCAATGAGGTTGAACAGTGATTCCTCGATCATGGAGGTTTTGGTTTCGCCGCGCTCGGCATCGCTGCCGGGGCGGATGACATCGCGGTAGCCGTGAGGCAGGTGGAGTTTCCATTTTCCGTCGGCGGTCATGACGGCTTCGAGGTCCCAGCCGGTCGAGATGAAGTAATGATGATGTGGATTCTTCGCCTCTTCATCGCCGCGCATGAGCGGCCAAACATTTCTCCCATCGGTATCCTTTTCCTGCAAAGGGATTCCGGCAAGTGAGGCGAGGGTTGGATACAAATCAATGGAGCCGAAGGCGCGATCGTTCACCGTTCCTGGCTTGAGCGCGCGCGGATACTTCACGGTGAAAGCAGAGCGTATGCCTCCCTCGAAGCTGGTGGCCTTGTGTTCTCGAAACGGCGTTTTGCCAGCATGATTGCCGAACTCATCCCACGGGCCGTTGTCCGAGGTGAAAAGAACAATCGTATCCTGCTCAACGCCGCTCTCGCGAAGTGCTGTCATGATTTGACCGACCGACCAATCGATTTCCGTGATCACATCTCCATAGAGTCCCGCTCCAGATTTACCCTTGAACTCATCGCGACAATACAATGGGACGTGGGGCATAGAATGGGCGAGGTACAGAAAAAAAGGATTTTTGCCTGCTTGGGAACGAATGAATCGGGTGGCACTTTCGGTTGCCCACGAGGTCAGATGCTTTTGATCATCGGGGCTGATGTCCGCAATTTTGATCGCGCCATTTTCCCAATAAGGTAGGGGTAAATCACCATGATCTTTTTTCCACACGAGGTTGTGACGCCACATGTCATTGGAAACGAGTAGACCCGCATGTTGATCAAAGCCGCGCGCCATTGGACGAGTATCAGCCACATCGCCAAGGTGCCACTTGCCGAAATGTGCCGTGGCGTAGCCTTGCTTGTGAAAAGTCTCGGCCATGATGGGATGCTCAGGCGAAAGACCGCGCATGCCGGGAGCGATGGCATTTACGACCCGGTTACGATGTGGGTAGCGACCGGTAAGCAAGGCTGCACGGGATGCCGAACATACGGCTTGCGGTACATGAAACCGAGTGTAGCGGACTCCTTCGGCAGCGAGGCGTTCGACGTTAGGTGTAGCATAAGGTGGATTTCCGAAAGGACGAAAATCCGAGTAGGCCGCATCATCGAGAAAAATCATCACGATGTTCGGGCGTTCCTTGGCTTGGAGGCTGAAAAAAGCCATCAACGTGATGATGAGAACTAGCTTCATCGCTTCGGCAGTTCTGGCGTGAATGGAGCCTCTCCTCTTACCCGACGTGTAGCCTCGCCAACCAACCATAGGTAGTGGTCGGTGGGAAGATTGTCGTAGGTCAAGAATCTGCTCGCACCAACGGGAGGAAGGTTGGTGGATTTGAAAATATGGGTGCCCTCGTCGAGTTCGTCAAACATCGCCTGATACACCATCTTGCCACCTGCTACGCGCACCACCGCATCGTATTGAGACCAAAGAAATTTCCCACCCTGACGGTCGATGAAAGAATCGGGATTCTCTTTTGTGCCTTTCTTTAAATTCGACCATGAAAATCCAGGAAACACCACGGGCATGTGCTCTTTTTTGTTGGCTACGCACCACTCGTGATCGGGCTTCGCTATTTCGGACGCGTAGCGTTGAGCCTCCGCGATGCCGCCGAAGCGTCCAACTGTCCATGGGGATATGATATCGGCTGAGCGATAAACTTTTTCCCAATCCTCGAAAGGTCCTGCATCGCGGTCGCCAGCACGCCAATATGTGGGAGTCCCAAGCATTAAGGTGAGTCCGCCGCACTCGGTGTCATGCTTGAGAAAATCGATCAGCGACGCGATTTCGGCTGGACCGTAATCACGATTGCCGAAGCCCACGCCCCACAATGCAAGCACGGGGCGACCTGCGTGTTTCTGATAGGAAGGATCCTTGAGGATACCCATCTCCTTGACCAGGAAACGCCAGTCCTCCTTGACCGCTGCGATTCGCGCAGCAGACATGCTGGTGAGATCATACATCACTGCATAAGTGCGGCCATGACGGTGAGCTCCAATACGGCAATTCTGAAGCACGCGGTTAACGGAGCGGGCTTCTTCGTTATCGGCGCGACCACCTTCAGGAGATGTCACTTCAGTAGCAAAGCGCTGTACAAAAACGCCATCGATGCCGTATTCTCTCATCCACTTGAAGTGGCGAACGACCGTATCGCGCACAGCCGAACTGAAGACCTGCGCGACACTGCCATTGGAGTGACGAAACTCAGTATCGAAACGTTCGTGCTCGCTGAATTCCGTTAGATCAGGCCAAAACTCGATACCGGCCTCACCGGGCTTGAATTGCAGGCTTGTCTGATTACGGTAATGCTTCCAGTTCTGATTCTCTCCATCCTGGGCTGCGCGGAACCATCCTTGATATCCGCACATAACCTTGCCAGTGAGAGTCGACGAATCAACACGAACCAAACCCGAATCCATGATGCCGATGGAGTAAACAGACTGATCCGGCGTACTGGTTTCTATGACTTCCAATTTTTTTTCGGATGACTTTTGGCAACTGCTGAGCGTCAAGACACAAAAAAACGTAGATAAAGTGCTTAGGATAAGGATCGTTTTTCGTTTCATGAATTTACTTGTCGCGATTTTCTTGAGCTTGATGACGGAACCAGAAAAACCATATAGCGGCGAAACAACCGACACATATCGTGCTGGCCACAGCAAAGCCCGTCCAGTTATGTATGATCAAGAGCATAGGAGCTAAGAAAAGCGTGGTCTGCCAAACCAAGGCAAAAGGCAAAGCGATCAAATCCTGACGATGTTCACGAGATGCATTTTCTCGTTCCTCCGATGACAACTTCCGTTTGAGATGCCCCCATACGCCAAAAGGTCGTGTTTCACGATACATCTTTTCTAACACATCAGGGTTTGTTGGCTCCGTCAAAAGCGCCACGATGACAGAACTCACAAAGCCGATCGTCAAGATGAACACAAATTGCCAGATTTCATTGAGCTCTGGCCAAAACCATCGTTGAACAATGGCTGCAACGATACCAATCAATGTACCGATGGCGCTGCCCGCTCCGTTAAATCGCCACCAATACAAGCGCAAAAAAGCGGGCACGAGGAAACCGGCACCAAATCCCATCATCATCCAACCCCAGATATCATTGATGCTATCTAACGTAAGAGAGAAGAGAAAACTGCATGCGACAATCCCCACCACAGTGCCCCAGCTTGCATAGATCAATTCGCTTGTCTCCGCTTTGGGACGCATCCATTTTTTGTAAAAATCGTTCACAAACTGTCCCGTCGCCAAATTAACCCAACTACCAAAGGTCGATAGAGCCGCGGCAATCAAAGCGATCACCAGAACTCCGCGCATTCCCTCGGCAACTGACATCGCCAAAACAGACGATAGAATTTTCTCCGGATTCACCGTGCCTTCAAAACTGAGCAAATTCATTTTTTCAATCCACTTGTCTTCACCCAGCAATGATTTGAGTGAGCCGACCAGCGCAGGTGCATGTTTCTCCGGTGTATTGGAAATTGATGAAACCAAAGTTCCCCACTGGGATTTTGTAATCTCAGGATGATCATGATGAATCATGGCCGCGGCATCTTTGAGTTTGGATTGTTCGGGCAGTAGATCATTGACTAGATAAAGCCCCATCACGGCAATGCCAATCATCATTGGCCAGCGTACTGTCATCAATACCGTCCACAGCATCGAGAGCTTACCGCACTCGCTGTCATTTTTTGCTCCGAAGTAACGCGGGTCAGCTCCAGTTCCCAGTCCTGCTACCACTGTCCGAACTAGGTAAAAAGAAGAAAAAATCAATAAATGTTTATAGGCTTCGTATCCCTGGGGCACGTGGACATTCCACTGGGGAGAGCCGTTAGTCCAGTCAGGACTTCCCGTCACTTTCATGGCAATCTGAGAAATTTCCTCCGCATCGACAACTCCCGTAAAAGCCTTGAAGGAAATGTAAATCACCGCAACGAGAATGATCGCCACCTGAAAAAGATCAGTAAAGATGACTCCGTAAAATCCAGACATCATGGTGTAGAGTGTCGCCATCACCAACAATGTCAGCGAGCATGACTCAGGTGAGAATGGCAAAAATGTGGAGAGAAAAACTCCTGCTCCAATGATCAAGTAGGCCAACATACCGATCGTCGTCAACACTGTGGCGATGACCCCCATCAACTGAGAAGCGCGCCCACCCCAACAATCACCGAAACGATAGATATTCCACTCGGCCCCAGTAAGACAGCCGGAGCGACGATGCCATTTGCCAGTCCATAACATCATGAAGGGAAGCACGAGCACGGCTCCACCGCGGAACTCAATGAAAAGGCCTTTGGGTCCCATCAAAAAAAGAAAGGAAACAATCACCGCGGTACCAGCTAGATCAAGAAAACTTGCCATGCCGGAGATTCCCATCGCCCACCAAGGGATATTTTTTCCGCCGCAAATGTAATTATCAAGACTACGTGAGGCGAGGCGCTTGAGATAAAATCCAAGGAAAATTAACACAAGGACATACAGTCCCATGAAGATGTAGTCGATAGTGCCGAAGTAACTGATAGTATTCATAGGAGTGTTAGCGCGTAAATTCGCCAAAGGGACGATTGACAAAAGTTGATAGATGTTTTTTCAAACGCTGCTTGAGATCAGCAACAATTTCTGGATGTCGATCGATCACATTGTTTTTTTCACGAGGATCATTTTCGAGATCGTACAGCTGATCTGATTGAAAATAATTCGGGTTGTGCCGCGAGCTATGATAACCGAGATGCGAGTTTGCCACCAAATAGGGAAATGGATTCGACGGAGCGCCGGCAAAAGCAGGAAATTTCTCGCCCGCATCGATACGGCGCTGAATGTCCTCGGGATAGCGCACAGCGATGTACTTCCACTTGGGGGTCTTGATCGCGCGAGCGTAGCCGATTTCGTGAAATGTTTCCTCACGTAGCGGCGCGGAATTCTCCCCGCGCAGCAACGGCGCGAGCGAAAGTCCGTCGAGCTTGTAATCGGCGGGCACCTTCACTTTAGCAAGATCAAGGATGGTCGCGGCATAGTCGGTGTTGAGCACGAGGTGTGGGTAGGTCGCTCCCGGGCGGATGCCTGCGGGCCAGCGCATCACGAGCGGCACCTTGAGACCGCCGTCATACATGGTGGTCTTGCCGTAGCGCCAAGTGCCGTGGTCGGAGGTCAGAATCACCAGGGTGTCGCGGCTAAGATCGCGCTCGTCGAGCTTGCGCAGGATCGCGCCGACCGAGTGGTCGAACCAGGTTAGCCAAGCGTGTTTTACATCATATCCGCCCGCGGCAACTTTCTTCTTGATCGATTCGCGCGACGGCATGAACGAGTAGTCGAGGTCGGTGCGATAACCTTCGGCGGTGTAGCCGGGGTCGGCGTCGATTCCATTTGTGAAACCGTCTTTGGTTTTCCCCCATGGATCGGGACCGTGCGGAATGGTTGTGCCGTAGTAGAGGAAAAAGGGTTTGTCACCATCGGACGAGCGGGTGTCTAGGAAATCAAGCACCGAGCGGGTGGTCCACTCAACGTTGTGGACATTGGAGGACTTGTTGAAAAGCTCTAGCAGGTTGCCAGGGTAGACCGCGCCCACCCAGTCGAAGCCTTCTTTGCGAACTCGCTCACGCCACCACTGCTGGTTTGCACGCATCGCCTGATTGGTACTGGCGTCCGTCTTGGGATCGCTGTCCATCGGATAGCCTTTTAAACCAGGAGCGGTGGCCTTGCCCCAAAGAGTAGGTTTTTCGAGAATGTGCTGCTCAATGATGTGACTCTTGCCAACCCAGGCCGTGGTGTAGCCGGCACCTTGCAAGAGGCGGGGCAAATTGACTTCGCCGCGTCCGATCTCGACATTGTTTTCCGGCAGCGCCATCGAGCCGGAGGGGAAAAGTCGATTGAAAACCTCGCCTGTGGTACGCGTCGCATAGCGACCGGTGAGCGTGGTGTAGCGCGAGGGCGAGCAAACGGGGCAGCTCACATTCGCATTGGTCATGACTATACCCTCACTGGCAAGTCGGTTTACGTTGGGGCTAAGAACCTTGTCACCGCCAAAACCAAATCCCGGGGGTGAAACCAATTGCCGATACTCTGGCGTCGGTGGATTGCTCGGGCTTTGATCATCCGTTAAAATCAGAATCACATTGGGTCGTTCGGCTGCATAACTAACAACGGAAAAAACGCAAAACCATGAGATCAACATCGCACAAATTCCGCGAAGACCAAGACCCAAAACACGTTTGAAAACTCTTAAGTTAGAATGGGTGAAACGTTTTTTCATCGAAATACAATTCATCTGGTTGAAACCATACAATCAATCACCGACGGGAAACGGAATCCCTTACAACTAGTTTTGTCGGTTGAACTTGGTGCACAATGGACTTGTTCGGTACTGAGAGCCGTTCGAGAACCATTCGCGCACTTACGGCCCCGATATCTCGTTTTTTGAGACCCACCGTTGTCAATGCGGGACGTGCTCGAGCTGCCGCCGGATCATCATCGAATCCAACCACAGAGACGTCGTCAGGCACTCGTAAACCAGCCTGTTCCAAAGCGTCCATTAAGTGTAGTGCCATCGTGTCATTGACCGCAAAAACTGCCGTCGGAGGATGATCCGAGTGGAGGCGCGACAACAGTTCTTCTGCGGCCTCCAGGTCGTTATCGACCCGAATCAGGGCCTCTGACTCGCTAACATCGATGCCGCATGCTCGGAGGCCAGAAAAAAATCCGGCGATGCGCTGCTCAATATTGTAAAGCGGTGTGCGATACGCTGTCATCAATACGCGACGATGCCCCTCCTGAAAAAGATGCTCCGCCACCTGCTGTCCACCGCCAAAACCATCACTGGTGAGTGAATCGGCTTCGAATGAACGTACATATCCATCCACAATACAAATCGGTACAGGACATTGTCGCAATACCTCATATTCTACGGAAGTAAAAACCCCTGCTAACACAACCAATGCGTCAACTTTTCCCTGCCTCACGATCGAAGGCATGCCATCCGGATCTCGGCGATTACCCAAAACCAAATCCAGTCCCGCCTCACCGAAGGTTTCCGCCAAACCCTCCATAATTCGCGCATAGAAAACGTTACCAAACAGCTCTGCAAACGACGGTGCATAAATCACACCGACAGCATCTGTCTTCTGGAGTCGAAGGCTCCGGCCCGACGAATTAGGAACAAAATTCAATTCCGCACACTTGCCGAGAATTTGCTGACGCATCTCCTCGCTCATGCGTCCACGACCATTGATCGCATTCGACACAGTAGCTACCGAGCAACCGAGAAGTTCCGCTATGTCTCGGAGTTTTGCACCTCCCTGATGAATCGACATGCCGGTAGTTTGCGAGTCAGCAGATAACTTGACAAGCTTGGATTCGGTTCGTTTCAGAAGAGTAGGATTCATAGATGCTCGGACTTCGTTACAATCTCAAAGATCATACACGGATCGCCTATGAGAAAAGGCGGAATTTCCGCATGATTGATGTCGCAGAGAATGTAATGTGAAAAATGCATGAATGAGAATTGGAATGAATCACAGAAAAAAGATATAGAAAACCGTCGACCTTTTGACCGACGGCCTCCTTTCGTTTCGAAGAAATCCCTTACTTCGACAAATGCCTTTAGTGGAACCGGAATAACAACGCCGATTATTGACTGACCTTCAAACGAAGGAAGTTTCTTGGAGCGACGTTGGTGTCGTAGGAATAAGAAATCGTGGTTAGTGTTTTGATGTAATTGGGGCCAGTTACCTCATCCCAGTCATCAGCCACACCGAGATCGGTCGATTCCTCGATTGCATAAGTAACACCCGTAACAGCGGGGTTCTGGCGTTTGTTGAACGATAGAGTCGATCCAGTGCTGCTGCCGACTGTGGGATTAGGCACAGTAGGATCCTGACCTTCAATCGCGAATTCGAGAAGATTGGAGATCCCATCGCCATCGGCGTCATCGTTTGCGCCCTGTTTTCCAGCGGGAACTTGACCATTGGCAAATGAGCCCGTGATCCAAGTAGCAAAAGTGACATCACTACTACCAACCGTTAGAGTGCCATCACCAGTAATTTGAGGTATGCCGATGACAGGCGACGTGGAACCCACCTTGCCATAAACACCACTCGCTAACTCAATACTGCCAATGATCAATTTACCAACGGTATCCGTGCCTGCATAAGTAAGATCAAGCGTAGCACCAGTGTCTGCTATCCTAACCGTAGAAGCATCGTTGGCAGTGTTGGACTGATTCGAGATGCGAACCGTTCCCACATTTACCGTTAGATCACAGTCGTAGGTGTTTGCACCACTGAGTATCATCGTAGATGTGGCACTGTTCTGAGTGATGGCGGTAACGTTGGAGCCGATAACGGCTCCGATATTTGTATTCCCTGTGGCTGTACCTTGCAGAGTAAGACTTCCCAAGTGGTTGACCGAGGCAATTGTGATATTGAAAACATTGGCAGAGAGACCATTGTTGTTGAGCAGCACATTCCCCGCCCCCGTGATGCCGCCGGAAATACCTCCCGTTGCTTTATTGAGTGGATCCACTGGGTTATTGAATGTCTGAATTGTCAAGTTGCCATTCAAAGTAATGCCGCCAGAAAGGGAGTATCCTGAACCGTTACCGTTTGCACCAATCAGAATCGAGCCACTTGATGGAGCGCTAACAATGATGGCATTGGCTATTGTTCTTCCCGTGATGAAAGTTGCCCCCGTCGAATCAACACCTCCCATCGTGAGCACGCCGGTGCCCAATGCATTATTACTAGTTTTCGCCTCCAGTGTGCCGTGCTTGATCGTGACACCCCCATTGAATGAGCTATCGCCACCAAGAGAAAGCAAGCCATTGCCACTTTTCACCAAGCTACCACTGCCACTGAGGATTCCCGTTAGTGTCACGGCACCTGGCGTTCCCGTTCCGCCGCCAATCTGGACATTTAGGTTTCCACCAAGAGAGAGATTACTGGCAAGAGTAAGAGCTTGCGTCGTTACATCATCGAAGTTGAATTTGACACTTCCTACAGAAGGCAGGGTGACGTTGCTCAGTGTTGCCGCTCGACGCATCGAAAGGTTGGAACCAGAATTTAGCAAAATACTTTGGCTAAATGCTGGAGTGCCAGAAGAGTTCAAGACAAAGGTGGCTTCGTTATGAACTGTAACCTCTGTATTAGGAGAAAATGCCGCAGCATTGGAGATAAACAAGCGGCTTTGTTGGATCGTCGTAGCACCATCATAGGTATTATTTCCGATCAATGCAAAGTCCGTAGGCCCAGTTTTGAGCAAAGCCAGCGTGCCGATAGAACTGCTTAGGCTTCCCGAAAAACTGCCGCCAACACCTGCGCCAACAGACAAAGTGGAGGTCGTAGTGGCTAAGGTATTCTCCACCCAGCCCGTACCAATCAGCGCATTGATCGTGTCTGAATTTCCATTTAGATCGAGGATGCCATTCACCGTAATGTTGCCTGAGCCTACACCATCGGGCAGCACATTCGATGAACCGAGTTTCAGCGTGGCATCGGCAGCAATTGTTAGAGGTGCGGCTCCAGCAATTTTGTTAGTACCTTGTAAAATGTAATCACCGCTATCAAACACCACCGACTGAGGGGTGACATCAGCTCCCGTTATTTCCACGGTTTTATTAGTCGCCGTGCTATCGAAAAACACCGCAAGACCGTTCGCATAATCAGCCTGATTACCATCTTGACTCCAGTTTTTAGAACCAGCGATGATTGCCGTACTCCACTCGCTGCTTTGCAAACCAGTCCATGTGTATGCGCTTGCTACAACCAACTGCACAGCATTGGCGGAATTTTGCAGAGTGTAGGATTTTCCCGATGGCACGGTGCCAAGGGTATAGGCACTGAAGCCACTTCCTTGCAATGCACCGCTATAACTAATCAAAGTGTATGTACCGTTAGCGGGCGCATTGCCGGTAATGTTTATGGAAATCGAACCAGCAGCACCGCTGTTCGTTACGCCATCCGTATTGCTTACTGTTAGAACATGACTATCAGCTACGTTAAAATTCAGCGCGCCTGCTCCCTGAAAGGTGAGGTTTGGCACGGTGCTTGAGCTAGTGCTGAGAGCCAGCCCCGCGCCGTTGGCGATGGTTAGCGAACTGGAATTGCTCACTGCATTCACTTTGCCGAGGTTTAGTGTGCCGGCGCTGACCGTGGTCGCGCCAGTGAAGGTGTTGTCGCTAGTACCGGAAAGCGTAAGCGTGCCGGCACCGGTCTTAGTGACGGTTCCAGTGCCACCATCGTCGGAGAGAATGCCTGAGAGCGTGATGGTCTGCGCCGTGCCAGCACTGTTTGCTGCTTGGATGGTGGCGGTGCCGAGTTTCATGTCTATCGAAGACGACCATGATGCCGAGGCGCCGAGCGTGCCGCCTTGTAGCTTGATGGTTACCGGAAGGGACTCAACTGCAGTGCCGTCGCCGCGGATGATACCTCGATCGCCGACGTAGAGGCTGCCGCCGCTGAGAGTTAAATTCGCCGCTGAAGTGGCATCGTAAGTGCCTGTGAGGCTGCCGAACTGGATACCGTTGGTCGTCACTGTGCCGGCGGCCTGAGTCATGCTGGCGGTGTAACCAGCACTTGATCCGTTCTTGAAAAAGTAAATCTTATTGCCGGTTGCGCCTGTTCCAACAGTGACCGTACCACCCGACACATTGAACGTGCCGTTGGATGCTGTAGCATTTCCGATGCGAATCTCGCCGTAAGTGCCAGCAGTGGTGCCAACATTCATGATGCCGGTACCACTCACATTCAGAGAGGATGTAAATGTGCTGGTTCCGTTTCCGATGCCAAAGTGGGCGTTGCTGACGCCGTTCACAACTGTGGCATTTCCGTTAACAGTCAGGGTGCCGGAGGAAAGGTTGTAGGCTACATTTTGGGTGGCACTATTGATGTTGAAACCAGTACCATTTCCAGGAGTAATATTATAGGTGCCGCCGGTCTGATTGAAGCTAGAGGTGCCAATGCTACCGATGTTGGAGCCATAAGTCCCCGCTATCATGTTGACAGCTCCCACACCGGTGAAAGCAAACTGTGGATTATTAGACGCAGTGGTGCCACCACTGAGATTGAGAGTGCCACCTGATCCCACGCTGACACTTGCGGCGGTATTGTGCGCATATCGAAGAATTGAATTGATCGTGGCAGTTTTAGCTGCGGCAACTGTAATCGCTCCGTTCGATATAGGTGTGGTTGGAGAGACGATCAGAGCAAGTGTGCTGCCACTGATCCTGTATCCACTGCTGTTGAAGGTGATTGACTCTGCAGCCATTTGCGCACCGAGAGTGATAACATACTGGTCAACAGTGCCATCCGAGCCTGCAAAAATGGCACTGTTGCTACCATCGGTAGTAGAAGTTTGACTCCATATGACATTCGCCCCCGAGTTGTTCCAAACAGTATTTGCCGCAGTGGTATTCCAATTGCCATTTCCAGCGGTAATGGCGGCACCATCACCTCCAACGAAGTCCCAAGTCAATGCGGCTGCTCGAGATTCCGTTGACAGCAGACTGGCAAAAATCGAAAAGAAAATAGATGCTGATTTTTGATATGATAATCGAATTTTCATATTATTGTTGAATTAAAGAGAGATGTCAGAGTGTTAAAAAAATGAATTACTAATAATCAAGTCTTACGGGATACGTTTACGACGCATCATCAAGAACGACAAACTCAACCCAGCCAGGACTGATGAGCCGGGTTCAGGGATGACGACCAAATTGACTTGCCCCGGAGTCGATGTTCGAACTTCCCAGTTTAAACCACCTGACAGAGCAGGCACCGAACCGAGCGTTACAATATTATTGGTTAAAGCGCCAGAGTAATTGAACAGACGCCATGTCGCCCCCAATGTCGCCTGTAAAAAATCTCCACTCGTAGGCACAACGTTCAGAATTCCATCCAGAGTCAAATCTCCGGTAACGTTGATCAAATCGTTGATATTGCTGCCCACACTGTTGTTGAGGGGATTCAATTCAAAGCTCAACATGCTAATGCTGGACAAACTCAACGTCCCTGTATTCAGAGTGCCTGGCGAATTTCCAGGAGCAAGATATCCTCCATCGAGAACGGTGAGATTGCCAATCGTTCCCGAACCACCTAGAGTGGCAGTAGAACTCACGGTCGTGAGCGAACTGTTTGCGATGGAACCATTCACCACCAGGGTTCCTGCATTCACATTGGTGGCTCCTGAGTAGGTGTTGGAACCCGACAAAACCAGTCGCGATGTCGAGCTGTTTTGATTCACGCTTGTAATATTTGTGCCGATGATCGCACCAATGGTGGTATCGCCCGTCGCAGTGCCTTGAAGGGTTAGGCTGCCATTATGATTGATCGCATTCACGGTAATGGTAATTGTATTCGCAGCTAAACCAAGATTATTGAGCAAGACATTCCCTGTTCCGCTAATACCGCCGGTGATTCCTGCAGACGCTTTGATATCTGCATCAATCGTATTGTTAAAGGTCCGAATTGTTAGATTGCCGTTCAATGAAATTCCTCCTGAAAGCGTATAGCCTGAACCTGCACCGTTGGCACCAATAACCAAAGAACCGCTATCGGGCGCATTGATCGTGAAATTGTTAGAATGTGATCTTCCTGCCGTAAGGGTCGCTCCATTTGATCCGGCACCGCCCATGGTAACCGTGCCTGTACCAAGAGCGGAATTGCTAGTCGTCGCATTCACTGTGCCGCTTTGAATGTTCAGTCCACCATTGAATGTATTTGCACCACTCAAGGTCAATGTTCCAGATCCGGATTTGAGCAGGCTGCCACTCACTCCGGAAACATTCGAGAGGATACCTGAGAGCGTGATGTTACGACTATTACTACCAGCATCCTGAGTTCGAACATTGACGACACCACCGGAAGTTCCCAACTGCATATCAAGTGAAGAACTCCAATTTTGATCAGCGCCAAGGGTGCCGCCTTCGAGCTTGATGCTTGTCGGTAGCGCACTGGCACCAGAACCACGCGTGATGCCTGCAGAGCCGATGTAGAGCGAGCCGCCAGTTAGGGTCAGGTTCGCTGAAGAACCGCTTTCGTAGGTTCCGGAAGCTCCGCCAAACTGAATGCCATTCACTTTCACCGTGCCGCCAGACTGAGTCATACTTGCGTTGTAGCCTGCCGTAGCGCCATTTTTGAAAAGATAGATCTGATTGGCGGTGTTTCCGGTTCCGACGTTGACAGCCCCCCCCTTTACATCAAGCAGACCATTGGCATTACCGCTGTTTGAGATACGAATTTCACCAGCGCGGCTAGCTTGTGTGCCCACTGTCACAGTGCCGCCGGACTGAACTGTCAAGGAGGTCGTGAAAGACGTGTTCCCTGTGTTATTGCCAACCGCGATAAAAGGAGCAGTGGCGGTGGTATTATTGGACGTGTTGTTGAGAGTCAATGAACCCGTTCCAGAGACACTAACGTTGACATTGCGACCTACAGCGTTACCGAATGTGTAGCCATTTGTTGTTCCAGGCGTGAGGTTGTAAGTTCCTCCTGTAACGTTAAAATTACCGACGTTGATGGCACCAGTGTTGGCCTCATAAGTGCCGCCTGTAATATTGACAATGCCAGCACCGTTGAAGGTGTATTGTGAGTTGGCCGCCCCACCACCGAGGTTCAACGTGGCTCCGCCATTAATCGTATTCGTAACGACCGCGTTATTAGCATAAACAATGGCGGAATTGATCGTAGCTGACTTGTTAGCAGCCACGGTGATGCCCCCATTGGCCGTCGTCGTTGGCCTCAAAGCTAAATTCCCTCCCGTGATGAGATAACCACTGTTGTTAAATGTCAGCGACTCCGCAGCTATCGTGGCGCCATCGGCAATAGTCACCACGTATTGATTCGCCGTGCCGTCCGCTCCACCAAACACAGCGACGTTGCTAGCGTCACTGATCGCGGTCTGCGACCAAATCTCATTGCTGCCCGCATTGTTCCAGACGGCATTTCCCGCCGTAGTGTTCCAGTTCCCACTACCAGCAGTGATGGTAACTCCATCACCACCTGCAGCGTCCCAAGTCAGTGTGACTGCTTGCGAAATGCTTGCAAGAATAGAACACAAAACGACAGATGTTGCATGTGACATCAAGGAAGGCATGAATTTGGGTTTCATAGCAATTGTTGTTAGGGCGAATCGGATAAGAATCGGAATGGTTGGCTCAGGCTGTAGAAATCATGTCGGGTTAAGCCAGACATGGCAATTAGGGTTGTAAGGTTGAAACAATGATGCGAACGATTTCACCGTGTCGTTAGGCAGCAAAAAAGCTCACAACTACTCGATGCTCGTCAAGCAACGCTTCAACTGAGAGAACGTTTAACCAAAAAAATAGCCTAAGCAAGAATTTTTTTCAGAAAAGCATGAATTTTTTCAGACAAAAAAATCATCGATATCAACAAATAAGCCAAATCACGAGCTCCAATAAAAATGAATTATTTTTGGTTTATCGTTTACTCATTTGTAATTTTGTGTCTTTTTGTCTTTGTCGCGCACGCGAGGCAACACATCATCCTTAAAAATTCTTAATTCCCCACAACCTTACTCATGTCTAAGAAAGTCGTTCATCTCATCGCCAACGCACATCTTGACCCCATCTGGCTCTGGAATTGGCAAGCCGGAGTCGACGAGGCCCTGGCCACTTTCCGCTCAGCCGTGGATCGTTGCCATGAATATCCCGAGTTTCGTTACACTCGTGGTGAAGCTTGGCTTTATCAATGGGTCGAAGATCTCGATCCAGGGCTTTTTCAAGAGGTGCGTGCTCTCATCGCCACAGGTCGCTGGTCGATTGCGGGCGGTCAGTGGATCCAGCCCGATGCCAACTTGCCAACAGCTGCCGGATGGCGCAAACAAATCGAACTCGGCCAACGGTATTTTTTGGATAAGTTCGGCACCAGTCCTAAAATCGGTTACAACGTTGACACCTTTGGACACCCCGCAACTCTACCGGATTTGCTGCATGAATTTGGATACAGCGGCTATGTATTCCATCGACCTAACGAAAATCAAGTGAGTCTGCCTGCGCAAACATTCCGGTGGCTTGGAACCGGTGGTGCAGAAGTGATTGGCTACCGCATCGCGCCCTGCTACGTAACACGCGCTGACGATCTTCACGGACAGATCGACCTTTCCGTAAAAGCTGCCGATCCAGCATTTGGCCACACGATGATGTTTTATGGCTTGGGCAACCACGGCGGCGGACCGACGAAAGCAACGATCGAATGGCTCTTGGAACATCGACAAGCATTTGACGACATTGAACTTCGATTCAGCACCGTTGACGAGTTTTTTGCCGAAGCGGAAAAGCACCGCGACATCATGCCCGTTGTGGACTACGAGCTGCAAAAAACCTTTCCTGGTTGCTACAGCGTGATGCATGACATCAAACAAGTGCAACATCGTGGCGAACGCTTGTTAGAGCAAGCTGAAGATTTGGCGCATCGCTTCAGCACCGATGAAACGAGTAAGGCGACATCGATTGCGCGAATCAATGAAGCATGGAAGGACTTGGCGTTCACGCAATTTCACGACATCCTAGCAGGAACCAGTGTGCCATCTTCCTACATCTCTACCCGCCACATGCAGGGGCGGGCCAGCATCGTTGGCGAAGAAGAAATCGTGCGAATTAGTCGCCGTTACGCACGCAAAACCTTACCCTGCGAAAACGAGCAGCGCTTAGTATTTCTCAATGCATCTGTGCACGAGTTTGATGGCTTCATGGAATGCGAGCCATTTATTGATTTTGACGACTGGGGTGATCGCTGGTTTGCCGACGAAAATGGCGAGCC
>Ga0208597_1000301_pt1 | contig 19203 bp, 13 predicted proteins | sample LakMenEpi05May12_FD_150673 | JGI IMG/M metagenome (GOLD analysis project Ga0208597, IMG submission 150673) | Freshwater microbial communities from Lake Mendota, WI - 05MAY2012 deep hole epilimnion (SPAdes) | ecosystem: Environmental > Aquatic > Freshwater > Lake > Epilimnion/Euphotic zone ...
TCATGAGGCAAGCCCAGAGCCTTCGCAATTGTCGCGTTGAAATCTTGCACCGTGACTGGATCTTTCTTCACCTTATTGCCACTTGGATCCGTCTCACCGTGTTTGTATCCACCCTTGATGCCACCACCAGCCAAAAGACAGGTGTAGGCGCTTGGATGGTGATCGCGACCGTCCTTGTGCTCGGTCTTGATCTCTGGCGTACGACCAAATTCTGTCGCCACTACCACGAGGGTATCCTGAAGTTTTCCACGTTTCTCCAGGTCCGTAATCAATGCAGCATACGCTTGGTCAAACTCCTTGCATCGGCCTTCTACTGCGGTGAAGTTGTCATAGTGGGTATCCCAGCCACCCAGTTGCACTTCTACGAAGCGCACACCGTGTTCGACCAATCGACGCGCCAGCAAGCAGCCTTGAGCAAAGCGGCTCGTGCCATAAAGTTTTTTGGTTTCGGCTGATTCTTCGTTCAGATTGAATGCCTTCAAATCCTTGGAATTCATCAGTTTGATCGCTTCCTGATAGAGATCTTGGTAGGCCTGCACATCCGCGTTGGCATAGCGACCGTGAAACTGCTTGTTGAGGCGGTCCGCAAGGCTCAAGCGACGATCAAAATCTTGCTTGCTCACTTCGCCTACGCGATGCGAGTCCTGCAAGCCTTCCGTCGGGCTGCCAATTGGCGCAGCAGCATACTTTGCTCCGAAAAAGCCACCGCCCGAATGATCCGCTGGGGTATCGATCGAAACAAAACCGGGGATCTCTTCGTTGATGCGGCCACCCAATTTCATCACCCAAGAGCCGAGCGATGGATGCTTGATCGTGCCACGCAGATTGTAGCTGGTGTGCATCACATAAGCACCTTGCTCGTGTGCGCCTTGAATCGATGTCATCGAGTTGATCACCGCCACTTTGTCCATCACCTTCGCCGTTTGCGGTAGATAGTGACCGACCATGATGTCATCCGCACTGGAGGCAATCGCCTCCGTTTTGCCCATCACCTCTTTTTTCTTCGGCTTGGTGTCGAAGGTGTCGATGTGACTCATACCGCCCGACATATACAAATAAATAACGTGTTTGGCCTTGGCCACTTGCGCCGCACTCGCAGGTGCCGCCTCAGCAATGCCAACTCCCACCATGGGGAAAAGATGCACGCCGAGGTAGGTGCGGGCTGCGTTCGAGAGAAATTGGCGTCTTGTGAATTCGTCAGGTTTGGAAAAAGGATTCATGATCAAAAAATGTTAGGGTTCGAATAGAAAATCGGTTAGAAGATAAAAAATTATTGAAGGAAGAGGAATTCCGAGGACATGACCAGCGCAGACACGATGTTGCGAAGGCCTGCCTCACCAGAGGCTTTGATCTCCTCTTTCATCCAGCCCATTTCCTCATCGCTTGGGGGACGATTGAGAATCGCAACGTAAATGCGGCGAATTTTTTCCTCGTCGGTCTTCACGCCCTTCAAGCCTTTGTAGATGTGCGCATCAGGATTATTCACCAATTGACGTTGCACAAAGCCATTCATCAGTGAGAGCACCTGCCCAACGTTAGGCTCACGGCTGGCTGCCTCGACCACATCGCGCTCAGATTGACCGAACAAATACAAGAAATGCGAACGCGGTGCCGGAGAAGGCAGTTCCGATGCCCGCACTTGTGCATCATTGTTGTAGGTCTGCACTTGTTTCATCATGTTCATGTCGCCACCGCCACCGCCACCACCACCGCTTTTTACTTCAGCGACAAACTTGGTGAAATACGTGCGCAATTCCTGCTCTGAGTTCAAAGCGAGCACTTCTTTGGAAAGCTGAGACATCGACTTCTTGCCAACCAATACGGGGCGACCACCGAAATAAATGCGATCGTCCAAAGTGCGCATGGGCTTCTTGTCTGGGTCACCGCCAGCCAAGGTAATCAATGAATCCCAGATTTGTTCCGAGGAGAGACGCTCGATCTTGCGACCATGGAAGTCATCACCCGTTTCTACCGTAGAGGGATTCGGGTTGGTCGCAAACTGGAAGGTGCGGGTCAGCATCAGCACGTGCTGGAAGTCGCGCAGATTGTATTTCAAATCCATCATCGTCTGAACCAAGTGCATCATCAATTCTGGCGATTGCGTTTCTTTGGAAGGAATGAACTCGTCCACGGGCTCATAGAATCCTTTGCCCATAATGCGCTTCCACATGCGGTTCGCAATCACCGAGGGGAACTGCTCGCCGTTTTTCTGCGTCACCCACTCGGCCATCTGCTGGCGTCCATCATCTTGATCTTTTTTGTCAGACATGCGCACACCTTTGCCAAATGGTGTTCTGGCAGCCACCATTTCACCTGGCTCAGCATCGCGGTATTGGTAATCCGACGGCAGAGAAATCCGTCCCGTGCCGCCGCCCGAGAGACTCATGCCGTAAACACGATCCCAGATGATTTGCGCAATGGAGTATTCTTGACCACGCTCGGTGCGATCGTCTTGCAACTCGCGCCAAAGTTTGGACATGTGCTGCTGCTTCAGAGTGTCCTGACCATTGGTGAAAGCTGCGAGCTGATAGAAATCATGACGCTCGGTCGTGCCGAATGGATCATCATGGCACTGGGCGCACTCCATTTTGGAGCCCAAGAAAATCCGCATCGAGTTCGCTAGGTTATCCAATGGCATGCCGCGGTCACGTGTGTAGTAGCCAACTGCTGCCGATTTTTGATCCCAGCCATCACCCTCTGAGGAGAGAAGCTGATTCACAAACTTGTCCCACGGCATATTCTCCTCCATCGCCGTGCGCACCCAGTTGCGATAAGGCTCATTGTTCGCCGTGCTGCCAATGCGACCATCTGCCAAGCGCAACAAATCAAACGCCCAGTTGCTCATGTGGCTGGCGTGCCCCTTCGAGCTCAACAAATACGCTACCAATTCTTCACGCTTCGTTGGCTCATCGATCTCCAAAAACGCACGACCTTCTTCCATCGTCGGAATCCGTCCCACACTCACCAAGAAGGCACGACGCAAAAACGTCGCATCGTCGGTCACCTTCGGCACCGGCAATTTTTGCTGACGATAAAAATTCGCCACCGCCTGATCAATCTTCAGGGCGGCCTTCTTCAAGCCATCCAAATGCTCCTGCGTGCCTGGTGATTCAATCCCAAACACCAAGCCCGGCAGCAGTGCCAACGCGAAAACGATACGTTTCATATGACACAAAACTACCGACGCGGACTATGCTGTCAATCATAAAACACGCCTGTATTTTTAAAAGAATCTTATTTTCCAAATAAAATAATGCAAAATCCATGCCATCTGAAGCAAAATCCGACAAATTCTTCCGATTCTTGACATCACACCTCACCAAACTATTCTCCGTCCATGAACCAATTTCTCCGACACTCTCTCCTGTTTTTCATTCTAACAACTTCGCTGTTCGCGGAAAAAAACAAAGTCGCTGATCTGCTCAAGCAGCCCGATTCCTGGTTCAAAAGCAAAGCCGCCACCCAAGCCGCCACCATCATTCTCTCCTACCAAAGCCCACGCGGCGCTTGGCCCAAAAACACCAACACCGCCGGCAAAGCCTACACCGGCGATCCCGAAAAAATCGACCCAACCTTCGACAACGGCGCCACCACCGATGAACTCCGCTTCCTCGCCCGTCTCCACCAGGCCCAAGCCTCTCCCGCCTACGAAAAAGCCTTTATCCGCGGGCTCGACTACATCCACCGCGCCCAATACCGCAATGGCGGCTGGCCCCAGTCCCACCCTCCCGGTGACAAATACCACCGGCACATTACCTTCAACGATGGCTCCATGGTCCGACTCCTCGAATTCCTTCGCGAGATCGCCGATCCTCAAACGCACCCTCAATACCAATTCCTCACCGACCAACAGCGCAAGAAGGCCCGTAGCGCCTTCGATCAAGGCATCCAATGCATCCTCCGCTGCCAAATCATCATCGATGGCAAACCCACCGTCTGGTGCGCTCAGCACGATGAAGTCAACTTCAAGCCCGCACTCGCCCGCTCCTACGAACTCCCCTCCCTCAGCGGCTCCGAGTCAGTCGGCATCACCCGCCTTTTGATGAGCATCGATGAGCCATCGCCCGAAATCATCCGCGCCATCGAGGCCGCCGTTGCTTGGTTCACAGATCATGCGCTCCACGACATTCGCATCGAGGAAATCAAAAACAAAGATGGCAAAAAAGACCGCGCCGTCGTCAAGGACCGCAAAGCCCCTCGCCTCTGGGCCCGCTTCTACGACCTCAAAACCCAACAACCACTCTTCTGTGATCGCGACGGCATCCCCCTCAAAACCTACGCCGAGCTCGGCCACGAACGTCGCAACGGCTACGCCTGGTATGGCAACTGGGCCGAAAACCTGCTCGAAAAAAACTACCCCAAGTGGAAAAAATCCCTGCCGCTCAACAAAAGATGATTCCACCTAAAACCGAGACATCGAGCACCTCTGTTGCATGAATTACACAAAGGGTCTGTCACTTTGTTTTCTCGAACACTGACACGCGAAAAAAGCTGTCGCCCTTGCACCCAGTGGCTGAGCGATTGGGTGCAAAGTTCTCGATTAGCACCCAAACAAGCAAAAGAAGAGAGGCCTCGTGCCGAAAAGCCCGCCATATCAAGCAAAAATCGAAAACGCATAGGCGTATCGAACTTCCCCACTAAGACCAGTAAGGGCCAGTTCAACAACCGCTAGCATCGAGGTTCCGCTCCGCTTCACTCGAAGCTATCTTTGGGGTTGGCCTCTTCTTTTTACGTGTCGGTGAAGTAGTCCGAATCAATCCTCTTGACTTCGTAATTAGATGCTGTCGCTACTCCTACACCATGATCAAACATCAACTTTGCAAGACGCTGTCCGTCAATCAATATAATCTTGGTCTCAATTCGCGAAGTATATTCGAGTGCATCGGCACTGAACATTGATGTCGTGATAAAAATACCCTTTCTAGCTCTCTGGCCTTGTAGTGCTCCTGCAAACTTTTGAATTTCAGGACGGCCTACAGTGCCTTCCCAGCGCTTCGCTTGCAAATAAATGATATCTAGTCCGAGTGGATCTTCCTTGATGATGCCGTCGATCCCTTCATCGCCTGAGCGTCCAAGTGCCTCGCCAGCATCTTTGCGGCTGCCTCCATATCCCATCCGAACGACAAGGTCCACAACGACTCGCTCAAGAAAATCAGGTGGGGAGCTTTTGATCTGAGACAAAAGCTCGGCCTCAATCTGCCGTCGAACCTGAAAATATGCATTCTCTAGTAATTCTTCCGGCGTTTGTGCGTCTTGAATCTCAGCTTCGGTAGTCTCCGACTCATCACCTTCTAAATTCTTGCGACGATTGCGAAACTCGCGATATTCGTCATATCCATTGAGGAAACGAAGGTCTATGCGCTGAGCATGAATTTGTAGAGCTTCACGGCCTCGGTCTGTAATAACCGAAACTGCTCTACGAGGTGAATTCAGTAAGCCAGCTTGTGTGATATGCGACTTGGCCCAACCAATGCGGTTATCAAACAGACGGGCACCACCACTTGGTAGCATCTCGCGACGCTCTTCCTCTGTAAGGCCGAACTGCTCGCCCAATTGTGCAACCAAATCACGGTTGATATGCTCCTTCCCATCTGCGTGTGCTTCTAGAAGGGGGCGCATCAAAGACTGAAAATCGGGTATAGGCATAAATATATTTTTTTTGGCCAACGTCGAGTCCTCCTACGCCTGACCGGGGGCGAGGATGGAACACGGGGTAAATGTTGTAACGGTCATGGCGGCTGGAACTGGAGGCGGGTCAGGCGTTAGGAGTGACGGCTTGTTGGGCTTCTTTTTCTCTAGATGGAAGCGCGGAGTAATCTTTATGGTATCCACATTTACATGAGACACGTCTTGAAGTTGGCAGCAAACTACCAAGGATAGCCATGATTAGAGAGGGAATGAACATAAAACCAAGAATTGCATACCCACCAGCAAGCCCGCCATTCGGCATATCGAAACACAGCAGTAGAACTACAGCTATAAGCATCCACGGAAGAATCATACCGTGTGCAATGCATTTTACTAGGCGTGCCGCTCTTCCAGGTCCAACGGCCAAGTTAATACCAGTTCGGAATTCATTGCCGCAAAGTGGGCATGAACTCGGTATATCGTTTGGCCATGGATGTTCAAATAGCATAATTTTTGCACAACAGTATTTGTTCGTAAGATCCCGCAGTGGTATATCACACGGGGTTGACCAAATGAGAAAACAGGTTTTTCATTGTTATTGCAAGGATATTTTCTTTTGCCGTGTGTATATCAGTTGATTTTTACGTTTTTTACAAAATCAAGATGGCGACGCTGATATACGCACGGTTTACTCTTTTGGCGGGACTTTTTTTCACTCGACCCATCACTCAGGCGCGTGGTTCTTTTCTCATGAAGATGGAAGGAAAGATTTCAAAATGGGCGATCAACAGCAATAACACAATCGCAAGAAGATACACCCAGCCACCACGGATGATCGAGAGAAACGCAGTATGCGGACTGATCACGCCAGTGTAACCAAGAATCATCGCTGCATGTAAAGCCATGGGAAAAGAAACAAACCTCAGACCAAACAGCACGCGGAAAAGTTGCAGAGATGAAAAAATTCATCAATGCATCCGTACATTGAGAAAATTGTTAGGCATCGTGCGTTTCGACTCCTAAGGCGCGATTGACTTCCGCGACCCAAGCATCTGCGACAGAACCAGCTGTCGCACGTGTCAACACGATGCGTTTGTTGTCGATGATCAAAGCAATTTGTTTGATCTCTTGATTGTTCATATGACCCGATCGAGAAGCGATCACACCTTTGATTGCTGTGCGGGAAAATGCTTGTTCTTTCACGATCACCCCACGCCGATAGTTGCGCAAGAACACCTGCGTTGCCTCGCCCTCTAAACGGATCTGACAATCGCCGTTCGGGCGAGATTTCATAAACACTGTAGCTCCAACAACGGTGAATGCCACGCCGACGATCAGCGGGATGATGCTAAATGCGCTGAAAATCAGATCGAACACTCGCGCAAACCATGGCTCATCTTTGACACCAAATGAGAAAAAATTTTGCATTTGATAGCCCGCAAAAATAAGGCCGCCAATCCCGATCAGTGAAAATGTTAGACCTAAGATCCAAAGTCCACGAACAGGTGCAGGCAGAGGAAAAACAAATGATTCTTGTGCAACGATTACAGAATTTTGCGGCGAAGGGAACGCTGTAGATTCTACGAATGATTCGATGGCATCGGTGCCGAAGATGCAACGTTGCAGATCAGCTACCAACCAAGCTTTTTCGGCCTCATCGAGCGTAGTACCAAAGCGAATTTTACGACGATTGCCACGGATTTCGATACCATAAACAGGTTGGTAATTTTGTTGGTAAAAGACATTTTGCTCAACAACGGTGACTTCGCTGGTGAGCAATGATTTTTCAGTTACTTTGCCTAACAACTCCCGACGAAATGCGACGCGATCCCGAGACACCGTAATACGATGGAGTGCGTATTTATTACGGACTGCCACGTAAAGACAGCCAATACCAACTGCGAAAAACACGGCGAAGAAAAGCACGAGAAACCATGCTTGATCGGGACCGTTTTCCTTCTCTGAGGCAAACACAAAAAAGCCCGCCATAATCGCGGTGAATGTGGTCCAGATTAAACCGAAGTAGAAAAAGAAACCGAACTTGCCTGATGCGGGAATATGCCAAACACAATCGCGTGGGCCATATTTTTCACGTCGAATCCGAGTGTTTGCAGGAATCTCATCGGGCTTGCCCTTGCGAATTCCATCCGCTGCTGGAGTCCAAGCATCAGGAAAAGCCTCGAATCCGCAAGACGTGCAGCGGTAAATGGTATTAGTATCTTTGGGCGCCTGCGTAGGTGGCTTTTCACAATGAGGGCAACGCATGAGTCCTTTCGACCACGTATGTTGTAGGGCCGACTGTTCGGCTTTTGTAGCGATCGACTCTAACCACTTCATATTAAGGCGTAGTCTGACTAGATCTGAGGCTCATCTGCATCGAGAGCTTTGGGGAGCTTGTCGACTTCTTCTAACAAATTCACCATGGTGACGCCGCGCTCGGCGGAGCTATCGTGGCGGAATTGCAAAATCGGCGTGGTTTTAAGGACAACGCGTTTCATGATTTTGCTCTGGATGCGACCGTGATCACGATTGAGCTTGTCCAACACGGGCTGGGCCATGCCACCGAGAATGCTCATCCACACGCGGGCTTCTTTGAAATCCTGAGTGATATCCACTTCGATCACCGTCACGAGCAGTCCAGGCCATTCGTAATCTTTGCCGATGACGGCACTGATTTCACGGCGGAGCAACTCGTTGACTCGGTCTTGGCGTTGGGACATGCAGATTAGAGTTCTTGGGCGACTTTTTCCAAGGTATAGCACTCGATGATATCTCCTTCGAGGTATTCATCGAAGTCACCGAGACGGATACCGCACTCGCTACCAACCTTGATCTCATCGACCTCATTTTGGTAGTGGCGCAGAGTAGACATCTTGCCGTCAAAGATCGGAATGCCATTGCGCATAACGCGGGCATGAGCTTTGCGGAGGATTTTCCCTTGCTTGACGTAACTACCAGCAGCCACACCTTTGGTGAGCTTGAAGACTTTTTTGACATCAGCCAGACCGACCATGATCTCGCGGTTGAGCGGATCAAGCAGGCCTTTCATCGCATCGCGCACTTGATCGATCAATTCGTAAACGACCGAGTAGAGTTTGACCTGCACGTGCTCGTTTTTGATCGACTTGACGGCTTTACCTTCGACCTTGACGTTGAAGCCGATGACGATGGCATTGGCCGAGCTGGCCATGAGAATATCGGACTCGGTGATCGGGCCGACACCTGCGACGAGCATTTGGCACTCGACTTTTTTGGATTCCACCGCTTCGAGAGCATTTTTGATGGCCTCGACGGAACCTTGCACGTCACATTTCAGCACGACCTTAAGTTTCTGCTTGCTGGCGTCATCATTGACCATGGAGAAAATGTCTTCCATGCGCGCTTTGAGCGGATTAACGAGGCGAGCGGAACGGCGTTCAGCCTGACGCTCTTCGGCAAGGCGTTTGGCAGCGCGTTCGCTATCCATTTCGACGAGTTCATCACCCACGTGAGGCATATCCTCGAAGCCGATGATTTCGACAGGAGTTCCAGGGCCCGCTTCCTTGATCGGCTTGCCGAGGTCATTGGAAAGGGTGCGGACTTTGCCGGCGAAGGGACCGCAAATGAAGGGTGTGCCGACCTTAAGCGTGCCGCTCTCAACGATCGCGGTGGCTGTAGCGCCACGGCCTGCAACGACGCGGGCCTCGATGATATTAGCGCGGGCGGTGCCTTTCGGGTTGGCCTTGAGCTCCATCACTTCTGCTTGAAGCAAGAGCAATTCGAGCAAATGATCCATGCCCTCGCCGGTGTAGGCGGAAACCTCGGCAAATTCGGTATCGCCACCGAAGTCGGTCGTTTGCAGACCATTTTCGGCAAGCTGGCTCTTGGCGCGCATGACGTTTGCGGCGGGAAGGTCGCACTTGGTGATGGCGACGACCACGGTGCGGCCGGCTTTTTTCGCGTGAGCGATGGCTTCCTTGGTCTGTGGCATGACGCCATCATTGGCTGCAACGACGAGCACGACGATGTCTGTCACATCAGCACCACGGGCGCGCATGTTCGAGAAAATGGCGTGACCTGGGGTATCCAAGAACGTGATTGGTTGGCCATTGTGGAAAACTTGATAAGCACCGACGTGCTGAGTGATACCGCCGGCCTCGCCTGAAGCGACGCGGCTCTTGCGAATGGTATCGAGCAATGTGGTTTTGCCGTGGTCGACGTGACCCATAATCGTAATGATCGGCGCGCGCGACTTAAGCAACTCTTCGGGCTCCTCGACAGGGGCCTCGGGCTCAACGATCACTTCCTCAACCTTGTGGACGCCTGCGCCTTTTTCACGTTTTTCACGTTCAAAGCTGAAGCCATGTTTTTCACAAATCTTCGCGGCAATCTCAGGCTCAATCGCTTGATTGGGCGAAACGAAAATTTTCAGGTCGATCAGATCCTTCATCAACAAAAAGGCCTTGAGGCCCATGCGATTGGCGAGTTCTGCGACGATGATCGGCGGCTTGATGCTGATGAGCTTGTCGTTTTCACTGCTGGCGACGGGCTCGGGATCTGCGGTGACTGGTGCTGGCGTGGGAGCTACAGCTGCGATGTTTGGCAGGATGGTGGAAATGTCGGGCAAGGGAGGAAGCGGCGGCAATGCAAGATCCGCGTCTTCTTTGTCGAGAACTTTGGAAATGGTAGGAACGACGGCCTTGCCAGAGCGTTCTGTTTTGCGAATTCCGCTACTCTTCTTTTTGCCGCCATCGCTGAAAATATCGAGCGCGGCCTTTTTCACGGGAGCGGAAGGCGGAGTAGGAGCCACGGGGGTCTTGGCGGCAGCAGTCTCTCGCTGCCGTTCACGGCGCGAGGGTTTTGGTTGGTCGTCGAGGAGGTCCAACACTTTTTTCTTTGGTTGTTTGCTTTCGCTATCGGATGGCATCAGTGGTTATGGCGGCGTTTCGGGGGGAGGATAAGGCGGAGAGGGGAAATCAAGCGGAAAGGGATAATTATGCGTTTGTGAGGCTTTGCGCCTTTTCCAGAATGGCGGCAGCATCATCTTCGGAGATCTCCAAGGATGCGGCGATGTAGTCGGCAGGCATTTCAAGCACAAGATCAAGTGTAATACCACCGGCACGGAAAAGCTTAGCGGCGAGGTCATCGTTGAGGCCGAGTTGCTCACCAAGACCATGGGCCGCATTGTTGATGCGGTCATCAAACATTTTTTGCTGTGACTCGTCACGGCGCACTTGTACATCCCAATCGATGAGACGAGAGGTCAAACGAGCATTTTGACCACGGCGACCGATGGCTTTACTGAGATCTTCTTCGGAGACGGTGACGTGGACGATTTTTTTCTCGTGATCGAGAGTGATCGAGCGAATAGTCGCAGGCTTGAGCGCCTCTTCGACGAGTTGCTTTGGATCATCACTCCAGCGAATGATGTCGACTTTCTCGTTGTTGAGTTCGCGCACGATGTTTTTGACGCGAGCACCACGAAGACCGACGCAGGCGCCGACGGGATCAACTTTGTCGTCCTTACTCCACACGGCAATCTTGGTGCGATGGCCTGCTTCACGAGCGATGGCACGGATTTCGACCGTGCGGTCGGCAATTTCACTTACCTCAGCCTCGAACAACCGACGCACGAAGTGGGGGTGGCTGCGAGAAAGGATCACTTCGGGGCCACGACCTTCATTTTCCACGGCTACCACGTAGGCGCGAATGCGGTCATTGACATTGTATTCCTCGGTTTGCACACGCTCACGTGAGGGCATGATCGCCTCAAACTTACCAAGGTCGATGTAAACATCCGAGCGCTCAAAACGATGCACCACACCCGAGACAATCTCGCCGGCGCGGTCTTTGAATTCTTCGAAAAGCATCTCCTTTTCAGCCATGCGCAAGCGCTGCTGCATCGTTTGCTTCGCGGTCTGCACAGCGATACGACCAAAGTCCTTCGGTGTTACATTAAAGTCGATCGTTTCACCAACCAAAGCCTCAGGATTCTTTTTCTGAGCCACGGCAAGCGGGACTTCATTAAACTTATCGACGTAATCGTCATCGGCAACAACGGTGAGGGTTGCGTATATTTTCGCATCACCCTTTTTCACATTAATTTCTGCACGCAGACTATTGATGTGATCCGCACCTGGTACCATTTTCCGGTAAGCAGCGCAGAAGGCATACTCCAGCGCAGCGACAACGCGATTGCGGTCGATGGCTTTCTCTCTTTCGTAGTAATCGATCAAGGCTACGATATCATTTGTCATGGCTGTCTATGCGCTGTTACGGTTAAAAAAATGGGCAAACAATGAGGCACCCTGAGACACAAAAGAGTGGGTATGGTACCCACTCCTTTCTTTCGTCGGAAGCTTCTTCGGAGGGTGTTACACCACAGAATTCTTGAAAATGCAAGCAAAAAGTGGGGAATCGTCGACCAAATGTCCGTTTTCTGCTGCGCCCCAAGATCCACACACAGAGGCTTTCTCGACACTTCGCACGCCTTGGGCAACATGCCAATGTCATTGCCATGGACACCGCGGCGTGTCGTTTTGGAGGGTCAATTTGCCACTCCATTTTTATGAATTTGATCAAATTCTCAATCATTTCCGCAGCGCTCGCAGTCCTTGTTAGCTCTTACTCGACGATGCAAGGCCACGGCAACGATGTGCAAAAAGAGGCGGCGCTCACTCAAATACTGCCGAACATGCTGCTGCTGTGTAATTTCCCCTAGCTCAAGCCAAGATCGGCTTGATGAGATTTCCGTGAACATCGGTGAGTCGGAAATATCGACCCTGGAACTTATACACGAGTTTCTCATGTTCTACGCCCATGAGATGAAGCATCGTCGCATGAAGGTCATGAACGTGGACTCCTCCATCGAGAATATTGTAGCCGTATTCATCGGTGAGCCCATGAGTCATGCCTGCCTTTATACCCGCACCAGCGAGCCAAATACTAAAACAGCGCGGATGGTGGTCGCGACCGTAATTGTCGGCTGTAATTTTTCCCTGGCAATAGGCTGTGCGGCCAAATTCTCCGCCCCAGACAACGAGGGTATCGTCGAGCAACCCGCGGCGTTTGAGATCGATGATCAACGCCGCCGATGCTTGGTCGGTTTGTTGACATTGGCGGGAAATGCCACCAACGACATTGCCATGCTGATCCCAGCCTTGGTGAAAAAGTTGCACAAAGCGCACATCGCGTTCGATCAATCGACGCGCCAACAAGCAATTCGCGGCGTAGCTACCAGGCGAGCGCACATCGGGACCGTAAAGGTTAAGCGTTTCCTCGGACTCGCCGGAGAGATCGGTAGCATCGGGCACACTGGTTTGCATGCGAAATGCCATTTCCGCCTGAGCAATGCGCGCTTCCACCTCCGGATCGAGCTCGTGGTCAGCCTGGTCACGATTCAATTTGCCCAAGGCATCGAGCATATTGCGGCGAATATGCGGCGAGACGCCTTCAGGGTTGGTCAAATACAGCACTGGTTCTTTTCCTGAACGAAATTGCACCCCTTGGTGCTCGCTGGGCAGAAATCCCGAACCCCACAAACGCGAATATAGCGGCTGATCACGCTGAGCATTTTTCGAAACAAGTACGATGAACGACGGCAGGTTGTTATTGAGGCTGCCCAATCCATACGATGCCCACGCACCCATCGAAGGACGACCCGGCACTTGATTCCCGGAGCAGAAAAACGTGATCGCGGGATCGTGATTGATCGCCTCGGTATGCATCGTGCGGATCACACAAATCTCATCCGCGATCTTCTGGGTGTAGGGCAAAATGTTTGAGATTTCCGTGCCCGCTTTGCCGCTTTTGGTAAAATCCGTAAACGAGCCAGCCATCGGCAAAATGCTTTGGTTCCCGCTCATCGTCGAGAGCCGTTGATTGCCAATCACTTCCTTCGGCAAGGCCTTGCCATGGCCCTGACGCAACAGGGGCTTGTTGTCAAATGTTTCCAGGTGCGAGGGTCCACCCGCTTGGAACAGATAGATCACGCGTTTCACCTTGGCAAAATGATGCGGCGCACCGAGAATGCCTGTGGTCGATGCCTGCATACCCAGCTGCGAGAGCGCCATCGCGCCGAGTCCGAGACCTGTGCTGCCAAGAAAATGGCGACGCGTGTAGGTCATGAGTTGATCATAGGTAGGTGGAGAAGTTTTCATGGGAGTGGGGAAAAAAGAGTTAGCGGCTGGTAATGGCAGCATCCGAGGTGAGCAAGGTCGAACAGACAATTGTCATCGCGGCAAGATGGGGATCATCAGTGCCGGCGATTGATTTCGCGGTAGTACGATCTTTTTCATACTGCGCCAACTGCGTTTGATAGAGCTCGTTAAGCGCGGAATTTTCCCCTGCGCGCGGAGCACGACTGGTGAGAATTTGAAACGCCTGCGTCAATTGCGCCGCAGCATTTTCAGGCTTCTCGCGAATGCAGCGTTGCGCCAATCCACGAGCACATTCGAAGAAACTGAGGTCATTGAGGAAAATCAGCGGCTGCAAGGGAGTGTTAGTATTCAGTCGACGCGGTTGGCAAATTTCTCGGCTCCCTGCATCGAGCGTGACCATGCTCGGAGGCGGTGCCGTGCGTTTGATATACGTGTAGAGACTGCGACGATAGAGGCCTTCGCCTTTGTCAGGGGTGTAGTCGCCACCCGAAGCACCTGCCTCCGACCAAACGCCAGCAGGCTGCCATGGTTTGACGCTAGGGCCACCGATTTTCTCGACCAAGAGCCCGGCTGCATAGAGAGCTTGATCCCGGATTGCCTCGCCAGAAAGTCGATAATTGGGACCACGAGAAAGCAGCAGATTTTTCGGATCTAGCTCACGTTTTTCTAACGAACTTTTCGACGACTGCTGGAACGTCGATGTCATGACGATGCGCTTGAGCAGTTTTTTCACATCCCAGCCCGAATCCACAAAGTCGCGCGAAAGAGCATCGAGCACATCTTGATGAGTAGGCGCATCGCCTTGCAGCCCGAAGTTTTCTTGCGTTGGCACAATGCCATTACCAAAGCACATCATCCACAAACGATTCACAGTGACGCGTGAGACTAACGGATTTTGTGGATGGGTGGTCCACTGCGCTAAGCCGAGTCGATTGCGCGGAGCCTGCGCATCAAAGGGCATCACGGCCGAAGGTGGAGCAGGATGAACTTCTTTGGTTAGAACTGGCGAGGTGTAGTCACCACGATCATGCACGTAAAATTTCCGCGGATACTTGGTTTCTTCCATGCACATGATCAGCGGGATGTGATCGAGATAGTTGTCGTAGAGATTACGCTTCGCATCCGTTACGGCTTTGCGTGCCGCGAGTAATTCGGGATCGAAGTGCGTCACGTAGAACTCTTTCACTTTCGCCTTCGCCACAGCGTCGCCCGCTTTCGCTGATTGAAAAGTCGCATCCACAGAAACACCCGCAAGCTCTGCCACTTCCATAGGTGTCAGGGCCTGACGGAAGATTGAGAGCTCATCGAGTTGCCCTTCGGTAAATCCACGATCATCACGCGGACGCGCACCCACACTGAACACATTCGCGACAATCGATTTATCGAGATGATCACGTACGATGGACGTAGTAGTGGGCGCACCATCGAAATACATTTTCAATCCCCCAGCCTGAGAGCTGCCATCGTAGGTCACAGTAACGTTGACCCATTTGCCAACAGGAAATGGCTCCGTGGTTTCGATCGATGCCGCACAGCCTGGCCACAAGTGAATGCAACTCCAGCGCAGTTTGCCTTTTTCGAGTAGCAGCTCAAAACCTGATGCATCGGCCGATTGCGAATACATGCCTGGGCCACTGTGCAAGATCACCGCGCGGTCTTTCACATCCGGTGTGAAGATGCGCAGCGAAATGCTCAAACCATCGTGTCGCGTAATGCCTGTTACGCCATCGAGCTGCAAGACGGTATCGCCATCGAATTTGATCGCTTGCCCCACGGCACCCGGCACGACCGAAAGTTTGCTGTCGTTCGCCGTAGCGGGCGCGCCATTCGGCACCACATTGGGTGTCTTGTTGGCATCGATCTGATCCATCGGATAATGAGCAATCCGTGCCGATAGTGCTGCATTCGGTGTAGCCGTGAGCCATGCCTCAAACGCCGCATCACGTGTCGCACCAAGTGCATCTAACGACTTTCGCGCAGCATCCAGCGCCTGCTGACGTTTTTCCACCTCTGCAGGATGATGGGGTTCCATCAAGCGCATCGATGGCTCGGGCGCGCTGGTGCTGATCGAGTATGGGTAGAGCCCGCATTCATCGATTTGTCCAAACATCGCCGCCATGCTGAAATAGTCGGTTTGCGGAATCGGATCGTATTTATGATCATGGCACTTCGAGCATTCCATCGTCAGGCCGAGAAAAGCCGTGCCATAGGTGTGCACTCGATCGGAAACATACTCGTTGCGAAATTCTTCGGCGATCGATCCACCTTCTTGCGTCTGGCGATGCAGTCGATTGAACATCGTTGCCAATCGTTGCTCCTGCGTCGCATTGGGTAGCAAATCACCCGCAATCTGCCAGGTGGCAAATTTATCAAACGACAGGTTTTCGTTAAACGATTTGATCACCCAATCGCGCCACGGCCAAACAAAACAGGGGTTATCACTTTGATAGCCGTATGTGTCAGCAAAACGTGCCACGTCTAGCCAATCCTGCGCCAAACGCTCACCATAACGCGGCGAGGCCAGCAAGGCGTCCACCGCTTTTTCATACGCTTGAGGTGAAGCATCCGCGACAAATGCCGCCGTTTCCGCGGGTGATGGTGGCAATCCTGTAAGCGCATAAGAAACGCGACGCAACAAAGTAGCGCGATCGGCTGGTGGATTCGGAGCCAAGCCCTGTGACTCCATTTTTGCCAACACGTAATGATCGATCTCATCCTTGCACCAATCCGCTTGCTTCACGGCGGGAAGCGGGGATTTTTTCGGCGCCACAAAGGCCCAATGCGGTTGATACTCGGCACCCTGCTCGATCCAACGCTCCAAAATGGCTTTTTCTGCGTCCGTCAACGGCCGATCCAACTTCGGTGGAGGCATGATCTCATCATCGTCATGCGTGTGCATGCGCGCCACCATTTCGCTCGCTTTGAGATCACCCGGCACAATCGCCCGCTTCCCACTCTCCAATTCCGCCGTAGCGCCCTCAAAGGTATCTAGGCGCAAGCCCGCTTCCCGACCTTTGTTGCCATCAGGCCCGTGACAAGCAAAGCATCGATCCGACAAAATCGGCCGCACATCTCGATTGTAATCAATCGTTTCCGGTGCCACAGAGACCAAGCTCAACGACGAATCATCAATAACCTCGTTTCCTTTGGCTGAGGTCGGCGACTTTTGGCAACCCGGAATCAACAGGGCAGCACCAGTGCATAAGAGTAGGGATAAATGACGTGGCATAACCGGGGAAAGTTCACGATAGGTAACACATTACCTTTACGCCTGAAATACTTGATTTTTATCAGAAAAAACTTGTGCATGACAGTGACAACACGCCTGTGCTATGCTGCGCGCCACCATGCAGCACCACGATCTAACACCCGAACTGCTTTCTCCTGCGGGAAACTGGGATTGCGCGCGAGCCGCAGTCGCCCACGGCGCTGATGCGATTTTTTTCGGACTATCCCGCTTCAATGCGAGGTTGCGTGCCGATAATTTCACCGAAGAAGACCTGCCCGAGTTGATGAAATTCCTCCACCGCCACGGCGTGAAAGGTTTCGTCACCATGAACACCTTGATTTTCACCGCGGAAATCGAAGACGCTGCGCGCCAGCTATTGTGGCTGGAACACTGCGGTGTAGACGCCATCATCGTGCAAGATCTCGGCCTTGCCAAACTCGCTGCCACCATCACGCCGAAGCTCGCCCTGCATGCCTCCACGCAAATGACCATCACCTCGCCCGAGGGTCTGCGCTTCGTCGAATCACTTTTTCCGTTAGAACGTGCCGTGCTCGCCCGCGAGCTTGCGGTCAAGGAACTGCAACGCTTCCCCCAAGCCGAGGCCATGAACACACCGCTCGAAGTCTTCGTGCACGGTGCCCTCTGCGTCGCCTACTCCGGCCAGTGCCTCACCAGCGAGAGCCTCGGCCAACGCTCCGCCAATCGCGGCGAATGCGCCCAAGCCTGCCGCATGCCCTACGAAATTTATGTCGATGGCGTCAAAAAACCGTTAGGCCCTGTGCGTTACCTGCTATCCCCCCAAGACCTTGCCGCCGTCGATGTCATTCCCGATCTGGTCAAGGCTGGCATCAAGTCATTCAAAATCGAAGGCCGTCTGAAATCTCCCGAATACGTTGCCGCCGTCACCCGCGTCTATCGCAAGGCGCTCGATGCTGCCATCGCCGAGCGTGATGCCGCCATCTCTGATTCCGATCGCTACGCTCTGGAAATGACCTTCTCGCGCGGCCTCTCCACCGGTTGGCTGCGTGGCACCAATCACCCCTATCTCACTCACGGCAAATTCGGCAAAAAACGCGGTGCTCTTCTCGGCGAAATCACCCGCGTCGGCAGTGGTTGGATTGAGCTCGCACAAACCCACCCCATGCCGCTGCAATCGGGCGATGGCGTCGTTTTCGATGCCGGCGAAGATCGCAATCACGAGCAAGGTGGACGCGTCTGGAAAATCGAAAACGGCCACATCTACTTCCACAAAACCTTTTCCCCGCTCGATTGGGAACGCATCCGCATCGGCCAACAAGTCTGGAAAACCTCCGACCCCAAGCTTGATACCGAGCTGCGCAAAGCCTGGCAACAAGCCAAGCTCACCCCCGTCAAACAAGCCCTCGATCTCATCGTCACAGGCACCCCCGGCGAGCACCTGGAAATCCACGCCGCGCAGCACATCGTCCGCTCGGCGCAACCACTCGGCACCGCCGAGAAACACCCGCTTTCGTCAGAGACCTTGCACGCGCAACTCGGTCGTCTCGGCGATACCGACTACGAACTGCACAGCATCGACAATCGACTCCAAGGCTCCTGCCACATCGCCGTCTCCGAGCTCAACCGCATGCGCCGCTCACTCATCGAACTCCTCGATGCGGAAAAAATCTCAGCCCCTGCCCCACTGCGCACTCTACCCGATTTCCGCGTGCTACTACCTAACGAGGAAAAAGTGAGCCTACCCGATAAAGCATCCCTTTCCTGCTTGTGCCGCACCATGGAACAACTCGAAGCCGCACTCGCACAAAACCTCTCCACCATTTACTGCGACTTCGAGGATCCTCGACGCTACAAAGATGCCGTCGCCCTGCATCCCGATGTCGTTCTTGCCACGCCACGCATCCTCAAGCCCGGCGAAGATGGCTATCTCAAACTCATCGAACGCAGCGGCACACAAGCCGTGCTCATTCGCAACCTCGCTGCCCTCCAATACTACAAACATAGTAATTTACGACAAATCGGTGATTTTTCACTCAACATTGCCAACCCACTCAGCGCCCAAGTGCTTGCCGAGCACAGCTCGCTCGAACGCATGACCATTTCCTACGATCTCAACATCGCCCAGGTGCTTGATCTGCTTCATGCTGCGCCGCCCTCATGGTTCGAGCTCACACTGCATCAACACATGCCGATGTTTCACATGGAGCATTGTGTCTTCTGCACCTTCCT
>Ga0208597_1000302_pt1 | contig 19102 bp, 17 predicted proteins | sample LakMenEpi05May12_FD_150673 | JGI IMG/M metagenome (GOLD analysis project Ga0208597, IMG submission 150673) | Freshwater microbial communities from Lake Mendota, WI - 05MAY2012 deep hole epilimnion (SPAdes) | ecosystem: Environmental > Aquatic > Freshwater > Lake > Epilimnion/Euphotic zone ...
CCCCAGCCAGTCTCCATAATAAGATTTCCCGCTGCATTTACACGTCCCATGCGAGTACTTGAGCCTTTGAGCTGGTGTGCATCGTTATAAAAATTGAATTGAAGCTCGCACATCCAGTCTTTTTGAAGTAAATTTTCTATTTCACATTCTACCCAAACAAAACGTGTGTTTTTATAGTCAAATTCTACTAAATATTTGCGTTCGTGAATGGGTAAGTTCACATCGGGGCCTTCATATAAATTGGCATCGGAGATAAAGAAATAATTATTTTCTTGTGGCGTCACTATTCCTACATCATACACATAGAAATAGCTACTTGATACCATTTCATCATCGATATATGCTTCCCACAAATATTCGCCTTCTTTCCAATAAGAACCTATGGGCTCTTGTCCCCATCCTTCACGAACATAAACAATATTTTCGTCGGGTTTGATAGTTCTATTTACATGGATATTGCATAATTCTGTACGAGTATTCGTAATAGAGAATGCTTTTAAGTTGATATTGGTGTTCCATTCTTGCTCATCAAATTTTTTATTGAAAAATGCAAGTTCTACGTAGATATGCCTAATTTCTCCCGCATCAAATACCTGTCTATACTTTTTGCTTTCGTATAGCCACTCATTGGAGGTATAAATTTTAAGACTTCTAAATTTATAATTGGAGGACATAATTTTTATTTTAATTTGTTATATTAACGTTGCGAAATTATATTATTTTTTTGCGTGGAATAGAAAAAAAAACATTTTTAAACATTTTCTTGAATAATTAACAATTTTTTTGTCATTTGAATAGTTAAAACAATTGAAAATCAATATTTTATATTTTGCTTGTGTTCTATTAATGTTTGAAACTTTTTTAGAATATTTTTATGCATTAAAAAAATAGATAAAAGTTTTTCATTTATGGATTATTATTGCATAAAATAATTCATAATGCGTCAAATTCTTCCTATCAAATATGTTAAATGGCTATTCGGCTTAAATCTTCTCTGTGCCATTGTTTTAGCTTTTGGATTTTCTTCCAAAGATGAGGTAAATAAATGCATTAAACAAGTAATTATACCTACTTGTAGAAATGTAGAGTTTAGTTTTGCAGGAGAAAGAATACCAATGGAAGACCCAGACGTTTATGAGCGTATGGATAGAGAACTACTTGTCAATACCTATTGGCAGAGCAATATGCTCTTAAATTTGAAATTGGCGGATAAATATTTCCCTCAAATAGAGTCCATCCTAAAAGAATATGGTGTGCCAGATGATTTTAAATATTTGGCTTTAGCGGAAAGTGGTATGCGCGATGTTACTTCCAATGCAGGTGCAGCGGGCAAATGGCAATTTATGAAAGGAACGGCATCTAATTATGGCTTGGTGGTGAATGATGAAATAGACGAACGATATCATATAGAAAAAGCAACACGTGCCGCTTGTATGTATTTGTTGGAAGGTAAAAATCAAATTAGTACTTGGTGTGGCGTAGCGGCTGGTTATAATATGGGAACTGCAGGAGTTCTTCGAAAGATGAATGAGCAGAAAGAGTCGAGTTATTTTAATCTTTGGCTCAATCAAGAAACCGCCCGATATGTCTTTAGAATAGTAGCACTCAAGGAAATTCATAAAAATCCTTCTCAATATGGCTATTATTATGGGAAAGAAGATTTATATCCAGTGGTGGAGACCGAAAAAGTAATGTTATATTTACCCAATAATGATTTAGTAACTTTTGCAAAAAATAGAGGTACGACCTTTAAGGCCTTAAAATATCTAAACCCATGGATAAGAGACACCAAGATTACTTCATTGAAAGATTCTGTGGAGATATTGATGCCTGTGATAAAAAAATAAGTTGGTTTTAAAAAAATACGTTTATATTTGCACTCTCAATTTTTGAGATGGTGCGGTAGCTCAGTTGGTAGAGCAAAGGACTGAAAATCCTTGTGTCGCCGGTTCGATCCCGGCCCACACCACACATAAAAGCCTCTTTGAATTTCAAAGAGGCTTTTATTATTTAATTTCTCAGAGGCTTTTTTTAGTTTTAAACATTTTTATAATTACAAAAGTGTGTGGAAATGTAATAGCACTAATAAATGTAAAAAAAGCGGATACAAAAAAACTACTTTTATTAAAGCAGAAAAAATACAAAAATAAAAAGACAATAGCTAAAATCCAGTATATAATAGCATTTTGAGTATATGATATAAAATTTTTATAGTTTACATCGGAATAGATGTATTTAATTTGATAAATCATAGAAGGTATAGAATGCCAAAATATAAAGTATATGGTAAAGCCCCAAATTAAGCTAGATGTTTTAAATATTATGAACAGAGCAATTAGCGATATTAAAAATTGGAACATCTTTTCGATATTAATCTTCTTTTGATAGATTAAATTGGAAATAAACAGAACAAATAAGATGAAACTGGATATTAAACTTATATAAAAGATCGGTTCCTCTAGTTGTAAAGTTGTAATTTCATTTAATACTTGTATTACTGTTTTAATGTTATTTATAAATATTAAATTCAAAATTAAAAAACCCGTTATGAACTTGAAAAACAAATGATATTTTATATCTTGGATTTCCAAATCTATATAATGTTGTTCTCCAAAATGAAAGCTACTAGTAATTATGAAACTTAAAAAGCATAAATTAGAATAATTATAAAAAAATATACAAAAAAGTACTATTGATAATATGTAGACGAATTGATTTTTTATTTTTTCTTTTAACTTTATTTTTTCAATTAAAAGAAAATCATTTGCTCCATGAAGTATCCCAAATGATAAAATTAAGGTAAATCCAACAAAAAATTCTTGATTATCTGATAAAAAAGAAGAAATCCATAATCCTATGAAACTCATTAAAATAGAGGTTTTCTGAACCATTTAGTAAATTTTTTATAAAAATAGTTAAAAAATATTTAATAAATAATAATTAATAAGTTATCTTTGACTCGTTATTTTTTATTAAACCAAAAAAATTAATTATTATGACAAATCTGTTTATTCCGTTAAATGTAACTGCAAAGTTACTCCCAACTGATTATGTTGGATTTACATTCTTTGTTGGATGTATGGCTATGATGGCCGCTTCAGCATTTTTTTTCTTATCATTAAGTCAATTTGAAAAAAAATGGAGAACCTCAGTATTAGTGTCAGGGCTCATTACATTTATAGCTGCTGTTCACTATTTTTACATGCGAGATTATTGGGCTTCATTCCAAGAATCTCCTACATTTTTTAGATACGTAGATTGGGTATTAACAGTGCCATTGATGTGCGTAGAATTTTATTTAATCCTAAAAGTAGCAGGAGCTAAAAAAAGTTTGTTGTGGAAAATGATTTTCTACTCAATTGCTATGCTAGTAACAGGATACATTGGCGAAGCTGTATATCCAGGAAGCGCAGCTATTTGGGGATTAGTTTCCGGAATCGCTTACTTCATGATCGTTTATGAAATCTGGTTAGGTGAAGCTAGCAAATTAGCTAAAACTGCTGGAGGAAATATTCTTGCCGCACACAAAATCTTATGTTGGTTTGTGTTAGTTGGTTGGGCTATTTATCCATTGGGTTACATGATGGGAACTCCAGGATGGTATAATAGTTTTATACCTTCAGGAAACATTGATGTAGTATATAATATTGCTGATGCAATCAACAAAATTGGATTTGGTCTAGTTATTTATAATCTAGCTGTTAATTCACAAGATTAAGATTAAAATATTTTAATCTTTTAAAAATTGCCACCACATTTTGTGGTGGCTTTTTTATTTCGAATAACTTGCCTTAATTTCTACATCATTCTCAAGGAGTTGATACATCCCATAGGTTAGTTTATTGATGATTTGATGTGTATTGACAAAATCGATATGATTTATATCATCTTTTGTGCTCATAAACAGGCTGTCTGTATGCCCATCAAAGGTAGTAATGGTATTGGCTGGAATTTTATATACATTATAAAAAGGTAAATGATCTTGTTTGGGTTCTATTTCCTCCATGTCATCTATTTCTTTTTCTTCTTTTTCTATTATAAATCGTTCTCTTAATGCAAAATTAAGTTCAAAAGAAAGGTTTGAAAATTCTTTATCATTCATATATACTTTGCCACGATTGCCTTTCAATTCTTTGCCTATCATTTCAATATTAATTACGGCTTTGATATTGATATTGCTTCTTTTGGCAAAATCCGCAAAAAAACCTGCACCATAATTGCTGTAATGTTTCCCCGAAAGAAATACAATCAATACTTTTTTATTGAATTTGAATTGATTGAGAAATTGAGCCATTTGCATTAAGGCAGCACAGCCAGAGGCATTATCATTGGCGCCATTATAAATTTGATCACTAGGGTCATTTTCATACGAGTCCGCTATACCCAAATTGTCATAATTGGCACAAAGTACAATATACTCATTTTTGGGCTTGGCATTATCTATCAAGGCTACTATATTATCGGTAAAAATATTCTCTTCCAATACAAATTTTTGCCTATACGTATTGCCAATTAAGGGTTTTATATTGTTTCTGATCAAGAAATTTTCGATAAAACTCTTGGTGAGCTCTATAGAGCCCGATTTAATATCTCTTCCCGCAAAACTTTCGTGTGAAAGGGTTGAAATAATGCTTCGGGTTACATCTATTTCCTGCATTTGTTTTACATAATCATAGTTTACAATTACTTTTGGTTTTTCTTCGCCATCTACAAAAGATAGAAAAAGAGCCGATGAAAATAAAAATAGGATAAAGCTTATGAAATATCGATACATTTTTTAATTTGGTCTTTAAGTTCGCTTACCAAAAAAGGCGTGCCTTGCATTTTATTAATTTGAAGGGTATTTACACAAAATTCACTTCGAATAATTTGTGCCAATTGTCCCATATTTAGTTCTGCTATAATTATTTTATCATATTTTTTTAAAATGTCTTTCATGCCTTTTGGAAAAGGTCTAATCCACTCTAAGTGGCCATGAGCAAGTGAAATACTAGAATTTTCATCTTGCAATTGCATTACAGCGGATTTAACGGCACCAAAAGTAGATCCCCAAGATAATATCAAAGTGCCATTTGGCGCGGAATAATCTTCTAGCTTAAATGCAGGAATATAATTAGCAATAGTATCTATTTTTTGTTGCCGAGTATGGGTCATTTTTTCATGATTCTGCGCATCATAAGAAATGCCTCCATCTTCATAGCCTTTTTCCAAGCCTCCCAATACAAATGTATGATCTTCGGTACCCGGACTAATCCAAGGTTTTACTAAATTTTCATTGCGAGAAAATGCCTTGCCATGCTCCAAAACGTCTATTTTTTTTGAAGAAATGGTGGGCAAAAGCCATGGTTCGGCGCCATTGGCAATACTTACATCGCTCAGCACAAAAAGTGGTGTTTGGAATTGAATCATGATTTCTATGGCATCCAAAATGCTTTGATAGGCACTTGCGGGTGATTTTATCGCTAAAATTGGGACAGGACACTCTCCATGTCTACCAAAATAGGCTAATTCTAAATCGGATTGTTCCACTTTTGTAGGCATTCCTGTGCTAGGGCCCGCACGCTGAACGTCGATTATCAATAAGGGTAGTTCGGTGCTATGCGCCAAGCTGATAGTCTCTTGTTTTAAGTCCAATCCAGGTCCCGAAGATGCCGTAACACCAATGGCACCACCATAAGAAGCTCCTAAAGCTGTGGCTATAGCGGCTATTTCGTCCTCGGCTTGTACCACGGTTAGATTTTCAATTGGATATCGTGCCAATTCATGTAAAATATCCGATGCAGGAGTAATAGGATAGCCTCCAAAAAGCAATTTTTTTCCAAATATCTCTGGAGCACTCATTAAAGCTAATGCTACGGCTGTATTTCCCTGAATATTTCGATAAATGCCTTTTGCTTTTTGACTTTGCGCAAGCGTGCTTGATTTAGAAATAGAAAATTCTATAGTTTCCGCAAAATGGTAACCCAAATTGAGGCACGTTTGCATAGCGTGAAGACCTTTTTCAAGATGTTTGAATTTATCCGCTAATAAATCCCGCGTAATTTTTAACTGATTTTCTATAGAAAATAATAAAAATCCTAAGGCAAAAATGTTTTTATTTTGATTTTTTTCTTTTATGCTCAGTTCAAAATCTTTGAGACCTTCGGTAGTCATTTTTGAAATAGGAATTTCAAATTTCCGAAAATCTAAATGCTCCAGTTCGTTGACATCAAATTGTGCCAATTTACAATTTTTGGAATCAAACCCTTCAGGGTCATAGATTAGAATGCCATTGGATTTGAGATTGGAACGATATTTTTTGAAAGCTGCGGCATTGAATGCTACTAAAATGTCCGAGGCATCGCCAGGTGTGATCACACTATCGCCTCCCCACTGGATTTTAAATCCCGAAACACCATGAACCGTACCTGCTGGAGCACGAATTTCGGCTGGATAGTCTGGAAAGGTATTGAGTTGATAATTTTGCAATGCGATATTATCCGAAAACAATGTACCCAAAAGCTGTACACCATCGCCCGAATCGCCTGCAAAAGTAGCTACAATGCTATTTTGGGTCATTTGAATAAGTTGATTTTTATAAGAATAAAGCCAAAGCCCAGCTTATTACGGCTAAGATGATGTATGGAATAATTCCCGATGCACTTACATAATCTTTGGCTATTCGCTGTCCAAAAAATAATTGAACCAATACAAAAACCGCAAAAATAAAAGGCATATCTTCGGCGTGATATTCAAAAAATTGATTCGCACGATATGACAATAGTGCTTTGGAAGCGTTGAAAATGGCTATAAGCATCATGCCTCCGCACAATAATTCTTGAAGGGTAATCAACCAAAAAAGCGGCGTAATGATTTTATTTAAAAAAGAATTTTGAAATTGACTTTTGAACCAACCTAAATTGCCTTCGGTGTCCATAATCTTGTCCATCCCTGACTGTATAAATGTAATGGCGAAAAATCCGAATAAAAGTATAAAAAGGGCTACTGCACTCATTTGAAATTAATTTAGTTACTATGTCTTGCAAATATACAATCTTTTTGCAAAAATTAAGGACGAAAAGTAGGAATTACATTTGGAGCGTAAGATGGAGAACAAAATTACTATCATCAATAGATTCTATATGATTTCGGGTTAATCTATCAATGTATATATATCCCACATCAAATTTTAGAGAATTCGTGATATTGTGTGAATATAAAAGTCCTATTCTATTGTGGTCATAGATATGCTTGTCGTCCAATGCGCCTACAATATTTGCAAAAGGTTCGTCAAAGAGGTATAGTTGTTGTTTGGCATTATGCCATTGATATTTTAGCCCTATTCGATTTCTAATTCTTATTTGATTGGATAGGACGGATTCATGTATTCTGTATTCGATGCCCGCTCGATTGGTTACAAACCAATTCTTGGAAATAGGTTGTGCAAAATCAAATGCGCTTGCAAAACGGTATTCGGTCAAAGCCGTTTTTTTGCTATCTTTTACGGATTCTATTATTGCAAAATTTCTAAAAACAGCAAAAGGAGAAATAGAAAGGCTCGCTTTTTTTGAAAGGGTAAACGTGTTCCAAATTCTAAATGAATTCATCAAGCTTTTGTCTGCAGGGATATTGCTTGCAAAATTATTTTGTCTACGATGCTGAAATTCAAAATCGGTTTTGATACTTTTGGAAAATTTCTTTGAAAAAGTGATTCGAGTCCATAAATTCAAATGATTTTGTGCTTGGAGCGATACGAGGGATAAAGAAAAAAGTATTATAAATTTGAACATAAATGCAAAAATACAATGTTTTTTTGTAAAGAAATGTCGTTTTGGTTACACAATTACTACATTATTTAAAAATCATACGATTCGGTTTAAATTCCTATTTTTGTAGACTTAAAATTTCCAAATTATGGATTCAACTTTATTTGCCAATACCTTGAAAGTTGCTCTTACCCTTTTTACCGTAATTGATATCGTGGGTGTATTGCCATTATTGATCGATATTACAAAAAATCACGGCGTCATTCATGCCGAAAAAGCGTCTGTCACTTCATTGACGATTATGCTTTTAGCGTTGTTTTTGGGAGATTATTTTTTGCAATTTTTGGGTGTAACTCAGTCCTCTTTTGCAGTAGCTGGGGGTATCATTTTGTTTATTTTAGCTATGGAAATGGTGCTTGGACGCAATATTATCAAACAATCAAAAAGTAAGGAAAAAGCTTCGGCTATTGTTCCCGTAGCATTCCCATTAATATCAGGTGCTGGAACGATTACGACTATTTTGTCTCTAAAAACGCAGTTTAATTATATTGAAATGGGTGTTGCCATTGTTTTTAATATAATCGTAGTGTATGTGGTACTTCGATATTTGTATATAATTCAAGATAAAATTTCTGAAAATTCATTGGCGGTTATGCGAAAGCTTTTTGGCGTTATTCTACTAGCAATTTCGGTGGGAATGATAACAAAAAATTTGGGAAATATGATCGTTTGGAATGTAAAATAATAATTAAACAACGTGAAAAAAACAATTTTTATAACAGGGGCAACCTCAGGAATAGGTAAAAGTACGGCGTATCTTTTTGCTCAAAATGGCTATAATTTAATATTGACCGGACGTAGAGCGGAAAGATTGGAAGCGATAAAGGCCGATTTAGAAACTAAATATGGTGCTATTGTCCAAACGATTTCAATGGATGTAAGAGATTTAGCTTCTGTGCAACAAGGAGTGGCTTCTATTGATTTTAAAAAATTTCCCACGATAGATTTATTGCTCAATAACGCAGGACTTGCCAGTGGATTGGGTTCGATAGACGAGGGTTTATATTCGGACTGGGATGTGATGATAGATACCAATGTAAAAGGGCTTTTGTATGTATCTCGCGAAATGATACCCATTTTGAAAAACCAAGGAGTTGGTCATATTGTCAATATTTCTTCTACCGCAGGGAAACAAGTGTATGCCAATGGAAACGTATATTGCGCTACAAAACATGCGGTAGATGCACTTTCGCAGAGTATGCGTATCGATTTGCTCTCATACGGCATTAAAGTTACAGCTATAAGCCCAGGTGCTTGTGAAACAGAATTTTCTGAAGTGCGTTTTCATGGCGATAAAGAACGCGCCCAATCGGTATATGAAGGATTTGATCCATTGCGCCCCGATGATATAGCCGAGACGATATGGTATTGTGCCAATCTTCCCAAACATGTTTGTATCAATGATTTGACCATTACTTGCCTCACGCAAGCCAACGCGAATTATAATATAAAGAAAAAAGTGTATTAGAATATAATTTTACTTAATGGTTTACGTTGAATTAATATAAAATATAAATACATGAAAAATCTAACCTTAATTATCTCAATAAGCTTGATTTTAAGTTCTTGTGAAAATGATGCAATTATAAATACGAAATCGAATTATAAAATTCTAGATTTTAGACATGATAAAAAAGATACTTTAGGCGATTTGCTTACTGCGTCTGCTTTTATTATGATGGGAGATATAAATCAAAATATCACTTTTATAAATGATACAATTTGTATTATGAATGAGTGTCAATTTTTTAAAATAGAAAAAGACAAATTATATTTAGATAGTGATACCTTTAAAATTTCTAAAGAAAGAGAAAAATTATATATATCAAAAGAAAAAGATACTTTGGTTCTTCAGGAAATAAAATAAAAAATCTGCAAATGTATAAGCCGGATTCTGTATCTATTCTTTATGAACAGATGACTATCATTTATCTAGCCTCAAAGTCGCCCTTGAGGTCCAACGACCTACCCTTCTTGTCGCCAAAAGGCAGGGACGAGTAGCCCCAAAACAAGATTTATTTGGTCTTTCAGCCTGTGGGGTTTGTACTATCCGTATGTTGCCATACCGATACGTGCGCTCTTACCGCACATTTTCACCCTTATCTAGCACAAGTGCCAGACGGTTATTTTCTGTTACACTTTCCGTCGTACGTTTCCATACGCCCATCCGTTAGATGGCACAGTACTCTATGCTGTCCAGACTTTCCTCTAAGTCTTTTTTCATACCTAGCGATAGCCCCATTTGCAGATTAGTTCTTTTGGTTTTATCCAAGGCAAAGATAGGGGATTCTTTTTTGAATAGATAGGGAAATTGTTATTGGGAAATATAAAAGGTGTCTTCTAAGGTTATTTATTAAAAATATATCCTATTTTAAAACTACTTCAAAAAAAATCATAATTTTCCATTGCTTTAACCCAAAAAAGTTATTTTTGCTTATTCATCAAAATAAGAAAAAAATGACCCCTTCATTTCATGCTATCTCCCACGCACATTTGAAGTTAAATGATTTGAAAGAAATCGTTTCTCAAGGCAAAAAATTAAAACTCTCCGATACCGCTATTCAAAAAATAAATGCGTGCAGAAATTATCTTGACCAAAAAATTGAGAAAGCTTCCGCCCCCATTTATGGTATCAATACGGGTTTTGGTTCGTTGTACAATATTTCTATTGAGCATCAAGATTTGAGTCAGTTGCAAAAAAATCTTATTTTGTCGCATGCCTGTGGTGTAGGACGCGAAGTGCCTTTGGAAATTGTCAAATATATCTTAATCCTAAAAATTCAATCCCTAAGCTATGGACATTCGGCTATTTCGTTGGAAGTAGTAGAACGATTGGTGGCTATGTACAATGAAGATATTTTACCTGTAATATATCACCAAGGTTCATTAGGTGCAAGTGGGGATTTGGCACCTTTGGCACATTTATCGTTGCCCCTTTTGGGCGAAGGGGATGTATATGTAAAAGGTGAAAAAATGCATGCAGGCCACATGCTTCAAAAAATGAATTGGAATCCTATAACATTGCAGTCAAAAGAAGGCTTAGCATTGCTCAATGGCACGCAGTTTATGTTGGGATATGCGAGTTATTTGGGCGTAGAAGCGCAGCATATAGCTAGTATGGCCGATACAATTGCAGCGATGTCATTAGATGCGTTTGACGGTAGAATTGAGCCTTTTGACGAAGCGATACATCGTGTAAGACCGCATCAAGGGCAAGTGAGTACGGCTCGTTTTTTTAGAGAAGCTATGCAAGGCAGTCAAATTATAGCGCAGCCAAAAGTGCATGTACAAGACCCATATTCTTTCCGTTGTATTCCGCAGGTTCATGGTGCTTCAAAAGATGCTATGCAGTATTTTTTAAATGTAATTGAAACGGAAATCAACTCCGTAACGGATAATCCAAATGTTTTTGCGGAAGAGGATAAAATAATTTCGGGTGGTAATTTTCATGGGCAACCGTTGGCATTGGCGTTGGATTTTTTAGCGATAGCACTTGCCGAATGGGGCAATATCAGTGAACGAAGAACCTATTTGTTATTATCGGGTCAGCGTGGACTCCCTACTTATTTGGTAGCCAATCCAGGGCTGAATAGCGGCCTGATGATAGCGCAATATACTGCGGCATCGTTGGTATCGCAGAACAAACAATACGCTACTCCAGCTTCTATTGATAGTATAGTGAGTAGCAATGGACAAGAAGACCACGTAAGTATGGGCGCTAATGCCGCTACCAAATGCTTGGAAATATTGTGGAATGTGCAGAATGTATTGAGTATAGAGGCGTTGAGTGCGGCTCAGGCTTTGGATTTTAGGAGACCTTTGAAGTCCAGTGAAAAGGTAGAACATTTTTATAAAAATATTCGAGAAAGAATTTCGTTTATAGAGACCGACGTTATTGTTTCGGACAAAATTCGTCAGGTAAATTCATTGTTGTTCAACGCCTAGTTAAAAAACATATAAATATGAAAAAAGGATTATTAATAGCGGTTTTATTGGTCTTTGTACATAAAACATACAGCCAAATTGTATTTTTCAAAGGAACTTTTGAAGAGGCAAAAGCACAAGCAAAAAAAGACAAAAAACAACTTTTTGTGGACTGTTATACAACTTGGTGTGGCCCTTGTAAAATGCTTGACCGAAATGTTTTTTCTAATCCAGATTTAGGGAAATTTATAAATGAAAATTATATTCCATTGAAACTAGATATGGAACGTGAAGGCGCACCACAATCCGAGGCGTATCGTATCAATTCCTATCCTACTATGCTGATTTTAGATGCCGAGGGCAATGAAAAATCAAGAATAGTAGGCTATAGAGATGCTTCGCAGCTTATGCAAATGCTCAATAGCCGAGCCCAACAAGCCACGAGTGAAATGGTGCAAGTGTACAAGCAAAAATACGACGGTGGGCAGCGCGATATAGAATTTTTGAAAACATACATAAACGAATTAGCAAAGGCAAATCGTTCGTTTGAAATGCCATTCAACGATTATTTGGATCAAAAAAAAGATGCTTTCTCTAAGGATGAGTTAAAATGGATTTTTGATATTTCTAATTATTACAACGCTACTTCTACCCGAATTCTTATGACCGAAAAAGCAAAAGTAATAGAAGTAGTAGGCAAAGAATCGTATCAGTCAAAAATGGAGGCTATTGTTTTGGAATCGGGATACCAAGCCGGAAAGATGAATGATAAAACTACGCTAGAGGATTTGATTAATTTTTGTAAACAAAGCAATCCCGGAAAATCTAGAAAATGGGAAGCTTTGGCACATTTAGGATATGCGGAAGCTAGCAAGAATTATGAACAATATGCGGAGAAAGCATACTATTTATTCAACAATTTTGAATATGGCAATGCTACCAAATTTGCCTTAACAATTCGTGAAAATTGTACTTCGGAAAATTGTAAAAAAATTATTGAAAAACTGGAGAAGAAAAAATAACTTTCTAATCTATATTTTCCCAAATTAAGAAATTCCTATCGAATAAATTCTCAATTTTAAGTGTATGCTGGAAGTAAAAAGTCAATGTTTTTGGTTCAAAATCTTCAAATAAAGGCTCTGCATTATGCGCTTCTGCTGCATCGTTTAGCGTATTTAAGAAAATATCGTGCATTTCTACTTCCTCTTCGGATAGTAGACTCGAAGTGTTGTTGAAAATAATTTCCACTTCTTTTTCTTTTATCCAAGACAAATCCGCCAAATTATCGAATAAAGCATCCAAATTATCGCCAAATTCCGTGTCAAAATCAAGGAGTTTGCTCATATTGGCATAAAATGCTTCGAACGTTTGATTTTCTTTGCCGTCCAATTCAATTGTTTTTTTAGCAACTTGTTTTTGAGGCAAATTTTCAATCTTGTTGAAGATGAAGAACGTTGGTTTCATTTGGAGTTTATTTGATTTTTATAAATGATTTATAATGATTTGAGGTATAGTATGCGTGGTGGTCTTCCGAAGTTACAAGTCTTTCTGCGCCTCTGTTTTTTCTCGCTTCTTTTTTATGCACATCCCATTCTTGGTAATTGATTTTTATGCCTTTCGCATTGATTTTAGGTAAAATTTGTTCTCTATTTTGAAAAATTCTACCACCCACATAGCCTTGAGGCGCATCGTGGTGCTCTTCTACAAAAGCCAAAACCTCCATAACATAGTCAGGCGCTTTGCCCGAAGGAATGTCTTGGTTTTCTTGATAGTTTTTATTATTTCTGGAGAAAAAATGCTTGTTCTGGTTCTGAGATTCTTGATAAGAATGTTCTTTTTCGGGCTTATTTTCCTCAAAAGTAGTATGCTCAGACGTTGATTCATCCGAATTATCACTATGAGAAATTTCTGTGTTTTGTTCCGTTTTTTCAAATCGGTCTTCAATCTTAATGTCTTTTGTATGAACAAAATAACTCATGCCCCAGCCTACAATGAAAGTAAGCAGTAGACCTAAAATATATTTATTTTTATTCTCAAACATTCAATTTGTTTTCTGCAAATTTAATAAATTATTTTTTGATTTTTACTATTGAATTTTTAAAATCTTAAATCCTGTTTTTGCAACGATATTCAAGAATTTTCGAGTAAATTTTGGGTTGGTAGGTAATATGAATTCAACTTTTTGATTTTCAATAGTATTGTTAGCTAATGTCCCTTTAATCCAAGCGGTAATGTAGAAATTTTCGACCTTGATAGCTTCTACTTCGTGTGAAATATTTTTGAATATATAATAGCCCTCTTTGAAAGGACAACAAACGCTAGCAAATGTTTTCAAAAAAGCATCGTTGTGTTTTTTGATATTTTCTTGAAGAAGATGTTTTTCTTGTTTTTTTAAATGCTGTCTTACATACCATACCGCTTTCAACTCGTTGTTTAGCAACATTCTTTTCTTGAGCTTTTCAGCATTTTTGGCCGAAGTGCAGTACACAAAAGGAATATTGCCTACTTCAAATTCATTTGCTTTTAATATTTTAAAATGATAGAGATCCAGCTCGTCTTTTGCTAAAGTGAGTATATGAGAATTTTCGATTTGCTTAAATGGCTTGCTGTATTTGGGGTTTAGTTTTTGAATTTCATTCAGCACCTTGATTTCTGACTTAAAAGAAGGGTGCATATATTCGAAGTCTAAGCGAGTGGTTTCCTCCACCATTTTGGTGTATTTTACATCGTTTTTTTTATACGCATCTAAAATTTGAAAAAGTCCTTTTTTTAAGTTACTTGCATGAAAAATATCTAAGATTTCATCATTTTTTGAATAAAAATAAATAATCCCTGGCTGGGCTTTTACGTTTTGTTGATTTTTTTCCCAATGAGCAGGCCATTCAAATTCATGATTTTGAGATTTAAGCTCATTAGAGATGAAATCAAAATCGGCCAATTTCAATAAATAATGAAATAAATGTGTTGTAGCCAAAGCATCTGCTTGAGCTCGATGTGCATTTTCGTGTGAAATATTTAAATGATCACAAATATTGCCGAGGCTATACGAACTTAAATTTGGAATGGCTTTTTTCGCTGCTTTTACTGTGCAGAATTTAGCATTGGGGAGTGTGAGTCCGTGGTCCAAAAATTCTTTTTGAAGCATTTGAAAATCAAAATCGGCGTTGTGAGCAACTATAACCGTGCCTTTGAGCAAGTCCGAAACCTGATGCGCAATGTCTTGAAAAGGGGCAGCTTTTGCTACCATTTCATTCGTAATGCCCGTCAGTTTTATTACAAAAGGGTCTATTCTTTTTTCTGGATTGACCAATGAGGAAAATTCAGATTTTATTTCTTTTCCGTCTGTAATATATATAGATATATCCGTAATTTTAGAGTCAGAAGGCCTCCCTCCTGTAGTCTCTACATCCAAAACGGCAAAAAGTGTATTATCAAGATTATTTGTCAACTAATATTTATTATAAGAATGCAAACCTAAGCAAATTTTGAAAAAGTATCGAAAAATATTATCATGAAATATTAAAAAATCCTATTATTATTGCATTTTATATAGAAAATTATACCAAAATAATGACGCCGCAAATATTAAAAGAAATTGCAAAGAGCTATGGAACACCCGTTTATGTGTATCATAGACAAAAAATTGAAGAAAAATACGAAACCCTTACACATGCTTTTAAGGGACAGAAAGTGAAATTTTTCTACGCATGTAAAGCCTTGTGCAATTTAAATATTTTGAAAATTGTCAAGAAAATGGGAGCAGGATTGGATACCGTTTCTATCAACGAGGTTATGCTGGGATTGAAAGCAGGATTTGAACCCCATGAAATTTTGTATACACCTAATTGTGTTCATTTTGAAGAAATAAAACAAGCGGTTGCGCTCAAGGTGCATATCAATATCGATAATATCAGTATTCTGGAGCAATTTGGGAATTTGTATGGTAATACATATCCAATTATGATTCGTTTTAATCCACATATTTTGGCTGGAGGCAATTATAATATTTCTACAGGGCATATCGATAGCAAATTTGGCATTTCTATACATCAATTGCGCCATGTCATTAGAATTGTAAAAACATTGAATATAAATGTGGAAGGACTTCACATGCATACAGGGAGCGAAATTAAAGATATTGAGGTGTTTTTGCAGGGATTGGATGTTATGCTCAATATAGTAGACCAATTTTCAGGGATAAAATATTTGGATTTGGGTAGTGGATTCAAAGTGCCATACAAGTCTGAGGATAAAGAGACCGATGTAAAACTTTTGGCAGTTAAGCTGAAAGAAAAACTAGCAGAATATAAAACAGAATCGGGCAATGAACTTGAAATTTGGTTTGAACCGGGCAAATATTTGGTAAGCGAAAGTGGTGTTTTTATAGCGCAGGCCAATGTGATTAAACCTACTCCAGCCACAGTTTTTGTGGGAATTAATAGTGGATTCAATCATTTGATTCGTCCAATGTTTTATAATTCATACCATCACATTGAAAATATTTCCAACCCAAAAGGGACGGAGCGCATTTATACTATTGTAGGTAATTTGTGCGAAACCGATACCTTTGCGTGGGATCGAATGCTCAATGAAGTCAATGAAGGCGATTTGATTCTTTTTAGAAATGCAGGTGCGTATTGTTTTGAAATGAGTATGAACTACAATTCTAGAACAAAACCCGCAGAAATATTGGTAGATAACGATAAGATAATATTGATCCGAAAGGCTGAAACAGTAGAGGATTTGCAGAAAAATGTAGTAGAGATAGAAGATATTATATAAAAAAGAAATAGAAATTGTAATTTTGCATCAAAATAAAAGCGATATGAATGCTTCAGAATTAGAAAAAGTATCTTTAAGAGTTAGAGAACATATCATTAGAATGAGTACCGATGGAGGCTGTTTTATTGGCGCTTCGTTGTCTTGTGCGGATTTATTGGTATATTTATATAAATCTTTTTTAAATATAAATAAAGATAACTTTCAAGATCCCAATAGAGATTATTTATTTCTAAGCAAGGGGCATGATGTGCCTGCATTGTATGGATTGTTTGTAGAGTTGGGCTGGATGGAAGCAGATAGATTAAAAAATCATTTAAAATCCAATGATGACATCTATTGGCACCCTAATAGAAAAATTGATGGCATCGAATTTCATTCGGGGTCTTTGGGTCATTTGCCTGCGGTCTCATTGGGTGTAGCTTATGATTGCAAAGCAAAAGGACAAAATAATCGTATTATTTGTATCATAGGGGATGGTGAATGCAATGAAGGTTCAGTATGGGAAACCTTATTGGTAGCTTCTGCAAAAAAAATGAATAATTTAACAATCGTTGTAGATCGAAATCATTTTCAAGCTAATATGGCTACAGAAGATTTGATCCCACTTGAGCCTTTTGAAGATAAATTCAAAGCGTTTGGAGCAGAAGTAAGACGAATAGATGGGCATAATTTTAATCAATTGCATGAAACATTTTCAGCGTTGCCTTTTAGTAATGAAAAGCCGAGTGTAATTATTTGTGATACCGTTCGTGGAAAAGGACTCCCAAGCATAGAAGCCCGAGCAGATAGATGGTTTTGTAATTTTTCAGGCGAAGAAATTACGTCTTTATTAAAAGAATTACATGGCGATGCTACTACAGAGTTGACATCAGAAATCTTGACTGTCCGATAAAAAAATTACCATAAAATCTCTTCAGTTGCTTTTGGCATAGTTTTTGATTTTAGTTTTATAAATTCATTTAATTAGAACTAAAGTTATGAAGTCTTTAAAAGTTATGTCAAGGTATCTTATCCTTTTAACCCTTTTGGTTTTTAGTAAGAATATTTTAGCGCAAGTAAAAATTGGGAATAATCCAAAAGTGATGCTTCCAGGAGCCTTGTTGGAATTGGAGCATGATTCTAAAGCATTGGTAATCACAAGAGTTACAACTTCTCAAATGAATGCAATACAAGCTAATGAAGGAATGCTTGTCTATAATACAACAGACAGTTGTATTTATCAGAGAACATCTACTGCTTGGAAAAGTTTGTGTTCGGGATCCAATATTACATCTCAAAACCTTACAAATGGAAGAGGAATCATCGTAATGGATGGAACAGGAGCTGTATTGAGAGCTACTTCTTTAAGAATAGATAGCAGCGAAATAGCAAAAATGATGGGCGAGCGTCCAATAATTGATACATTAGCAAAATTAATTGGAAGAGCACCTATCAAAGATAGTATTATCAAAGTTTTGAAGGATTCAATTTCTACTATCATTCAAAATGGAAATATTACAGGAAAGAATGCGCTAGGAAGTGAAATCATTAAAGTAAATGGTGGAACAGGCGCTGTATTGAAAGATATGAATATTACAGTTGACACAGCCAAAATGATGACTTTGATATCGAATAATCTAAACAAATCCCCAATAAAAGATTCTTTGAGTACTTCTATTACCAATATTATAAACAATGGTACTGTTACAGGAAAAAATATGACAAGTGGTTCATTGGTGACTTTGACAGGCACACCTACAGGATCATTGCTAAAAGATGTAAATATCGATATCAATGCTTCAAAATTAAAAGACAGTATAGCTTCTTGGATTAATGACAAACCTATTTCAGACAGTGTTTCTAAGTTCGTTATAACAGATTCTCTAATTATAAAAAGTTTGAAAGACAGTGTAATCAATGAATTTAAAAATGGAAGTGTGGTCGTAAAAGATATGACCAATGGAGATTTAATCAAATTGACAGGAAAGCCTATTGGCTCATTATTAAATGATGTAAAAGTAGATATCAATACCGCAAAAATGAAGGATTCAATTGCGGCTTGGGTTAATAAAAAGCCTATTTCGGATAGTATTACGAAATTGATGAAAGATTCAATTTCTTCAATTATTACAAGTGGCGTGGTAACCGGAAAAGACATCAGCAATGGAAATGGAATTATCGTTACAGGTGGAACAGGCGCTGCATTGAAAGCTACAAGCTTGAGAATTGATAGCACAGCTATCGCAAAAATGATGAATCAAAGCCCTGTAAAAGATAGTGTAACTAAATTGATAAGAGATTCTATCTCTTCAATCATTTCAAATGGTGCCGTTACCGGCAAAAATGCAACTCAAGGTTCATTGATTACCGTTACAGGTGGTACAGGTGCAGTATTGAAAGATATGAAAGTAGAAGCAGATACCAATGCCATGAAAACGTTTATAGCTAATAATTTGAATAGTTCGCCAATAAAGGATTCTCTTGGTTCATCCATTACAAATATTATCAATAATAATGGTGTAGCCGGAAAAGACATCAGTAATGGAAATGGAATTATCGTTACAGGTGGAGCAGGTGCTGCATTGAAAGCTACAAGCTTGAGAATAGATAGC
>Ga0208597_1000305_pt1 | contig 19049 bp, 37 predicted proteins | sample LakMenEpi05May12_FD_150673 | JGI IMG/M metagenome (GOLD analysis project Ga0208597, IMG submission 150673) | Freshwater microbial communities from Lake Mendota, WI - 05MAY2012 deep hole epilimnion (SPAdes) | ecosystem: Environmental > Aquatic > Freshwater > Lake > Epilimnion/Euphotic zone ...
TACTATTGGAGGTGGTTTTCTTAATATAGTTGGTGGAGTTTCTTCAACAATTGGTGGCGGATGCCGTAACAATGCAACTGGGTCGTATTCTACAATTGTAGGAGGGTTATGTAACAACGATAATTCTTTATCTAAAGTAGTAATAGCTGGAAGCAATATAACCGCAGACAGAGTTTGTAGTACATTTGTAAATAACCTATCAATTAAAAACATACCAAGTTCATCCGCTGGTTTGCCTAGTGGTTCAATTTACAGAATTGGAAATTCAGTATGTATTGTAATTTAAAAATAAATAAAAAAATAAAAAAATAAAAAAAACTTATATATTTGTATTCTAATTGATTATTTAAAATTAAAACTAAAAATAAAAAAAATGGAAAATTTCACAATTCACATCTTCGGTTACGGAGAAACTCAAATCAATTCAAAAGATTTGTCAATAAAAGTATCTAGCGACACTTTAACAACAGTAACGCCTTTAGTTAGTAGTATTTTTGCTAAAAAACCAGCAGAAAACACTACTGTAATTACTGACCTTCACGCAATTAATATTTTTGGTTACAATGATGTACGTTGGATGTCAAAAGATGGATTTAACGTAAAAGACGATGCTGATTTGAAACCTCTTATTGATTCTTTGATTGCTGAATTACAAACTGCAAGTGATAATCAACCAGTACCTACTCCAGAAGTATAAAAAAATAAAATAATTCTGACACTCGGTAACTCCTCTTTGTTAATTCAAATGAAACCGAGTGAAAAATTATTAAACCAAGTAAAACAACAATAACTATGAAAAAAATTTTCTTCAATTCTTCATTACCAAGAAGCGGTAGTACATTGCTTCAAAATTTAATTGCACAAAACCCAGATTTTTATTGTACGCCTACCTCTGGATTAGGCGATTTAATATTAAACGCTAAAAACACTTATGCTAATTCACAAGCTATAATCTCCCAAGATAAACTAGCTATGGAACAAGCATTTTTAGGTTTTTGTAGAGCTGGTATGCAAGGTTTTTTTAATAACATTACACCAAAAGAATTTATTGTTGACAAAAGCAGAGATTGGGGTATTCATTACAACCTTTTAAATATGCTAAACGTAAATCCAAAAATCGTTTGTATGGTAAGAGATGTTAGGTCAGTTTATTCTTCAATGGAAAAAAACTTTCGTAAAAACCCACACAGAGAAAATCATATTCAAAACCCACAACAATTAGTAGGCACTACATTAGACAAAAGAATTAACATTTGGGCAGATGGATTGCCAGTTGGTGTTTCAATGGATAGATTAAAAGATTGTATTCAGCAAGGTATATCTCAAAAAATGTTATTTATACGTTATGAAGATTTAATGCAGAATCCAGAAATTGAAATGAAGCGTTTATATGAGTATTTTGAGTTGCCTTATTATGAATCACACGATTTTGAAAATATAACTCAACACACACAAGAAAACGACCTTATTCACGGAATATATGGCGACCATACGTTAAGAGAAAAGTTTGAAATGAAACCAAATGATTTTAACGAAATTTTGGGTTATGAATTAAGTCAATCAATAAAAAATACTTATAAATGGTTTTATGATTATTTTGGTTACGTTTAAAATTTTATTATATTTGAACCAAGAAACTTTAAAATAACAACAAAATGATTTACAATTTAATCGGACAACCTCATTCTGGAAAAAGTACATTATCGGTACACTTGAAAACCGTTTTAGATTTAAACAACCCTTTACGCAAAGCATTTATAATTGATGGGGATTTTTTGCGTAAAATACTAAACAATAAAGACTATTCAGAAAATGGTCGTAGAGATAACGTTAGCAAAGCATACGCTATCGCTAAATATTTAGATGCGGATGATTTACACGATGTAATTATAGCAGTAATTTCCCCTTTTTTAGATTTGAGAGAAGAATTTAAACTTACTGCCGATGTAACTGAAATTTATCTTCACACAAAAAATATTAGAGGTAGAGAAAAATTCCACGTTGAAAATTTTGAAAAACCAGAAACGGACTTTATAGAAATTGACACAACCGATGTTGATGAATTAACTTCGCTAAACGAACTTCTAGAAAAAATTCAATCAAAAAAATATAAAGATGATGGGATTAATAAAGAATAGTTCTACTCCTAGTGTTTTACAAGATTTAATTTCAGAAGGGAAAAAAATTGTGATGAAAAAAATAAAAGGTAATTATTTTATTCAAATTAGATTTAATTTTAATGACATTGATGGAACAAAAAAATGGAGAATTATAATTGATGAAAAAGAATTTTATGTTTCAGAAATAATAATAAACATACCTTGTAGAACAGAAAGTGAGATGTACGAAGATTTTAATGGATACAAACATCACATAGTTACAGATGCAACAAACGAAGTTATTTTTGAAAAATTAATAGCTTATTTAAACTAAAATAAAAAAAATAAAAAAAATGGTAAGTACAGTAATATTTCAGTGCGATGGGGGATTGGGAAAGTCTATTATGGCTACTGCAATTCTAAAAGTAATTAAAAAAGAATATAAAAAATCAAATATAATTGTGGTAACTGGCTACCCAGATGTATTTATAGGCAATCCAAACGTAAACAAAGTATTACACCAATCACAAGCGGTTGGTTTTTATAAAAGTTATATTCAAAATAAAGAAACAAAAGTTTTTATTTCAGACCCTTATATGACAAGCGACTTTATAACAGAAAGTGGACATTTGTTAAAGATATGGTGCGATATGTACGGATTGAAGTATAATGGAGAATTACCAGAGATATTTTTATCTAAATCGGAAAAAGATTATTTTGCTCCTTTTTATAAATTAGACAAACCAATTATGGCTATTCAGCCAAACGGAGGTGCGGTAGGACAACATTTAAAATATAGTTGGACAAGAGATTTACCAGCTTCAATTGTAAACGAAGTAATCAGTCAATTTAAAAATGATTATGCTATTTTACATATTAAAAGAGATGACCAATTAACTTACGAAAATACTATTGGTGCATTAGATGGATGGAGAAGTATAGCTATAATGCTTTCACTTTCAACTAAAAGACTTTTGATTGATAGTAGCTCAATGCACATTAGTACTGCTTTAAATTTACCAAGTGTGGTTGGTTGGATAGGCACTAATCCTAAAGTTTTTGGATATGACTTGCATAGCAACATTGTAGCAAATGAACCAACAAAAGAAATTAATGTAGAAAGTAATAGCTACCAAAGACATTTGTTATTTGAAGATATTTCTACATTCCCTTACAATGATTTTTCAGAAGTTTTTAATGTTGACGAAATAATAAGTAAATTGAAATAAATTTTTAAGGAAGTATTATTATGAAAAAAACGCTTTTTATTTTAATGCTTTCTTTTACTTGTTTTGCTCAAAAAGAAGGTTACGTTTATTTTTCTGGAGCTATTGACATTAAAAATGCTATTGTAGGCTCAAATCCAACTAAAAACAACCCAGAACTAGACTTGCTATATCGTATGGTGCTTTGCGTTCGTTGCGGTTAATTTAAGACAAATGACAAAGAAAGATAGACAATTAGTTTTCGACAAATATAAAGGTAAATGTGCTTATTGTGGATGCGATTTACAAAAAGGATGGCACGTTGACCACATTCAAGCCATTAGGCGAAACGATAGTGATGAAAGCATTGAAAGGATGAACAAGATTAGAACTACTCCTTTAGTTCGTGGTCAAAATTCGATTGAAAATTACAACCCAGCTTGTAGGCAATGCAATATTTGGAAATCGACTTACAATATTGAACAATTCAGAAAAGAAGTTGCAGAACAAATAAAAAGGCTAAATGATTACAATGCTAATTATAGAAATGCAAAAAGGTATGGGTTAATTATCGAAACTAATATTGAAGTAAAATTTCATTTTGAAACGGTATGTAGCAATGACTGCTCTTCCTAGAACCGATTTAAACGCAATGTATGGAGGTAAAAATTATGTTTATAGTAATTACCTAAAATTGCTATATAAGGTAAAATGATTTAATATTCTAAAAAAATATTATTAATAATTCTTTTTTTGTAAGTTTGTGGTAAATTATAATTTTTATTTTTTATAAAAATGGATTTAGATAAAGTAGAAAAAGTAAATATTTTTTTAGAGGAAACAAATGAAATGTCTTTTTTTGAGCAAGTTGAGCATCTTGAAAAGGTCTTAAAAGAAAGTGGTTCTCCCGATATTTATATTGGTAATTCTGAACAGTTTCCTTTAGAACATAGTTTTTCCGATGGAATTTATACAAGAGAAATTTTTATAAAAAAGGGAATGATTGCTATTGGAAAAATTCACAAGCACGAGCATACTTTTTTTCTTATGAAAGGAAAATTACAAATATTTACTGAAAAAGGGGTAATTGAAATGGAAGCTCCTATTTATGGAGTATCTCCATCTGGAACTAAAAGAGTAGTTTATGCTTTAGAGGATAGTATTTTTCTTAACGTTCATCCAAATCCAGAAAATATATATGATATTGAAGAATTAGAAAAAAGAATGATTGTGTCCGATTTTGCGGAATACAACGAGTATAAACAATTAAAATAATATATATATGTCTTATATTGCGGTAGGTGGAATGGCAGTTTCTATTGGAACAAGTTTTCTTGGAGGTGCTTCTGCAAAAAAACAAGCTGAAAAGACAAGAGAATTGCAAAAGCAAATGAAACTTGCTGAATTATCTTTAAATGAAAAATTAACTGCGGATAAAATAAGAGCCGACCAAGAAAATATTGCGCTTGGAATTGTAGTGCAAAGTCTTACATCATACAGAGAAACTTTGCAAAAAGAAAGCACTATAAGATTAAGAGATACTTGGCTTACTACAACTGGAACTGGAATTGGATTAGGGGTATTATACGGATTATATTTAATGACATCAAACGATTAAGTTATGAGTACAGTAGCACAACAACCGAAAGCAGATGGATTTAGTGTAGCCAATGTTGGGTCGGCATTAATAGGTCAAATTGCTGGAGCTTTTATAACTGGGTCTTATGCTAAAGCAGATGCTAGGAAGCAAAGAGAATTAGAGGAGCAATTAGCAAAACTTGATTTGGCTCAACAAAAAGAGCTTACCGAAAGGATGCAGAATGTTCAAGGAGAGGTCGCCAAACAAGCAGAATATTATAAGTTTATAGCAGAACAGAATAAAAATGAAATGTTTAATAGAATACAAGGTAAGAGATTTACTTCTTATATTGTTTTAGGTGTAGGAGTTATGCTTTTAGCATTTGTAGTATTAAAATTAGCAAAAAAGTAAGATGGATAAAAACACGAAAACATTATTTATTACATTAGGAGGTGCATTACTTCTTATTTGGCTATTAAGACCAAAGAGTAATAAAAGCAAAAAAGGACTTCTAAATGTAAAATATGCTGAACCAAAACAAGTTTCTGACAATGAAAAAAAATTAAAAGAAAATGCAGTTATTGGATTACAAGCTATGCGTGAAGCTATTGATAGCAAAGAAAATAAAAAAGAATTAGACAAGTTAAGTTCAATGATTTTGCAAGATTATGGCGTTAAAGTTATGATTAACAAAAAAACTGGATTGTTACGAGCTATGTCTAAAGATGGAAAAGTAATTTCACAAGAAACAACTGACTAATGCCTATATTTGCCCCAACCATAACTAATTATCCAAATGGAGTTGTAACTGTCGTAAGTAACGATGCAACCCCTTATAGTTCTATTATTCAATCAATGGGTAGCTTTATGTATGAGATAAGTGAAATGTATTTAAACGCAAATAATAATAGTCAAATACTTCAAGCATATCAGTTTAACACTTATGATGTAAATGGAACGTTACAATCTTTTGTAGATATACCAACAATAGACCCTTATCAATTTCAATCTTCATTATTTTTTAAATTAGCAAAAGGCAATGTTGTTCTTAATGGAAGGACAAATTTAGATTTTGAGGTATTACCTAGTGAATCTTTGTATATAATTATGTACACAAAACAATTAGCAAATCGAGATTTAGTTCCAAGAACAAATTTTTTTAACAACGATTTTTTTAATTTATTCAATGATTATAAAGACGAAATTTAACCAAGTACCGCTTAATAGGATAAAAACTGAAAATAGAAATTTTGTTATTTCAAAACTTGAAACTGGAGATTTAATTAAAACAAAAGGTCAAGTATTTCCTTTGATTTATCATTATGGAATAGTAGAAAAAAATTTAGATGGTGTTTTTGTCATACACAACCACCCAGACAAATTTAATTCAAAAGGTGGCAACACAGTAAGAGAGCCTTTAGATAAATGGATTGAAAATAGGTATATAGTTTCGGTGGAACAAACTAATTTAAAATTAGAAGATATTGAAAAAATATACCAAGAATTAAAAAAATACAAATATGACTTTATAAATTTTAATTGTGAGCATTTTGTAAATTTTGCAAAAGACAAAAGTTATGTAAGTCCACAAGTGTTAAGATGGACATCAGTAGCTTTAATAGGATTAGCTATTTATTTTTTATTAAAAAACAAAAGAATATGAACCCAACATCACAACAAATAAATTTAAAAGTTGTTAATAATACTGCGTTACCACAACCAGTTTCTATTTTATCTATTGTTCCTAATAGTAATAGTGCAAGTAATAATAATATTCTTTATGAATTTAATTTTTCTGCACAATCTTATGTTGGGGTAACAAATATAAATGCTTACATTTCTAACACATCAAACCCTACTGTAATTGCGTATAATGCACCAGTTTTATCTCAAAACATTCAAGGAGTAGTTGATGCTTTAAATACGCTTAATCAAGGTCTTTTTACCTTTAATGGCACTACAATATACGTTTCTTCTAATTATTATATTTATTCAAATTTGAGTATTTCTGGAAGCTCTATTTTTGGAACAACTGGAACTACTCCACTTGGAATTACTATTGATAGTGCTGGTAATATTTATACTGCAAATGCTAATTCAAACAACGTAAGTAAAATTACTCCTTTAGGAGTATCGACAATATTAGGAACTACTGGTAGTCAACCAGTTGGAATAACAATAGATAGTTTAGGTAATATTTATACTACAAATTCTATTTCAAACAACGTAAGTAAAATTACTCCTTTAGGAGTATCGACAATATTAGGAACAACTGGAACTACTCCAAGTGGAATAACAATAGATAGTTTAGGTAATATTTATACATCAAATATAAGTTCTGATGATGTAAGTAAAATTACGCCTTTAGGAGTATCTACAATATTAGGAACAACTGGTACAAATCCACAAGAAATAACAATAGATAGTTTAGGTAATATTTATACTGCAAATGCTAGTTCAAACAACGTAAGTAAAATTACGCCTTTAGGAGTATCGACAATATTAGGAACAACTGGAACTACTCCAATTAGAATTACTATTGATAGTGCTGGTAATATTTATACTGCAAATCAAACTTCAAACAACGTAAGTAAAATTACACCTTTAGGCGTATCAACTATTTTAGGAACAACTGGATTAAGTCCACAAGGAATAACAATAGATAGTTTAGATAATATTTATACTGCAAATACTAATTCAGACAACGTAAGTAAAATTACTCCTTTAGGCGTATCAACTATTATAGGAACAACTGGAACTACTCCAGTTGGAATTACTATTGATAGTGCTAGTAATATTTATGTTACAAATTTCTCAAGCAATGATGTAACCATAATAGTTCAATAAAAAAACCTCAAAACGCTTGGCGAATCGAGGTTTCTTTGAATTAAAAAACATTAACTTTTTTCAGCAGAATTAACACAGATTAATACTAGCACGAACATCTTTACAAAACTACAATATTATTTTACAATTCTATATTGTTGCGACTATATTATTTTCCAATTCTATATCGTCAGTTGAGTTTTTTTCCATTAATTTGGCATATATGGTACTTTTTTTTCCAATAATACTACCTTGAACAAATCTAACGGTATCATTATCATCCATAATAAGATAACCACCACCCTCAATATTATCATCCATTGAAACTGCTTTTTTCAATCGGTCATCATCTTTAGGCATTAATTTAGATAATTGCTTTAGAACAGTTTTCTTTGCCATCCATTGCTCTGGGTCTTTCTTATCATTAAAGAAAAGGTCATTTGGTACTTTAGACATATTTATAATGTTTTGAATTTCATTTTTAAACATTACTTTAAAAACCACTTCATCGTCTAATTTAGCACAAGCATAAATACATTTTATATTTTTTGAGTTTCTAACAGAATTATGGTTAGGAGTATGAAATAACTTTGGCTCTAATCCTAATTCGTATTCAAAGTCATCATCTTCATAAACTACTTCGCTCCATATCTTCTTAACTTTATTCGACCTCATTAGAAGCGTTAATAGACCTTTATATCCCAATATAGGCGTTATGCTATCTCTATACGGAATAAAGTAAAATTCGCCTATCATTTGGCTTGGATTCAACCCCATTTCAGCACAATGCAAAATACTTGCAAATAGTGATGCTGGATTTTTCACAAAAGCTTCTTGTAATTTTGGAGAGCGTTTCAGTTCATTAATTACAATTTGTTTAAATTGCGCTGGTGTCATACTAGAACCTTCCAATAGTTCAGTAAGATTTTTCTTTTCGTATTTTTCAATAGTAGTAGTAAATTGAGTAACTACATTTTTTGATACTTGGTTTTCCATTTGTTAATTGTTAAAGTTAAGTGTTTCTGATTTTCTGGTTTCTAATTCGTTAATCTCTATTGATAGCCTATCCACTTCTTCTAAAATTCTAAAAAATTTTTTAGCAAACATATTGTTTTTACGAATTTCATAAAACGCAAATAGCTTTAGATTTTTACGATAATTAATTAAATCATAAAGTTCTAAATCAATAGTTGCTATAAGGTATTCTTGCGGTGTCATTAATAAGTAATTTCGTCTATGTAGGGTATTTCTATTTTAAAACTGCATTTATCGTTAATAGGACACTCAAAACACAATTTAAGCGATGGTTTTGCCTTGAATAGTTTATCAATAGGTTTTTGTAATTCATTTTTAACAAATTCAACCGTTGATAAATGATTTGCAATAGTAAGTTCATCAACATTTACTTTGATTAGCTTGACATCCATTACATCTTTAGAGGAAAAAACAAAAAAATAAAAATCAATATCTTCTGGCTCACATTCTAATTCTTTTGATAAAAGTATCTTGTATTGTACTGCTTGAAGCAAAAGATTATGTTTTTCTGGCAACATATCTAAATTCCAACCAAATTCAGACCATTTATCATCTAAAAGTCCAGAATATTTTGTGTCAATTATACAAACCCTTAAATTCCAATTAGCAACTATATCCATAATACCAGTCATACCATCTTGGGTAACTACTCTACCAGTATCTACAATATCTATTTCGTAATGCTTAATTATTTTTTTAAATAACTCGGCACTTTCAATTATTTTTTGATATTGTGTAGAAATACATTCTCTTGCAGTTCCTTTATAAACTTTTTCAATTTGAGGTATGTGTCCATCTCTGGGTATAGAACCAGTTGCTAAATACTCAAACGCATTACCATATTCCATTGCATCGCTTGAAGGAAATTTTACCCCATCAATATATTTTGCTTTTACTTGAAGTCCGCAAGTATTTCCAGATTTATATTCTGCAAACTCTTTTAGGAAGGATTGGCTAATGTTTATCATTTTGGTTATTTTTAAGTTTCTGTATTTCGTCATATTCGGATTGAAGTAGCCAACCATCACTAGTAAATTCAGTTCCAACCCAAACGTAATCTTGATTATGTCTTTTACGTTTTGATATACCAGTAATAGGAGTTTCTACTCTAATGTCAATTAAATCCTTTGCACTTAAATTAGCAGTAGTATTTTGCTTTAATTGTTGCATCATTTGGTCGGCACTTAATCTATCCATTGCTTCCATTATTACTGGTTTGTCAACACCACGAAAAAAATATTTGTAAAATCGTATTTTACTCATAAATGAAAACAATTAAGCTAGTGATATTTTTGGATATTTATCTAATTATTAACTTTTTATAACTATATAATAATTAATTTTGTTTTTAAGTTAATATACACTTTATCCATAGTGTTGTTATTAAGTTTCTTGGTTTAAGGGGAGGAGTTGTTACCTCCCTTTTTTTTATTCATAAGGCAACGCATCAAATTCATCTACATCATCAATAAATAATACATCGCCAACAATATAGTCGCTTGGGTATATTGCATTATTTTCGTGAGCAATTTCAGTTGCTACTTCGTTTATTTCAAGATTTTTTAGTTTGCCTTCTTCGTCAATAACAATAAAAGTTCCATCTAGCATTACTATAATTTCTGCTGGAGAATTGTATTGAGAGTTGCATACTAATTTTCTTGCTTCATCAAAAGTGTTAATATTCACTTTCTTTTTTTTACCCTCTATGGTAATTAAAATTACATCCATTTTATTTGTTTTAGTAGTTCGTTGTACAAATATAATAAAAAAAGCTATTGGTACAACAAATTATAATTATTTTTTTAATCTCGTAAAAATACCCTAAAAAATGGGTCAACTTTTTTCTTTCTGTTTTTATATTCAGAACCTCGTAAAGTATCATCGTGTTGTTGTATCTGCATACGCAACCTTCTTATAGTTTCAAAGTTAGTCATCTTGGAGCTGGATATTTTATTAAGTAGGTCATAGGCAGTTAAAGTGTCTATTTCTTCTTTACCTATCTCGTGAAAATAATAAGTAGCTATTAATTTCATATCATTATCTCGTAAAGATGGGTTTGTAAGTAAAAGGAAATGTACCTTATCTTTAACGGTTTTAAAGTCTTTAAATTCACTTGGTTTCATAACTACATAATTTTCATTAATTCTGAATATTTTTTTTCTAGTCTTTCATATTCATAAAAAGCATTTACAAATTGGTTAACTGCAAAATCTAATTTTGTGCTAACTCTTATTTCATCTTCTTCAATATTACCTAACTCTTTTGACAAGTCCTCATTAAATCTTAAATCTTTAATAGGTTCTTCTTTGAAATATTCATAAGTAGTTTTTAACGATGATAAAACAGTAAGTTTCATATCGTGTTCATTTTTATCTAAAATTGAAGGTCTTGCTTTCCCTAACAAAATACCAGTCAAAACGGATTTATCAATTTCATTATTAATAATATTTAACGAATCTTCTTCAAACTGAATGGGCATTAAATTAAATTTAGAAAAATTAATTAATGTGTCCATAACCATTTGGTCTGCTGAATCTTTTGCTATACGTATCATAATCTTTTGACTTTATAAATAAAAGGTTTGTTTTCTGTACCTAAATTTACTTGCAATATTGCACTATAAATTTCTCTCATTTTCTCCCTACTATCTGCAACCGAAACTCCATTGAAGTACCAATTAAAATTATCATTAATAATAACTCCAAACTTATAAAAGTTTCCGCTTGGATTTTTTTGATATTGAGTGGTTTCATTAAGAATGTTAATGTGCATACCTAATTCCGTAAAGCTAGATATTTCATAAGTCTTTTTACTTTCGTAATCAGTAAAAGGGGTTGTCTTTAAGTTCATTGTTCTTGGTTTATTATACAAATATAAATAAAAAATATTATATAAAATATAAATATTATATAAAATAATAAAATATTTTAATAAAAAGAAATAGTTAAATCAGTTGCTTGAACATCATTTCCCTTTCCTCGAAGTAGTTATGCACAATTGTTCTGTTTTCTGGGGTATCTCGGTAATAAATGCAGTCTGTTTTCCAACTTTCAAAATCATCTTTAAGTATTTGCGATAACTCGTACATCATATAATAACAAGAGTATCTAATATCAACATATACTTTTTGCAAGGTAGCATCGGATTTTTTTGTTACCACATTTTCAATAAACTTTCCATCAACATACCTATCAAACTTTTTACCTCTACCTAAAACAGAAAGCGAAGCTAGGCGTATAGCTTTGCCAGAAGTAGGCAAACCTTTAGTGTATGTTTTTTTAGTAATATATCCTTTAACATAAGCTATTCTCCAAAATGCGTGGTCTAAATCAGTTGCAGTAATAGTACCCACTTCATCATCGTAATTATAATTATATTCAGAAGTATTTACCTTTGGCGGTATGTCAATATATGGATTAATGTTAAGAAAGTTTTTAACATCAGATTGTACCATATTAAATAAGCAAATCAACTTTGAATCAAAGTTTTTGTTTTCAGTTGAAAATACATTGTGTACGTTGTCAAAAATTAGTTCATTACATTCGCTACCAAACCGAACTAAAAAGTTTCCTTTTCCTTGCACTAGTTTGTTATAAAATCTATCAACCTTTGTTTTTGAGTAAATTCTTTTTAGTTTTTCTTCTTGATTATCCATAATTATATTTTACCACCTAATTTTAGTTTAGCTTTTAATTCTTTCATATTAGCAGTGAACAATTCTTTGCTAATTAGTTTTTTAGCATATAGGTTTTGTAAATTTTTTAAAGTTTCTTCAATCTCTAATTTTTGTGCTTCGTCTTGTCCTTCTACTTTACTTGGTCGAACTCTTTCTGCGGATTTCTTTTTGGCTACTCTTAAATCTATAATTTCTTGCCTTTTTTGAACTTTTACCGCCCTATCCTTTCGTACATCTTCTGGCAAATCACTTTCGGTTACAACCTTTAAGACTTCATCCATTGAAGTTTCACTATCTAAAGGAGAACCCATTAAAGTAGCCAACACATAATAAGAACAAGGTTTCCCATCGTCAGTTTTATTTGGCGCAACCAGAATTTTAAAAATAATGTTATCGTCAGAGCTAAAACCATTCCTACGCATATCTTCTACGGTATCATTTATGTTAAGCAATTCATACTTTTTTACTACTCCAGTATCTATAATACTTCCAATAGCTATTCTAATATTTAGATTACTATCAAAAAAACTAATTTGGTCGCCCAACATCCACCAGTTAATATCTTTCAAATCCTTTGTAGGAATATTAAATGGGTCAAAGCAAATAGTTGTCTTTTGTGTAGGTACGGTAGTAGGCATTGGCGTTGCATCTAAAATAGAAATAATAACAGAATCAACTTCGGTTACTTTAATTTTTGATAGCGGTTTGCCTTTGTATAACTGAAACAAATTAGCGGATGTCCACTTTTGAGCATCTCTCCATTTCCAGCCTAACTTACGTTTTTTAGATAGCTTATATACCCTTTTTGCTAAAATGGCAAATATGCGTAACGAATAATTTTTTTTCATCGGATTTACCCTTGATATTTTCTATACTTTTTTATAGTCGATAAGCCTAACCCAAAATGTTCTGTTGCTTTTACACTAGTATTACTTTGGCAAAATTCAGCAATTTGGATTTTAACTTCTTTAGATACTGGGTGTATCTTCATTCCAATATCGGTCATATCATTATCCTTACAATGATAGTTGATAGTTCCTCTGGAGCAATTTAATTCTTTTTGAATAGCACGATAGGATTTCCCTTGCGCTCTTAATGTCAATACTTGATTTTTTAATCCTTTAGGTCGAGCCATAATTAAATTTTATTTAAGTTGTTATATGGGTTGTTGGTACAAATATACAAATAAATGATAAAAAAAAGGACTTTCGCCCTTAATTTTACACAGTATTTATGTTTTTATTAATTCATAAAAATATTTTTACTTATATCAAAAAAACCTTTAGGAACAATAGGCGGTGTTTTAAATTCATAATCAATTTTAGATGGTATTGATGGATTGTTTAACATATCTCTAAAAGGATTTGTGTCAGAAGCTGATTCTTTTTCTGAAAATATAACTGTTTCATTTTCTGCAACACTTGAATTTTTATTTTTTAAAGTAGTGTAAATAAAGTAACCTAGTGAACCAACTAAAAAAGCTACTCCACCGTAAACTAAATATTTTTTATTTTCTGTTGTCATTTTAGTATTATTTTAATATTTTGTAAAGTAATATTGCAGAAATTGCTATTCCTCCATATAAAACATAATTTGGTTTTTTTGCAGTGATAGTTGTATTAGATGTATTTTCTCCATTACCTTCGCTTACCTCCCCTTTTGAACCTCCTAAATTTGTTGGTGCGCCACCACCAGAAGGAGTATCTAAATCATAAACTTTTACATTTGTAAAGTCTGGCTCTACAATAGCACTAGTTCCAGTTACAACTGGAGTGGGTGTAGTCGTTGTTGTAGTTGTAGGTTTAGGTGTTATTGTATTTGTAGATGGTTGTTCAGTCACACCCATACAAATATTTATTAAATTAGTTTTATAGTCTAAAGTAGCTTGTGATGAAGAAAAACGCATTGTAGCCATTTTGGCGTTTGCTTTTGATTCACACAATTCATATCTACTTTGTGTTGTTGTAGCCGTTGATGGCGAAACATATGCAATTGCGGTAGGTGCTTTCATAATTAGTATTTATTAAATTTTGTAAAAAAAAATATCTGTAAATATACGTTTATATACTAAAAATATTCTTAAATAATATAAAATAAACTGAATAACAATCATAATAAATGTGTCAAATTACTATTTTCGTGATAATGACTACTTTAAAAAGATTAATTTTTCATTAATTCCTTGCCTAACAATTATTAATTTTTCATCATATAATTTTTTAAGAATTTTTCTAATCTCATCTGAATTTAGATTAAATTTTCTCATTAGATATATAATACTAGTACCACATTTATTTTCAGTTAATTTTTGATTCTTTAAAATTTCTTGCTTTAAGTTTTCAATTAGTTGAAATTCCTCCATTAGTTTCTAAATACCTTTGATTTTGCATATTATTATTGTTCCATTGTACTTGTTCGTCATCGTCAGTATATTTTTTATTAATTTGATATAATGCACTATATTGACTATGGATTTTATTCTGCAACCAATCTAAAATTTCAGTTTCCTTTTTTTCTACAAAAAAATTGTGATTACTAGGGAAGCTAACCGATTGTACTCTTATTCCAGCATCTTTATTTATTTTGATAATTTTATCCCTTTGGCTCATAGTTTCATTTATAGGCGTAGGCTCTACTGGTTCAAAAATTACATCAAATCTAGTTAACTCTGTTTCTGGTAAATTAATTCCGTTTGTGTTTTCCATAATTTATTTTTTTATAATTTTAACATATAAAATTCGGATTTAGCTATTTGCTCATACCCATTTTTTTTATAAAAATTTATTACTTTTTTAATTTTTAAATCAAAATCTTTTTCATCATAATCTTCCTTCATTATATTATTAAACTCCAAAGGATATGGTATAACTGCAATAAAATCAACAAAAAACATATCTTTTAATTTTTCTAATACCGTAGAACCAATATTTAAAGATTGATATTCCTTAAAAATTTTTAAATTATCTAAATATGCAACATTTTCATATAAAAATTTATTTTTAAATTTTTTACTAAAAAAAGATTTGTATAAGTCTGGGTCATAATCACTATTAAATATAAATTTTGGCGTAGAAATAACTTCAAAAAGATTTAAAATTTGTCTATCGCTATCTATAATATCTGAAAAGTCAAAATTTAATTTATATGGATAATTTGAAAATCTAATAAAATCTAAAATCGTTATATTTCCTTCTCCAACTTTAATATCATTATCATCGTAAATGTCAAAAAAAAATTTATCAATAAAGTCGTCTGGACAATAGTCATAATCAATATCTTTTTTAACATATATTGAGTGCTGAAAACTAATTCTTAAATAATTCATAATTTTTATTTTAGCTAAATATTAATTTAATTAAAAAGACAAACGCTATAACTATAATCCACAATTACAATCAGTAGAATCTTCTGCTGAACACGCAAACAATAATGGCATAGCCATAAGCATAATTACTTTTTTTCATTTTTATTTTTTTAAGTTATATTAATTTAATTAACAATTCAAGGGTTTTCCATTCTTCGCTACTTGATTCAATTCTGTTTTTATGTAATTGATTTAAAGCATATAAAGCATCGGCTTTTTTCATTTTTTTGGTAATGTTACTTACTTTTTTATCAATAGGCAATCTATCGGTTAAATCCCATTCAATTACGTTCCTTCCAGTTACAGTACATTTTTTAATTCCCTTTTCGTAAATAACTCCTAATTCTCGTAACTCTGTAAATCTTGCTCTTGATTGCGATAAAACATTTGTTGAATTTAATCTACCACTCATAGCTTCGGAGCTTGTACACGGAGCAGAATTACAAATTGCTTCATAGACTTCAAATCGTATCTTTGAAAGTAATCCTTGTGCTTTAATTTGATTGTAACAATCGATTGATGTTTGTCTTGTTCCCATAATTATTCATCTTTAAATTTAAATTTATATTTATCCTTTATTTGTTGTAATTCAGAGATTGTTTTTATACCAAATTTACGCCATCTTGAAATTTGATATAATGTAAATTCAGAAAGTTCATCTAAATTAAATTTTCTAAATTGTTAAGTTTAATTTTGTCTAAATGTTTCATAAGGAAATCAATTTTCATTTGGTCTAACATACTTAATCGCACATCAAATCTTTCAATCTCAAATAAATCCTTTGCCCATTCCTCAATTTGTTTTTTATGAGTACTATTACAAAACCTTGAATCATATCTATATTTAATTTCATTCAAAAGTTCGTCTATATCAAAATCGTCTAAATCTACATCTACTGTTACACTTGCCATAATTAATATTTATTTTGATTATCAGTTGTATTTTCAAAGTTTTTACTTTCTACAATTCTTAACACAGATTTTGTAACCTCTGCTCTTTTAATCTCTAATGCTTGTACCCTATTCATTCCATTTAAGGCGTTAGTCATTGCTTCTGCTTTTTCAATGGTTATATCTCCGTTTTCTAATTTTTCTAATACCATAGCAAAATTATGATATACCCCTTTTTGATTTGTTGGTCTAATAAAACTACTCATTTTTAATTTTTTTAATTGTTCTAAATATCTTTAAACTTAATTGCTTTGATTTTACTAAATCTTCATTCTCTTTAAGGGTTTTGTAATTCAATCCAAACTCCGTATATAATCTAGTTTTAGCATATTCTTCTGATTCTAAAAACTCTTTAGAATTTCGTCTTTTTTTTCTAACTGCTTCTATTTTGTCAAGGTTTCTCAATCTATACTCAACATCGCTTTTCCTTCTTAAATCCTTGTAATGATTTGTTTTAGTGTAATGCTTTTTACATAAACCTTTAGCGTGTGCTTTGGTGGTACATAGAGAACAAATATTCATAATTATTTAGCTAAATATTAATTTAATTAAAAATACAAAAGCTATAACTATAATCCATAATATGTTTTGCGTTTTCTGATTGTGTTTACTCTCGTGGTACATAATCTTATTTTTTTGGTGCTAATCTCCAATTACTAACATTGGTAATGTATTCTATCAATTATAGTAAATGTCTTTCTATTTTTTCATTAAAGTTTTCCAACGCTATTTTGTATCCATAGTTTATTGCCATTTGCATAAGCACAATATCCATAGAGCCATTATTAGCTTTAGCAAAAGATTCTAAATGCTCTCTTGTTTGAGGAGTAGCAACTATTCCCCTATCAAGGTTTTTAAATTCTTGCTCAATGTAGTTTTGTAATTCTCTCATAACCTTATTTGTTTTATTTATTAAAGTTTGTAATTAATTTTAGCGATTTCGCTCCAACCTCGCCAAGCCGAGAACCGTTATCGGCAATTTTTGTTGTACGCAGTAGAAATACCACTACATATTGCGACTAAAAAGATTGTTACCCAATATTCCCATCTGTTACCAGCATCAAACCATACTTGCAATGCAAAGCATAGTGGTATAAATTCTAAATTCCCCATAATGAATGAGAAAACTGTCTTGATGTAAACATCTTTAAAGTCTTTGCAATCTTGATTTTGTTTTACTGTAATTTTCCATTCCATCTTGTTTTTTTTTTAATTAGTAGTTCATTGGTACAAATGTAATAAAGTGTTTTGGTTTGACAAAATATAATTTGGATTATTTTAGTTAAAAGATTGTTAATTATTTTTTGCTCCAGATTTTTCTATTTAGACCCACTTTCAATTTTCCATTCCCCCAGACTAACCCATTTCCCAATATTTTTTAAAAAGAAATTCCCACGTTTTCAAAAGTTATTCCCACGAAGTTCCCACATTTTCGTATAACTCCTTCAAAACCAACACCAAAAGTTCCACGAAAGTTCCACGAAAAAAAAAGTTTTTCCCAAATTGTTCCAAAACCACCTCCAGACCGACCCAAAAAACAACTAAAAACCCCCAGACCACCTCCAGAACCATAAAAAAATTAAATGAAGATTAAATTCAGATTAAAATGAACCATTTTTTTTACGAAACCCACCCAGTAGTACAAGTCGTAAAAGTAGTAAACTACAAAAACTACCAGCCGAAACCCAGAAACACCCCCAAACAAACCCCAGTAAAACAAACGCCTTGTTCTCTGGAGCTAGAGGTAGGCATTTAAACCAGCGAAACCTTTTTTTCCATCTGTGCAGACCCAATGCACACTTGTTTTCATCTGTGCAGACCCAATGCACACATAAATTTGCAATAACAGAAACACTATTGCAATTAATTCAATAAAATTACAACAACCATATAATTCCAAAATAGCCGATTTCCGAAACGATTTTTTCATTCTAGGGTAAGAGGTTAGAAAAACATAATTCGTTAAATCTACCCCTCCAGATTTTATCCAGTAGGCATTTAAAAAAAAGTTTTTATATTTGCAATACAAACCATCAGCACATAATTTTGTTTTTAGTAGTTCATTAACAATCTTCTCTCAAAGCTGGTGGTTTTCTTTTTGACTTATTTTAAGTCGATTTAAGATAATATTTCTTCGTAAGTGGTATAAGATTATACCGAAACACATTTTATTAAAAGCAAACGAGAATTTATAGGTAAAAATCTATATGGGAGTTTATATTTAAAAATGCGAAACAGTTTATATATATCCCAAGTGCAGTTCTCTCTTTTCTCTAATATTTATTTTAACTTTTCTTTAACATTTGCAGTAATAG
>Ga0208597_1000307_pt1 | contig 19023 bp, 15 predicted proteins | sample LakMenEpi05May12_FD_150673 | JGI IMG/M metagenome (GOLD analysis project Ga0208597, IMG submission 150673) | Freshwater microbial communities from Lake Mendota, WI - 05MAY2012 deep hole epilimnion (SPAdes) | ecosystem: Environmental > Aquatic > Freshwater > Lake > Epilimnion/Euphotic zone ...
AAAAGTAGGGATTGAACGGGATATTTTGCTAAAGTTTAATAGGAAAGAAGGTAAGGTATTGTTTTTCACCTATTTTTGCGGCAAATAAAAATACCGAGATCACTATGTCAGTATTAGTTAATAAGAATTCCAAAGTAATTGTTCAGGGATTTACCGGAACAGAAGGTACGTTCCACGCTACACAAATGATTGAATATGGCACCAATGTGGTGGGTGGTGTAACTCCAGGAAAAGGAGGCAGCACGCATTTAGACAAGCCAGTATTTAATACGGTAGCAAACGCTGTTGCTTCTTCAGGTGCTAATGTGAGTATCATTTTTGTACCGCCTGCATTTGCAGCTGATGCGATTATGGAAGCGACCGATGCTGGTATCGAACTAGTTGTTTGTATCACAGAAGGTATCCCAGTGCAAGACATGGTAAAAGTTAAAAACTATTTACTCGGCAAAACAACCCGACTTATTGGACCTAACTGCCCTGGCGTAATTACTGCTGGTGAAGCAAAAGTAGGTATTATGCCAGGTTTTATTTTTAAACCAGGACGTATTGGTATTGTTTCAAAGAGCGGTACACTAACCTATGAAGCTGCAGATCAAGTGGTAAAAGCAGGGATGGGAATTTCTACAGCAATTGGTATTGGTGGTGATCCAATTATTGGTACACCTACAAAAGACGCCGTAGCATTATTAATGAACGATCCAGAAACCGATGGAATTATTATGATTGGTGAAATTGGTGGTAGCATGGAAGCAGAAGCAGCAGAGTGGATTAAAGCCAATAAAACAAAACCTGTTGTAGGATTTATTGCTGGTCAAACAGCGCCTCCGGGCAGAAGAATGGGTCACGCAGGTGCGATAGTAGGCGGTGCAGATGACACAGCAGCAGCTAAAATGAAAATTATGGCAGCTTGTGGAATTCATGTAGTAGCTAGCCCTGCTGATATTGGAAAAACAATGGCAGAAGTTATTAATAAATAATTAGACTTTTTAATGAAAGCCTGTAACATTTGTTGCAGGCTTTTTTTTGCCTATCAATGATTAGATTTACAAATATGAAGTATCTTCTTTTTTTAATGGTGATTGCCCTTGGTAGCATTTATATGGCTAACGGACAAGTAGTTATTAGAGGGCTTCATGCAAATTTTTTAAGGGAGGGTGACAAATCATTTATCACTGCAACAATTGTTAATAAAACCAATAAGCCAGTTACCGGACAGGTTCACTTGTCTCTCCTTAACCCATCAAATAATAGCCCCGTAGATGGTTGGTTTCAAAATGTTTTTCCATCACAGTATTATAGTATTGATGCAGGTGCTAACATTCGCATTCAATTTCCAATACAAGCTGCCTTTGGCTATATGCAATTACTACGCTATCAATTAGAAGCAACCGTATTAGAAAATAAAAAAGAGGTAGTGGCCACTAGTAATTACACCGATAGTTTTTTTGTATACACCAATAGATTACTTGTTTCAGATTCGGTGGTTTTAAAAAGCAGCAAAGACACCATCATAAAAGGAATTTTTAGTGCGCTCTTAAATGCCCCAGAAAGCAGCACCCATCATAATTTGCGCGTTTCGTTTAATGCTGCTACCCCACTTGATTATTGGAAATTACAAATGGGCAACAAACAATTTACCGTAACAGGTCGTGCTCGGTTTGACACTTTATTAGTAAGTGATTTTATTAGTAATGATATGGGGAATTATTCACTTCAAACAAGTAGTTCAGGAGCAGTCAATAAACAGCAAACTAAAATTGTTTGGTCGCAGTATAACAAAATCGAAAAAACAATAAAGTCTAATGGCTCATTTGGACTTCAAAAAACAATCCAACAAAAAATAAATGGCCGCTGGGTTGTGCTTCCAGAAAATGCAACACTGCATGTAGGTGATACGCTTGATATTACTGTTGGTATTTCTACTCCAACCGCTTTTGAAAAAATATCTATCGAGGAAAACATCATGGGTGGCTCTGTGCTATTGCTTCCGCAAAACAGTAAAGCAAAAAAACACGCTTCCTATTTTACACAAGAGATTATATCAAATAAATTAGCACAACAACAAATTCAATACCAATATATACTTACTAGCGCTGGTGTTTTTAGCACGGGCAATACTTTTGTAAGTATCAAAACAAATACCTCAAAACAGAGTCCTATCAAGCTTTTTATTCCTGCCACCGAAATAAGAGTCGAAGAATAATGCAGCAATCCCACTTCGATATTATTATAGTTGGCCAGGGAATTAGTGGCACAGTGTTAAGTAGTGCACTCATGGAGCAGCATCAAAAAGTGCTCGTAATTGATGATGGTAATAAAAAGGCAGCCAGTAAAATAGCCAGTGGCGTTATTAACCCAGTTACAGGAAGGCGCATTGTAAAAACTTGGCAAATAGACGAAGTTATGCCAGCTGCAGTTCGCATTTACAAGGCACTTGAAAATAAACTCAATACCAAAATTATACAGCAGTGTAATATTGTAAATTTTCACGCCAGCGAACAAATGCAAAAAGCTTTTAAAGAAAGAATATCCGAGGACCCTACTTACCTCTCAACACAGCCTTTGCCAAATAAGATTGCAGCTGCATTTATGGCGCCTTTTGGACACACCGTTATTGATCCATGCTGGCTCATACAATTAGAAAATTTGCTGCATCATTGGCGTCAATATTTAATTGAAAAAAATACACTCCTGCAAGATGTATTTGATTTTAAAAAACTAGATGTTACTGCTGAAAAAATTATTTACGAAAACTATACTGCCAACAAAATTATTTTTTGCGAAGGCGCCATAGGTCAAAACAATCCATACTTTAAACAACTTCCTTTTGCCCCCAATAAAGGAGAGGCTTTACTCGTAAAAATAAATGATTTAGACAACCAGTTTATCTATAAAAAAGCAGTGAGCATTGTACCATGGAAAGACTCCATTTTTTGGGTGGGCTCAAATTACGAATGGGATAATTACAATGATGACCCCTCACCTAGTTTTAAAGAAAAAACAATGGCAGCGCTAAACGAATGGCTTCAACTACCCTATGAAGTAGTTGATCATATTGCAGCAGTTAGGCCCGCAAACACACAACGCAGGCCATTTGTAGGGATGCACCCTACCTTTAAAAACATGGGTATCTTTAATGGCATGGGTACTAAGGGCTGTTCGCTGGCACCCTACTTTGCGGAGCAAATGACAGAACATATTTTACATCAAACGCCCATTGATAATGAGGCCACAATTGATAGATTTCATATTTTAGCATAACAATTAATCCGTCATGTCAAATTCAAAAGAAAGCATAGAATACGTAATTCCAATTCAGTACCGAAAAATGGAAAACCTACACATTGTGTTTTGGCTTTTTAAAGATATTGCTTGGTGTTTGGGCATACCGCTACTTGGCATCACAATGATTGTTCCAACACTCATCATTTCTATTGTTATTTCTTGGCGTACCAGACAGTTCATGTCTGAGCTTTGCCATAATTTGGCCATCACATTTTGGATAAGTGCCAACTCGTTTTGGATGGTCACGGAATTTTTTCACATCGACACACAAATTGCATTTTTGGGCATTACCTACAAGCACCTCGCCATGTTCCCTTTTAGCATCGGCGTGGTTATTTTGGCTTTCTACTACTTAATCTGGAAGCCGAGGCACAAAAATGAAGCAGAAACCATGTAATTAAGGGGAGCAATACCCCCATTTTGGGTACGTTCTAGCTGCATTTGAAGTATATTTGCCCTTCAAATTATTGGATTAATAAATTAGCACTATGTACCGTTCACATAACTGTGGAGAATTAAGAGAAAGCCATGTTGGCAGTGAAGTAACCCTTGCAGGTTGGGTTCAAACAGTTAGAAAATTTGGCGCCATTACTTTTGTCGATTTAAGGGACCGTTATGGCATTACACAATTATTACTCGGTGAGTCAATGGCCTCATTTTTGGATGAAAACCCACTAGGTAGAGAATTTGTAATTCAAGCCAAAGGAACAGTAGCGAATCGAAGCAATAAAAATCCAAATATTGAAACGGGTGATATTGAAATTATTGTAAGTAATTGCATAGTTCTTAATAAATCGGCGGTACCTCCATTTACCATACAAGATGACACAGATGGTGGGGATGATTTACGCATGAAATTCCGTTATCTAGATTTAAGACGAAACGCTGTCAAGAAAAATTTAGAATTAAGATATAACGTTAACCGCTCTGTAAGAAACTACTTACACGAAGCGGGTTTTATGGATATTGAAACGCCTTTTTTAATTAAGTCTACGCCAGAGGGTGCGCGTGACTTTGTGGTTCCATCCCGCATGAACCCTGGTCAGTTTTATGCACTACCACAATCGCCACAAACATTTAAGCAACTATTAATGGTGAGTGGTTACGACCGTTACTATCAAATTGTAAAATGTTTTAGAGACGAAGATTTAAGAGCTGATAGACAACCAGAATTTACACAGATAGACTGTGAAATGGCTTTTGTAGAGCAAGAAGATGTTTTACAAATGTTTGAAAATTTAATTAGACGCGTTTTTAAAGACGTAAAAAATATTGACTACACAGAGGGCATCGAAAGAATGACTTGGGAAGACGCCATGTGGCAGTTTGGAAATGACAAACCAGATATTAGATTTGGAATGAAAATTGCCAACTTAAAATCGGCATTTTTAAAAGGTGGAAAAATAGAAGCTACTGGTGATTTAATTAATGGCGCCGGCTTTGGCGTGTTTGACAATGCAGAAACTGTTTTAGCCATTGCAGCACCAGGTTGTAGCGAATATTCCCGCAAACAAACCGACGAGCTTACTGAGTGGGTTAAACGCCCTCAAATAGGCATGCAAGGCCTTGTGTACATCAAATGCAACGCAGATGGTACCTACAAAAGCAGCGTCGATAAATTTTACACCGAAGACAAACTAAAAGCAATCGCAGATGCGGCTGGTGCTACAGCTGGCGACCTTGTTTTAATACTTGCAGGTAAAGAAGAAAGAACCCGTAAAGCAACTTCAGAATTAAGGCTTGAAATGGGTAAAAAATTAGGCTTTCGTAAAGACGATGAATTTAAATTATTATGGGTACTTGATTTTCCATTATTTGAATACGCCGAAGAAGAAAATAGATGGGTTGCTAGACACCATCCGTTTACATCTCCAAAGCCTGATCATATCAGTGTTATGATCAACAACAGCCCTGTTATTGAAAACGCAGATAAATATTTAGAGCATCCATATGCTACTATTAAAGCCAATGCATATGATATGGTTTTAAATGGAAATGAAATTGGCGGTGGATCGATCAGAATTTACCAGCGTGCACTTCAAGAAAAAATGTTTGATGCACTTGGTATGACCACCGAAGAAGCCCTTCATAAGTTTGGCTTTTTATTAGGCGCTTTTGAATATGGCGCGCCCCCACATGGTGGATTGGCATTTGGTTTTGACAGGTTATGTTCTATACTTGGCGGATCGGAAAGCATTAGAGACTTTATTGCATTCCCTAAAAACAATGCAGGCAGAGATGTTATGCTTGACGCACCAAGCACGATTGATGACAAGCAATTTGTTGAGCTGCAAATTAAATTAAACCTAACAGACAAAGCGTAAATTGTATTTATGAAGCAGGTGCAAATATTTAAAATACTCACTTACTTGTTAATACCCATTGCGTTATTGTTTGGCTTTATGGCACTACTTGTGCTACCTACTGCTCTCGTTAACCCAGCACTATTACTTGTCGTATTTATATTTTCTTGTATTGCTATTTATACTTTTTCTAGCTTACGTTTTGTAACAACGGCTATCAATAAAGCTAAAAACTGTAATCCTAGTTTAAAAGACTGGATTAAAATAAATGGATACATTAGTGTGGGTACCGCATTTATGTTTTTATTAAATAGCATTGGCATTTTAATGCTGCGCCCCATCGAGTTTAATGATTTTGTAACAAAAGCCATGGAAACGCAGGCTAGTTTACCTTCAAGCATTACACCTGCTTTTGTTGGACAAATGCTAAAGTATACGGCAATTTTTATGCTGATCACAAGCACTATTATACTCGTACATACTAGAATTCAATTTATATTTTTAAAAGCGTATAGCTACGTATTTGAAAGTGAATAACCATACCCCACTTGCCGAAAGAATGCGGCCAAATAAACTAGAAGATCTAGTTGGCCAAGAACACTTAACAGGGAAGGGAAGTATTTTAAACACGAGTATTGCTAAGGGGCATATTCCTTCCATGATTTTATGGGGGCCGCCAGGCGTTGGTAAAACTACCATTGCCAATATTATAGCCCACCAATTAAACGCCCCCTATTTTCAGTTAAGTGCCATTAGCAGCGGTGTCAAAGAAGTTAGGGAAGTGATTGAAAAGGCCAAAGACCAACCAGGTGCTGTATTATTTATAGATGAGATACACCGCTTTAATAAAGGCCAACAAGACGCTCTTTTAGCAGCTGTAGAAAAAGGGATCATCACACTTATTGGTGCCACCACAGAAAATCCTTCTTTTGAAGTCAATAACGCATTATTAAGTAGATGTCAAGTATTTGTTTTAAAACAATTACAAGAACAGGATTTAGGTGTATTAATAAATGAAGTGATCAAAAAAGACAGCTACTTATCTACCCTTTCTATTCAATTACAAGAAACAGCTGCCTTACTTAAAATATCGGGAGGTGATGCCAGAAAACTACTCAACTTATTAGAACTCGTTATTCAAACGCATGCTGGCAATGACGCTATTATCATTACAGATAAAATTGTGATGCAGGTAGCACAACAAAAATTAGCCATTTATGATAAGGGAGGTGAGCAGCATTACGATATCATTTCTGCCTTTATAAAAAGTATGCGCGGAAGTGATCCAAATGCAGCGGTATACTGGCTAGCACGCATGATTGAAGGTGGAGAAGATGTAAAATTTATTGCAAGGCGCATGCTCATTTTTGCCAGTGAAGACATCGGAAACGCCAACCCCAATGCACTACTTCTTGCCAATAACACATTTGACGCAGTAAGTAAAATTGGATACCCCGAGTCGCGCATTATATTATCGCAGTGCGCTACCTATTTGGCTTCTTCACCAAAAAGCAACGCCGCTTATGTTGCGATTAATGATGCGCTAGCACTTGTTGCAAAAACAGGTGACCTTCCGGTGCCACTCCATTTACGCAATGCACCAACCAAACTCATGCAACAAATGGATTATGGCAAAGATTATAAGTATGCCCACCTTGGCGAAAATAATTTTGTGGACCTTGAGTTTTTTCCAGAAGCCATTAAGGGAACAACACTATACACCCCAGGCAATAATGCTAGAGAAAATGAAATCAGGAGCTTTTTAGTACAGCGCTGGAAAAAGAAATACGGGTATTAATTATTTTTTTGAGGTACCATTCGGCCCGACGCTCCCCTATCACCACCTTCGTGATACTCAGCGTCTTCATTCACATCCCATAAATTATACAATTCTTTACCTGCAATAATATTTTTTGCAGCAAGCATCGCAGTCATCATGGAATGGTCTTGGTTATTGTATTTGTGCATACCATTACGGCCTATTAAATAAAGTCCCGGATAATTTGCAAGCGCATCTCTAACACTATCCACCCTCGCCTTATAAAACTGATCATACACTGGATATGCTTTGGGTTGTCTTACAACGTAACCATCCACTACAGCCGATGCTTTTGTAAGGCCAATTTTTTCTATTTCTTTTTTACCTAGTGCAATTAAATCGGCGTTGGAACTAGTCCATAGCCCATCTCCTTCAAAGCAAAAATATTCGAGGCCATAACATGCCATGCTTGGATCAGGCACCATGTATGGACTCCATGATTTAAAGTTTTGCACCCTACCTACTTTTACTTTAGGATCATGAATGTAAATCCAGTTATCAGAGAAAGCATCTTCATCTTTACAAATAAGCACCACCGTTAAAAAATCGCGATAACCAAGTGCAGCAGCGTTTGCAGCCACCGCAGCCGGAAAAGCAGGTAATACATTTGCCACAAGCTCACGCATAGGAGCCGTTGAAAGTACATAATCAAAGCCTGTTACATGTCCTTGACTTGTGGTTTGAACGGTCCAATTGCCTTCTGTGTACTCTATTTTTTGAACACCACAATTCATATGAAGTGTAACACCCATGGCTTTACTTTTTTCGGCACAAGCCTCCCACATCATACCTGGTCCCTGTTTTGGATACCTGAATGAATCGATGAGTGTTTTTATTACCTTGTCTTTATCAGTAGCCTTTTTATTAGGCTTAAATAGTGCGTTAAAAATGGCACTACTTAAAGAAAGTCCTTTAATACGCTGCGCTGCCCAATCGGCACTGATTTCATTACAAGGAATACCCCATACTTTTTCGGTGTAGGTTTTAAAGAAAATATTAAATAATCTTTTTCCAAATTGATTGGTTACCCACTCTTCAAAATTGGTTGGATTTTTAACTGGAAATGCTTTTGCTTTTAAATAACTCAACACACATAAAGCACTTTCAAAAATGCCTAGTTTTCGTAAAGCTTCAAAAGCCACAAGTGGATATGAGAAAAAATGGTTGTTGTAATAAATACGAGAACTTCTTGGACGTTCTAACATTTCATCGCCTAAAATTTCGGTCCAAAAATCTTCTACTTCTTTTGACTTAGAAAAAAATCGGTGTCCACCAATATCAAAATGATAGCCATTGTAAGATTCGGTTCTTGAAATACCGCCTACATACTGCGGATCTTTTTCAAAAACAACCACTTCTTGATTGCCTTTTGCAAGTAAGTATGCAGCAGTTAAACCAGCAGGACCAGCTCCAATTATTGCGACTCTTTTTGACATAGATATAGGGGTTATCGGTGTATGATGGCAAAGGTGCTACAATAATGTGGATCTACCATTATTTTTGGGCTTCATTTTATACTTATCTTTCCTCAAAATATACGCTTCATGAACTCGTTTACTTGGACCCTTCAAACCTTTGATAACCTTACCAACAAGCAGTTGTATGCTATACTAAAACTTCGCTGCGAAGTGTTTATTGTTGAGCAGGCCTGTAATTATCAAGACATTGATGGCAAAGACCTTGCAAGTTTTCATTTGTGTGGATGGGACGGTGACGAGCTCGTTGCCTATGCCAGACTTTTACCAGCAGGCGTATCATTTAATGAAGTTTCTATTGGACGTGTATTAAGTTCACCAGCTTACCGCAGGCAAGGTGCCGGCATTGGACTCATGCAAAACGCTATTGCGTATTGTTATGAAAAATTTGGAAAGCAACCCATCCGAATTGGCGCACAACTATACCTACAAAAATTTTACAGCAGTTTAGGATTTATCAAAGATTCAGACACGTACCTAGAAGATGATATAGAACACATCGAAATGATTTTATCGTAGTTCTTCTTTTACAAAACGGGCTGTATGGCTTTCTTTACATTTCACCATTTGCTCGGGTGTTCCTTCAAATAAAATAATACCTCCACCATCACCACCTTCTGGGCCTAGGTCAATGATATGATCGGCTACTTTTATAACATCTAAATTGTGTTCAATAACGAGTACGCTATTGCCTCTATCTACTAGCTTATTAAGTACATCAATTAGATGTTGAATATCCTGGAAGTGAAGCCCTGTAGTTGGTTCATCTAAAATATAAAATGTTTTACCCGTATCTTTTTTACCCAGCTCGGTAGATAGTTTAACGCGCTGCGCTTCACCACCACTAAGCGTTACTGCCGATTGTCCGAGGGTGATATAACCAAGACCCACATCTTGTAAGACTTTTATTTTTCGGAAAATAAAGGGAACAGGTTGAAAAAATTCGCAAGCCTCATCTACCGTCATGTCTAGCACATCACTAATGGATTTTCCCTTGTACCTGATTTCTAATGTTTCTCTGTTGTAACGTTTGCCATTACATTTTTCACAATGGACATACACATCAGGTAAGAAATTCATTTCAATGACGCGCATACCACCTCCCTCGCAAATTTCACAACGTCCACCTTTTACATTAAATGAAAAACGCCCAGCAGTATACCCTCTTATTTTTGATTCGGCAACGGCTGCAAACAATGTTCTGATCTCAGTAAAAAATCCACAATAAGTAGCCGGATTGCTCCTTGGCGTCCTACCTATTGGTGATTGATCTATTTCAATTACTTTATCGATATGCTCCAATCCTTTTATTGATTTAAAAGGCATGGGCTGTTGCTTACTATCATAACAATGTTTAGATAGAAGCGGATATAGCGTTTCGTTTATTAGAGTTGATTTTCCACTTCCACTCACCCCACTTACCACAATCAATTGGCCGAGCGGAAAACTTACTGAAACCTTTTTTAAATTATTACCAGTGGCTTCTTTTAAAACAATGGTATGCCCATTGCCAGTTCGCCGCTGCGCAGGAACAGCAATCTTTTTTTGACCATTCAAATACTGCGCTGTGTCAGAATTAGAAAGTAGCACCTCCTGCGGCGTTCCTGCAGCAACTATTTGACCACCATGTTTACCAGCCTTTGGGCCAATATCAACTAAATAATCGGCAGCTAACATGATATCCTTATCGTGCTCCACCACCAATATACTATTACCTATATCACGTAAATTTTGCAGCGCTTTTATGAGCTGCATATTATCACGTTGATGAAGTCCAATAGAAGGCTCATCCAAAATATAGGTGATACCCTGAAGTTGAGATCCAATTTGTGTAGCCAATCTAATACGTTGAGATTCTCCCCCACTTAGGGTTTTAGAAGGTCTATCTAAAGACAAATAGGTTAACCCTACATCCAATAAAAAACCTACCCGCTCTCTAATCTCTTTTAAAATATCTTTTGCAATGGCATTGTCTTTTTTGGAAAGATGTTTTTCAATACCCTCAAACCACTTTAGCAGCTTATCTAAATTTAAATGACTTATCGCAGCAATATTTTTATCCGCTACCTTAAACCACAAACTTTCTTTTTTTAACCTAGCACCTTCGCAACTTGGACAGTGTTTTAATTCCATAAACTGTTCCACCCATTCACGTAGTGCCTCAGTAATACCTGTACCTGTAAACCAGCGCTTAAGCATGGGAACTACACCTTCAAACACACCCTCATACGGGCTAGACATGGCCGTTTCATCCATATCAAATGTAGACTCGGATGGGCCGTCAGGTGTGCCATATAATAGTAAATTAATAGACTGTTCCGACAAACTACTAATGGGTTTATCGAGGCTTATTTTATGCTTTTTGGCAAGCACTTCTACCTGCTTAAATAAATAGGCCTCACGCTGTACACCAAGTGGCGCAATACCGCCCTCTTTAATACTTAAGGATCTATCCGGAATAATTTGTTCTAATGAAATAGAAAACACATTGCCGAGTCCTTTACAACTAGGACATGCTCCATAGGGTGAGTTAAATGAGAAAGCATTAGGCGAAGGCGTTTCGTAACTAAGCCCGGTTTCTTCACACATGAGTTGCTTGGCATACTGCACCACTTTATTTGACTCATGAACCATCATAAACAAAAGATCCTTTCCAAGTTTTAAAGTTTGCTGCACACTTTGCGAAAGCCTTACTTTATCATCAGGTGTTACTTGCAAACGGTCTACTACAAGTTCAATATCATGAATTTTGTAACGGTCTACTTGCAGTTTTGGAGTAAGGTCTACGATATCGCCATCTATTCTAACTTTTAAAAAACCTTTTTTTCTTACCTCTTCAAATAATTCTCTATAATGTCCTTTCCTACCTCGTACTAATGGCGCTAATAAAACAATTTTTTTATTGGCATACTTTTCGGTGATGGAAGCAACAATTTCTTCTTCGGTAAACTTCACCATTTTTTTACCCGTGTTGTAACTATACGCTTCTCCAATGCGGGCATAGAGTAACCTCAAAAAATCGTACACTTCGGTAACAGTCCCAACCGTTGATCGAGGATTTTTATTGGTTGTTTTTTGTTCTATAGAAATCACGGGCGATAACCCAGTAATTTTATCTACATCGGGCCTTTCCATATCACCCATAAATTGTCTGGCATAGGCACCAAAACTTTCCATGTACCTGCGCTGACCTTCATTGTAAATGGTATCAAAAGCCAGGGATGATTTTCCACTACCGCTTACACCGGTAAATACCACCAATTTATTTTTAGGAACACGAATGTCTATGTTTTTAAGATTGTGTTCTCTTGCACCAAAAACCTCAATGCTTTCGGTGTGAATATTAGAACTTATTTCGTTAGCGGATTTCTTTGCCATAGTGGAATGTAAATATAATAACAACGAAGGGCTTGAATGGTTGAAAACATACAAATGTTAGTAGATTTTAAACAAAGTTTTTTTGGATGATGCAAGTTTCTATCTTAATTTTACAATAGTTCTTAAAAAATCTTATCCAGAAAGGCAGAGGGAATGGCCCATTGATGCCTTGGCAACCCATATCATTCGCAGTGATATGAAGGTGCCAAATCCGTCCATCACATTACATGTGCATGGAAAGATAAGTCAGCGACGTTTGATATTTTGCCTAAGGCTTCTAATATTACAAGCTCACCTGACTACATCTGGTGAGCTTTTTTATTTTTAGTACCCTAGAAAATAAATATTAAAATGGAGCATCAAAAAGTTTTAAAAATTGGTTTATTTGGTTTTGGCGTAGTGGGTGAAGGCTTATACAAAGTATTACAACAAACACCGTCATTAAAGGCTAGCATTGAAAAAGTATGTATCAAAAACGTTGATAAAAAAAGAAATGCGCCAGCTAGTTTATTTACCACAGACAAAAACGATCTATTACTAGATCCCAATATCAATGTCATTGTAGAAGTAATTGACGACTCGGTAGCTGCATTTGACATTGTTTCTACGGCACTTTTACAAGGCAAAGCTGTCGTAAGTGCCAGCAAAAAAATGATTGCCGACAACCTATCCGCCATGTTAGCGCTCCAAAAACAAACAGGGCTTCCCTTTTTATATGAAGCAGCCGTGTGCGCCTCTATTCCTGTCATCAGAAACTTAGAAGAATATTATGACAATGACCTACTGCATTCCATTAAAGCCATTGTAAATGGGTCAACTAATTTTATTTTAACTAAAATGTTTGAAGACAAATTAAGTTTTCAAGCAGCACTGATACTAGCGCAACAACTTGGCTTTGCAGAAAGCAATCCAAAATTAGACGTAGAAGGTTACGACGCCCTTAACAAATGGACCGTTTTACTAGCGCATGCTTATGGTATTGTTGAAAAACCAGAAAATATTTTATTTAGCGGGATTCAAAATATTCAATTAAGTGATGCAGCTGTTGCACAAGAAAAAAAACTAGATATCAAGCTCATTGCACAAGCAAAAAAACTAGCCAACGGAAAAGTAGCAGCATTTGTATTACCACAACTTATCAGTCAAGCAGAGCCGCTTTCATTTGTTAAAAACGAATACAATGGTGTTGTTATTGAAAGTGGATTTGCCGACAAACAATTTTTTTATGGTAAAGGAGCTGGAAGTTTCCCTACAGCTTCTGCGGTATTAAGTGATATATCGGCACTCAGGTACAATTACTGTTACGAGTATAAAAAACTATACCAACAAGCTCCGCACGAATTAACTTCTGACTATTTCTTAAAAGTATATGTAAGCTTTGATGACATCAAAAATGTTCCTAAAGATAAATTTGAATGGATAGAAGAATGGCATGCACAAGAAGATCGCAAATACTTAATTGGCGTACTACATGTAAAGGAACTAATTCAAAATAGCTGGTGGAAGGAAAATAACAACTCCCTAATTTTAACCCCGGACCCTATTATTGACAACCTAGACATCGTACATCTTAAGAAAAAAAGCCTCGAATTGGCCGGCGTTCTTTAAAAAATAGGTGCAACTATAGTAGCTTTGCGTGTAAATTAACAAGATGCAATTGCAACTGAATAAAAATGCAACGATAGGAATAGGCGTATCCTTAATTACAGGAACTTGCTTAATCCTACTATCTATGATCATGGGTAAGGAAAATGCCTTCCTACTCATGAACCTAGATTTAGGGCCTGCTGCAGATTTCTTTTTCTATATCTGGGCCAATGCTGGCGATGGATTTATTTGGATCCCCGCTTTTGCATTAACGCTGATGTACAAGAAAAAGTTTATTCCGTTTTTGCTTGCTACGATCCTGTTTTCAACCATTATCACGCAAAGCTCAAAACAAATATTTTTTAAATCAGAAAATAGACCTACCGCCGTTATTTCTGACAACGCATTAATGCACAAAGTATCAGGTATTGTAATTCATACCACTAATAGCTTTCCTTCTGGGCATACCGCAACCGCATTTTCACTTTTCTTATTTTGTTGTTTTATTAGTGCAAAAAAATGGATCGTACCACTAGGTTTTATGTATGCATTATTAGGTGGTTATGCTAGAATTTATGTAGCACAGCACTTCCCATTAGATGTAGGGGCTGGAATATTTACTGCATATTGTAGCACTTTAATATCATGGATAATTCACTTGAACTATTTTAATAAAGCCGAATGAAAAAACTACAATACATACACCTAACCCTTCTATTTGCTTTCAGCTTTATTTTTCAACTAGTAGCTGCCCAAGACACCACTGAGCAAATTACTGCCGGTAGGTATAATAGTGCTGCCGCTCAAAAAAGGCCGTATGTTATACTTATTTCTATTGATGGCCTTAGATCAGATTTTGTAGACAAGTACAATGCAAAATCTTTGCAAGCGTATGGAAAATCTGGTGTCGTTGCAAACTACATGACATCCGCTTTCCCTTCTTTAACTTTTCCTAACCATTACAGTGTTGTAACTGGCCTTTACCCTGCACATCATGGCCTAGTGGACAATACTTTTTTTGATGAAAAAGCAAACGCTACCTATACCATGTCTAATAAAAAAATGGTAGCCGACCCATATTGGTATGGCGGCACGCCGCTTTGGGTGCTTGCCGAAAAACAACAGATGGTAACAGCTAGCTTTTATTGGGTAGCGTCTGAAGCGCCTATTGGAAATACCAAACCATCATACTACTATAATTATAACGATAAAATAAAAATAGAAAAGAGAATTGCTAAAATTAAAGAGTGGTTGAGTTTACCAGAAAAAACCAGGCCACACCTTATTACTTTTTATATGCCTGAGGTAGACGATGCTGCCCACAATTTTGGACCAGATAGCAAACAAGCAGAAGCTGCTGTACAATATATAGATGGTGTAATCAAACAAATGAATGAAGCGGTTGGCAGTTTGAATCTTCCAGTAAATTATATTCTGGTTTCAGATCACGGCATGGCGCTAGTAGATAGCCAAAACCCCATTCGACTTCCAAAATCCGTTGATCCAGCAAAATTTTATGTACCTTCTGGAAGTGCCCTTTTGCAACTTTATGCAAAAGATACTGCAGCCATTATGCCAACCTACCAAGCACTACTTAAAGAGGCTAACGGATACGATGTTTATTTAAAAAATAATGCACCTAAAGATTTTCATTACAGCAATCTAGACGACCGATTCAACCGAATTGGTGACATTATTTTAGTAGCTAAACTACCTTATACATTTAGTTTAAGTGGCAGACCTAGCAGTCCGGGCAAACATGGTTACGATCCTAGGCTCCCCGAAATGAGGGCTAGCTTTTTGGCATGGGGACCTGCATTCAAATCTGGTAAAAAAATTAACGGATTTGAAAACGTGCATGTATACCCACTAATTGCTAAAATTTTAGGGTTACAATATGATCAAAAAACTATTGACGGAAATTTAAATGTGTTAAAAAACACACTTAAATAAATAGCTAGTCTTTCCAGCGCCAATCACCTGCTATTTGTAGCGGTAGTTTTAAATTGTTTTTTAGTAGAAACAATCTCGTTTCTTCATCATTTAAATGCTTTGCTTCAATTAATGGCGCATCGGCAACAGCATATACCAAAATGGCATTAAATCGAACCGTGTTTTTCATGCCTTTTTCGTCCACTAATTTAAAGCTATCGCAGTCTGCGTGGTAGCATGGTCCCGCATTGTTTGGGAGTTTGCCACCAGCTGCACCACCAGTTGGAATACCTTGTAACATAAATGGTTGGTGATCGCTGTGAAGCCCTGCACCTGCGCTAAATGTATTTTTGAAACTTGTATCAATACTTTGTACAATAGAACCAATCGATTTAAATAAGGTTTCAGACACTTCTGTAGAACTTGAATATCCGGTTGGATCGTTGGTCATGTCATAATTGAACATGTATCTTATCTGATCAATAGATTTATCTTTTTTTGCGGCGTCGATATAAGCCTTTGATCCTAATAATCCTTCTTCTTCACCCATAAATAATACAAACTCTACAGTACGTGTAGGACGTAGGTTAAGCGCAGCAAATGTGCGGGCCATATCAAGTACCGAAAACGATCCAATACCATTATCAATAGCTCCAGTAGCTAAATCCCAACTATCCAAATGACCGCCTACTACAATTTTTTCTTTAGGTAAATCACTTCCTTTAATTGTTACTACCACATTGCGGGCTTTTATAAGTCCAGAAAAATTAGTCATGTTGATACTAGCAAACTGCTGTTCCTTTAAAAGTGCTTCTTTAAATGTAAGCCCATCTTCTTTACTAATACATACCGCAGGAATAGGAATTAATTTTCCAGTAACAGAAGCGGTACCGGTAAGTAAAATACCACCAGCAGCCGTATTAATTACAATGATTCCTTTAGCGCCATATTTTGTAGCAATAGCTGTTTTTTCGGAGCGGTGAAGGCTTGGCGTACCAGGTTTTGATCCTGGTAAAACACCTAAATACACAAGCGCAATTTTACCGGCAACTTTCGAAGGATCTTTTGCGTAGTCTTCATCTAGTCCATTACCCATATCAACCACTTCAAGCGCAACATCGGCAGCAACTGGTGAATGTGCTAGCGACACGGACTTTACGGGTTGTAAATTGCTTAGACTATTCCCGATCTTTACTGTTAAACTTCCTCTACTCCAGCTCTCTACTTCAAAAGGTTGGTATTTTACATTTTTAAACCCATAAGATTTTAATAAGTTATAGGCATATGCTTCTGCTTTGCTACCATTAACAGAACCTGTTAAACGGTGTCCAATCGTTTCGGTGGCATACTTAAGCGTTGCGTAGGCTTTGGAGTTTTGTTGCACTTCTGTATTGATACTTCCAAATGTTTCATACCACTCTGGCTTACTATACTTTTGAGCTGTAAGTGAATGCACAACAAATAAAACGGCAATAACAACTACTAATTTTTTCATTTCATTTCGTATTTAAAACATTTAATTATTTATTCCAATTTGCAAAGTTTCTTTCTTTTGTAAATAGTCTTCTAACAATTTAATTTGATTAGAGGCCCTATTGTAATTGTGAAGCGAATATTTTGCGCCATAATACACATCATTATTTATAAAGTCAGTTAAAAAACGAAGCGCCTGCATATAAATCATAAAAAGCCCTGCATAATAAATCTGATCCGCTTCATCTTTAGATAACATATTTCCAGCACCTTTTAAATAACCCCTTACAATTGCTTTGTATATAGTTGGCCTTACAGATATTTTAGAAAAATCTGTTTCTTCTTCAGAAACAGCACACAAATAAGTTCTAAACATATCACCAAGATCGCTGATAAAATAACCTGGCATGAGGGTATCCAAATCTATCAAACAGATCCCTTTATCATTTTCATCAAAAAGCAGATTACTTATTTTGGTATCATGGTGTGTAGCGCGTAATTTAAAATTTGGATTTGTTTTTATGGTCTCAAAAAAATCTGCTATCCACTTATGATCTTGTAAATATTGAATCTGATTCTTTGATGCTGTAATCCTATCTTGATTTCCAGATGTGAGCGCAGATGCAAACTGCTCATACCTAAGTGTTAAATTATGAAAATCGGGGATGGTGATTTGTAAATCATTGGCATCAAGGCCATTTAATGCACTTGTAAAAAGTCCAAATTGATAGCCCGCTTCAAAAGCCTGCTCCTCATTTTGAACTACTGTTTTTGCATGCGAACCATTCACATATGGAAACACCCTATAATACCCCTCGTCTATATATTCCATCTGATTCCCATGCACAGAACTAATGGGAGCTACAAAATAATAATCTGGACTATGAGCCGCTAGGTATCCAGCTATCAATTGAATATTATGTGCAATAGCATCTGGATTTTTAAATACAGCAGTGTTTATTTTTTGCAAAACATAAGCGTCATTTCCAGACGATATGATATAGGTATGATTGATGAGGCCTTCACCAAGCGGCTTAACTTCCACCAATGAAGCATCAAAACCAAATACCTCTAATACATTTGCAGAAACGCTCATGCTAGAATATTAATAGCTGTCATTTAAAGCAAACACTGGCTTTCTATACATCCACTCGCCGCCCGTAAAATCAGGGAATGCAATGGTTTCATTACCAAGTGCAATTGACTGTTCGGAAAGTGGTGTAATGGCACTCCAAGTGGCAGCATCGTATACATCAAGTGGTGTTGGCTTACTATTTTTAATAGATTCAATAAAAGCATGAATGACAAAAAAGTCCATACCGCCATGACCAGCACCTTCGGTTTCTTTACTCCAACGCGCCCATAAAGGATGATCATATTTATCCAACCATTCTTTGGCGGGCTCCCACTGATGCGATTTAGGCGATTTGTCCTGAATGTAAATACTCTTATTCACGTCCATCCAAAGCCCCTCGGTTCCCTGAACCCTAAATCCTAACGAATATGGACGAGGTAAATTGGTATCGTGTTGTAATAAAATAGTTTCCCCATTGGCACACTGAATATTAGTAGTAACAACATCGCCTAGTCTAAAATTAACTTTTGCATTGGGGTGATTTTCGCCACCTTTTTTAACCACGTGATTGTGAAGACCGCGTGCTTTAGAAGAGAATGAACATAGGTTCACAAAACGGTTTCCTCTATTTATATTTATATAATTTGCTACTGGGCCAACACCATGTGTTGGATACAGGTCTCCATTACGCTGTAC
>Ga0208597_1000309_pt1 | contig 18950 bp, 11 predicted proteins | sample LakMenEpi05May12_FD_150673 | JGI IMG/M metagenome (GOLD analysis project Ga0208597, IMG submission 150673) | Freshwater microbial communities from Lake Mendota, WI - 05MAY2012 deep hole epilimnion (SPAdes) | ecosystem: Environmental > Aquatic > Freshwater > Lake > Epilimnion/Euphotic zone ...
AATGAACTATCAGAAAAACAGAATAAGTTGTTTTCGAAACACTGTTCTTGTGGACTTTGCAATTTTACTTTGATTGTTGGCAATTCGAGTATCATCAAATTCAATTTAGTTACCCACCTAGTTCCGTTGATTATAGTACTGAATGTAATTATTTTATTTCCCGCTGTTTTGAAAGTGAATTTGGGAAAAGTCAATTTTGACTGCCCCTCTCCATTGAAATCCCATTGGTTTTCTTTACCGTAATTAAACGCACCAAACTCCACTTGGGAACCAATACAATAATTGGGCCCGTAGTATACACGTATATCAGGCTGAGCATAAGTCTTCCCAATCACAGTACATAGTAACACTAATACTAACAGTGTATTTTTCATTTTTTTCATGCCGTCTTTCATATTAGGTGTGCTATCTTGATTTTTTTGTTAAAAAAGAAATTGTGCTCCAACTGGGTATTCAAACCTTATGGAATAAATCAATAGACACAAAATTCAATTGAATTGTTGCGTTGGTCTCAAGAATCAAAGTAAATGACCTAATTAATTGAAAAATAACATCTTAGGGCCAGCAAAATTGCTGGCCTTTTTTTATGATGCATTTTAATTTTATCGCAACACCGGCAATCTCAACAGCGGGTACTGAGAAGCCATCGCATTGTATTGGTTTACCACATCGCCCAGCTGGGCATTGATCTTCACCAAGGAAGCATTCACCATATCCAACTTCTGCAAATGCGTTTTCGTGGGTGCATTCAACGCATCCATGCAAGAATAATACGCAGAACCAAACAACTCGTTCAACCCCTCCGTGGTTTCAAATTCCTCCGCAGCCAAAGCCGCATTGCCGTTCAATGTCAAGTTCACCTGGTTTAGGGTCAATTGTAACTGGGCCGACAAATGAGCAAAATCCCGGGCATTGGTATTGGGAACCCCCACCGCATTTTTCATCGCATTGATGCCCGTTTGAATTTCATCCAACCGCAAATTGGTTGCACTCAGACTCTGCTTCACCTGAAACAATTTCGCCACTTGGGCCGACTTCTCTTCCACACTGGCCACAGCGATGCTGGCTTCGTACAAATAAGAAACCTTGATCTCTGTTACACCCGTTAAATTGGTCACGTTGCCATTGTCCATCAATTCCAAACTCGCGTAATAGGTCCCCGGTGTCACATACGGTCCCCACCCCGCTTGATATCCTTTGTCCGTTGGCACCGGCAATGAAGGATCCGAATACCGTAAATTCCATTCCGTTTTCGCCAATCCCTTCGCCGCATTCAAAGCGTATTTCGCCACCACATTGGATGGAGTTACCTCCTGAGAACTGCGAATCACCATGTATACCTTCGACGCCTCTTCCATACTCTCCAACACAATCGAATCCTTGGCAGGATAAATCAACGCATTCGAGTTCTTCGCGGCATCCGTTTCACGCTTTTTCCTGCGACTGGCGATGGTTGAAAACTCCTTTTCAATATTGTAAACAATCACTGCGCCGGTGGCTGGATTCGGTGCTGCAAATCGAGAAGCCCCTTTGTGTCCGTTTCCACTGCCTCCCAAGGGCGATGCTGGAATGAACAACTTCACCGGAGTCACAGGCAAAATATAGTTTCGCTTGGCAACAACAGCATCTGCCGTCATCATCGCCTTGAATTCTCTGATTTTCTCGTAATCATCGCAAACCGCAAATCCCCGTCCGAAAGTCGCCAACACCAAATCATCATCGCGCTCTTGAAACACCATGTCTTTCACAGCCGTTGGAGGCATTCCCCCCTGCCATGAATGAAATTCTGCTCCGCCGTTGAAACTGATATGCAATCCAAATTCAGTGCCCACCAAAACGATGTCTTGGTCTTTGAAATCCTCGATCACGGTCTTCACCGGACCATTTTCTGGCAATCCCTTGGTGATTTTGGTCCAGGTGGCTCCCCCATTCGTGCTTTTGTACACATAGGGCTTGAAATCGCCAAAGCGGTGGTGATCCAAAACAACATACACATTGCCTGAATTGGGCGATGCATACACCATAGAAATGAAGGGATGTCCCACACCATTGGGCTGTCCTTTGGGGGCTTCCGGAAAATTCAATTCCCCATTGGCAGCGGCTCCGCACTTCAACCAAGTACTGGCATTGGCTTCTTTGCGCCACACCAAACCGTCGTCGGTGCCTGCGTACAACTCGCCATTTTTGCCTTCGCTCAAGGTGGTAATATTGCCGTAAATGCTCGTACTTTGGTTTTTCACAACGGCATTCACACCCCAAACTTTCCCCATGATGGGCAGGGTGTTGCGATCGATTCCGCGCGACAAATCCCCGCTGATGGGTGTCCATGAATCGCCACGATCCTCGCTTTTGAACACGCGATTGGCCGCAAAATACAATACTTTGGGGTTGCTGCGAGAAATGATCAAAGGCGCATCCCAGTTCCAACGCAAAGGCGCTTCATACACGCCAATGGTGGGTTTAATATCCACCGCTTCACCGGTGACTTTATCGTATCGAACCAAACCGCCATATTGCCATTGACTGTATACGATGTTGGGGTTGGTGGGATCGATCTGCGACTTAAAACCATCGCCGCCCACGGTCACATACCAATCGTCGTTGCTCACGCCATTGGCTGAATTGTTCTTGGCCGGACCGCCCAAGGTGTTGTTGTCTTGGGTACCGCCGTAAATGTTGTAAAAGGGCGATGCATTGTCTACCGATGCGCGATAAAACTGGGTGATCGATATGTTGTCTTTGTAGTTCCAGTGCTGGGCATTGTCAAACGTTTCATAGAGTCCGCCATCGCATCCAACCAACCAATGGGAAGATTGCGCCGGATCGATCCAAATCACGTGATTGTCTACGTGCTTGTTGCCTTCTCCCGCATTTCTGAGGGTTTTACCGCCATCGTCTGACACCTTCATGTAGGCATCCATCACAAAAATGCGGTTGGGGTTGGTGGGATCCACAAATAGTTCTTGGTAGTAGTTGCCGGCGGTAAAGAATGGGTTTTGCTTAGACCAGCTTTCGCCGTAATCGTAGCTCACAAAAATGCCCCCTTTTCCCTCTTCGGCTTCCACCATCGCATAGACCAAACCCGCTTTTAGGGCCGATACGCCGATGGTAATTCTGCCGAGTTCGCCGCTGGGGAGTCCGCCAGCCAATTTGCGCCATGTTTTACCGTTGTCTGTGCTCTTGTAAAGGGCCGATTCTGGTCCGCCACCCAAGTAGGTCCATTCATGTCGTCTGCGCTGATGAAACGCCGCATACATGGTGCCGGGCATATTGGGATCGAGGTATATTTCGTTGCAACCGGTGTTATCCGAAACATGAAAATTGCGCACCCAGGTTTTGCCACCATCTTCGGTGAGGTAAAGGCCACGTTCGCCGCCTTCTTTCCAAACCGGACCGTAAACAGCCACCCAAATGCGGTTGGAATTGCTTGGGTCGATTTTGATCATGCCGATGTGCTCTGAGAGTTTCAGGCCCATGTTTTCGAAGGTCTTTCCGCCATCGAGACTGCGGTAAATACCGTTTCCGTAGCCCACACTGCGTTGGTTGTTATTTTCGCCGGTGCCCACCCACAGGATGTTGGGGTTTTTGGGATCCAGGGCGAGACAGCCGATGCTTTGGGTTCCGTAGCCATCAAAAATGGGTTGGTAAGTGGTTCCGCCGTTGGTGGTTTTCCAAACGCCGCCGTAGGCCGCCGCGATGTAATACTCCGCTTTGTTCAGGGGATTCACCGCGATGTCAACGATTCTGCCGCTGGTGGTTGCTGGACCGATCATTCGGAAATTCACTTGACCTAGAATCGGCTTGATTATTGAATCGGCAACACCATTGGACTTCGCCAATTTAGCAGTTTCGGTTGAGGCACTTGCTTTACCTCCAGATTTTTGTGCTTGTACGCCCCACACCCATGAGAACGCGACTAACAACATCGATACACTGATTTTATTCATGATTTTATTTTTTCAAAATACGATAATAATTGCTGAGATATTCCCGACCATGCAAAAGTTGATCTTACATGCTGTCCGCCCGTTTCTCCCAAGCGTTTTCTCAATTCTTCCGAAGTCAAAATAGAAACGACGTGGTTGGCGAATTCCTGGGCGGTTTCACCCATCAAAATCCCCTCGCCTGATTTGAGACCCAACCCCAAAAATCCGACCTTAGAGCACACAACAGCCTGATTCATCGCCAAGGCTTCAAGGACTTTGTTCTGCGTCCCCGCTCCTATCCTTAACGGCGATACTACTACATTTGCTTTGGCGTATTCACTGGCTAAATTTTCGATAAACCCTGTTACTTCGATGCGGTCTGAGGCCAAATCGAGCACAGCTTTCACCGGTCGCTGCCCGGCAATCACAAAATGCGATTCGGGGTGTTTTTCAAGGATCAAAGGGAAAATCTCATCCACAAAATACTGAACCGCGTCTACATTGGGCGCATAATCCATATTGCCCGTAAACAGAATTCGGTTTTTGATGATTGCATCGCTGCTCTGGGGTGAGAACGATTTCAGGTTGACCCCATTCGGGAGCACATCCACATTGGTAATTCCTGCTTTGTTTAGATAATCTCGGTCTTCGGTGGAACACACCAAGGACTGAGCAAATTTTGGCAACATCAACTTTTCGTAATTGGCCAAACGATTGTATTCTAGGCTCCTAAATGCTTTATCAAAGGGGTTTTTCGCAGCCGATTCCCTCCTTTTCCAATACAAACTAAAGGCATCGGGCAAATCTAAAATGGCATTGGTTGGTGCTCCTTCTTCAAAGTACTGGGCCATTCTTAAATGCTGCACGTGTATGGCATCAAAGTGATGATTATCAAGCAGATGTTTAAGCTTTTTTGCAAACGGTTTTGATCGAAAAAACGACACTTGAATCGGTCGTTTAGAGAACAAGCCTATCGCGGAAGACAATATTGATCGCCATTTAGGTCGATATACGTATTGAATGGAATCAAACAGTTGAATTCCGTCGTTAGAACTTGGCGAGGCTGCATCGTCGGTAAAAACTGGCTTTTGCAACACCGATACAGAATCCAAATCCTCTTGATTTTCGGCGATGGTAATTAAATGAAGTTCGTGATGGGTCGATAATTCTGTTGCCAAATTAAAAATCTTCAGCTTATCCCCGCGATATGGAGGATACGGCATTCGATTGGCGACAAAAAGAATCTTCACAAAACAAAAATATCGCATGTGAACAGTAAATGATACAATCGTTCACAAAATCGATGCAAGTGTAGATAAACAATTACTTTTTAAACATAGAACCACGACGATTCATTGGTAGTTTTGAATAACATGATGATTTTAAGCGATCGAATCTCTGAGATAGTTGAGAGCCAAACTTTAGCAATGACCAAGCGTTCACGAGAACTCAAAGCAACGGGTGTGGACGTAATCAATCTTAGCATCGGCGAACCCGACTTTGATACGCCAAAGCATATCATTGAAGCCGCTTACAAGGCAATGTTAGACGGATACACGCATTATCCTCCCGTTTCCGGTCTGCCCGAGTTGAGAACTGCGATTGCGCAGAAACTGAAAAGAGAAAATGGCTTTGCTTTTGAGGCTGAAAACATCATCGTAAGTAATGGCGCAAAACATTCGTTATTAAATGCCATTCTATCCATTGTAAATCCCGGCGATGAAGTCCTCATCCCTGCTCCTTTTTGGGTGAGTTACCCCTCATTGATACAATACGCCGGCGGTGTTCCGGTAGAAATTTCCAGTACGGTTGAAAGCGACTTTAAAGTGAGCGCCGAACAATTGGAAGCTGCCATCACGCCCAAAACCAAAATGATCATTTTCTCCTCCCCGTGCAATCCAAGCGGCAGTGTAATGAGTGAGTCAGAGTTGTTGGCATGGAAAAATGTATTGATCAAATACCCCAATATTTTCATCCTAAGCGATGAAATTTATGAGAAAATCAACTACGCCGGAAAGCACTGCAGCCTAGCGAGTTACCCTGAATTAGAAGGACGTATCGCTGTGATTAACGGAATGTCGAAAGGATACGCAATGACAGGCTGGCGGATGGGTTACTTGGCCGGTCCAAAGGAATTGGTGCAGGCGTGTGATAAGATTCAAGGCTTGATGACCAGCGGTGCGAGTTCAGTGTCTCAGATGGCCAGTGTTGCCGCTTTGAATGGTCCACAAGACGAAGTTGAAGTGATGCGCACAACGTTTGAAAAACGCAGAAATATTTTTCATGCGGCGCTTTCGCTCATCCCAAATTTACCATGCAATCGTCCCGACGGAGCTTTTTACTTATTCCCCGATGTCAGTTATTATTTGGGATCGAATACCCCCGACGGAAAAACAATTACAACCGCTGATGAGCTTTGCCTCTATCTTTTAGACAAAGGACATGTTTCGGCCGTTTCGGGCGAAGCGTTTGGTCATGCCAATTGTATTCGCTTTAGTTATGCCGCTGCTGAGGAACAGTTAATTGAAGCCGCCGAAAGAATTGCCATCGCCTTTAGAAATCTCACTCACTGAGTCGTATTTTTGTAACAATGAATCCTATCCAAACGCTATTCAGTTCTTTTTCTAAGAAACGTGTGCTTATTATTGGCGACGTGATGATTGATAGCTATATCATTGGCAAAGTGGATCGGGTATCGCCTGAGGCGCCGGTGCCAGTGGTTGACGTAACAGGATTCGACCAAAGACTCGGTGGCGCAGGAAATGTTGCATTGAATATTAAAGCCATGGGGGCAACACCTATTTTGTGCTCAGTGGTTGGTCAGGACAAAGAGGGAAAAGATTTGAGGGATATCATGATTAAGGCAGGCCTTACTTGTAATGGTTTGATTCATTCCGATAAGCGCAAAACCACAAATAAAACGCGTGTTTTGGGTAACAATCACCAGTTGTTGCGCATCGACCATGAGATAACGAACGACTTAGATGTTGTAGACACTTTTCTTCTTGAGCAACGATTCGCAGAAGAGCTTGAAAATTGCGATGTCGTGATTTTTGAAGATTACAACAAAGGCGTTTTACACAGTAAAAATATTGAATTGTTAATTCAGAAATGTATTGCTAAGGGCGTCCCTACTATTGTGGATCCCAAAAAAGCGAATTTCTTAGCCTATAAAAATGTGACTTTGTTCAAACCCAATTTGAAAGAGATCAAAGAAGGGCTTAAAATCGAGACCGACCTTTCTGAACAATCGAATTTGAACGATGCGATTTCTGAGTTGATGACATCGTTGAACAATGAATATACTTTGGTGACATTGAGTGAGCGCGGCGTGGTTGTTACTGGCAAGAATGAAACCCATCACATTCCGGCACACATCAGAACCATTGCCGACGTTAGCGGTGCTGGAGATACGGTAGTTTCTGTTGCGGCTTTGTGTTTGAGTGCAAAGACTGATGCGAGAACTTTGGCCGAGTTGAGCAATTTGGCCGGTGGATTGGTTTGTGAGATTACGGGTGTTGTGCCGATCAACAGGGAGCAGTTATTGGCCGAGGCCATTAGAGTTCTGGGCAAATAATTTATCCATCATTTTCATTTCTTCCCTCATTTAGTAATATTTCCATTTCTTTACACCTCTAGCATTTCAGTAAATCATAGCAAAAAGAAAGGGCCTCGTCACAGACGAGGCCCTTTCTTTTTGAATTAATATCTCTGTTATCTCAACAAAGTGATCGTACCATCGTACTTATACACTTTGTCTTCGAAGGAAGTAACCTCTACGTGATAAACATAAACACCCTGCATACATTCTTCGCCGTTGGCCTTACCATCCCATCCTTTCAAGATATCGGTGGTCTCATACATCTTCTCTCCCCAACGATTGTAAACAAGCATATTAAAGGCTTTGAAGTTCAATGCAGTCACGTTGAAAGTGTTGTTCCTATTCGGACCCGCATCGTCTGGAGTGAATACATCAGGAATGAACACGATAATGTCAGGACCAATGAAAACAGTTTTGTACGCTGTATCCTTACAACCCTTGTCAGTAGTCACAATCAACATGATTTGATACGTCGCAGTATCCTTGCCATAAGAATACCTTGGATCCTTAGTCGTTGATGAATCATCCATCAAGGCTGGCACACCGAAATCCCACAAGTAACGCATTGTTGGATTGAAAGGCGATGCTGTAACCGTAGACTGGTTATACATCTTAAACTTAGGCAATGCAACGGTAGTTTTTGTTGGATCAGTGTAGAACATAGCTACTGGATTTGGATAGGCTTCTACAGTTGCAGTTGCAGTATCCTTACAGTTACCGGCAGTATTGTTTGCAATAACCACAACGTTATATCGTCCTTGGTTAGGATACATAACATCTACTGGGTTCTGCAATTTAGACGAGTCACCATTTCCAAATGTCCAATTGTAGGCCATTTGATTTGCTGGGATACCACGGTTATCTGAAACAGTCCAAGAAGTTTTCAAAGGCACACAACCCGATTGGTCTGAAATAGGCGTCAAGTCAGGATACTGGTGCAAAATAATTTCAATGCTATCAGATACTGGAGGACAAACATCACCAGCAATTGGGGTAGTTGTCACTTTCAGGAATGCACCTTTCTGTGTTTTGTCGACAGGACCGTGCACATACAATACATTTTCTGAAGTGTTACCACTTGCGAATGTTCCATCGCTAAATGTTCCGGCGGCGTGCTTCTGCACTGTCCACTGAACTTTGGTATCGCAGTATTTTGAAGTACTTTGAATCGCGAAAGGACTTCCCTCACAAGCACTTGCGGGTTTAGGCGTAGTAATACCAATTGTAGGCTGATTTCTCACGAATACATTGTAAACCTCTGTATCTGAACAACCATTATTATCGGTATAGGTAAATCTGAAGCTATGCGGGCCTTCGGTATTCAAATTAGTACCTTGGCTAAATGGTGTGAACATAGACGAACCAGTTACAACAACTCCGGCGCTTGTACCTGTCCAAATACCTGTAGCATTGGCTGGTTTTGTGTCGGTTGTATTGATACGAGATTTCAAATCCAAAGGAGTACCACTTGCACAAATTGTTGTTGGCCCTAATAATACAGCGTTTGGCGTATCATTCACATAGATATAGAAGCTATCTTGTTTCAAACAGCCTGTTGCGGCATTACCATATCTAATCAACCAAGTACCTGTTCCAAATGAAGGCTTGAAGCGGTGTCCTTTGATCAGGGTAGTCGACCCCACTTTAGGATCCAAGCGATTATAATTGTACTCTACGATTTCATATTTAGACCCATCATTGTCTTTGGCTTGCATTCCATTTACTTTGATGAAATCATACAACTCCATTGTATCCCAGTTTACACAAACAGGATTTGGAGAAGTTACTTTGATGGTAGGCTCCGCGATGATTTTCACCAAAGCTGAGTCGCACGTTAAGCAACCGGTTAACTGATCTTCAACACACAACTGGAATTTGTAATCCCCTTGATAGAAATCTTCGGTAGGATCACCAAATTTAAATACCCAGTCTGGAGTACCGAATGGATTGTCATTTACCAAAATCTTAGCAGGGTCAACACCACCTGGAGTTCCGTTCTTCATAACCGTCCAATCCAGTTTGATACCAATTTTAACCTTTGGCCTTACTGTGATTTGATCCATTTTGATAGAACTCAAATCTTGACAGAATATGCTATCTCTAATATCAACCAATGGGTTTCCATTGATACGTTGAATTACGCTATCGATATTTACACAACCGTTGTTATCCTTGTAAGAAGCATAAATTTTGGCTTGGAAACTCAAACCATTCTGTAATTGGTTGTTGTTTAGGTAAGTAGTTTTGAATAAGTGGCGACCGGTTGTTAATGAGTCGATATAGTTTCTAGCGATACCTGAAGTTGTTGGTTTCGTGTTGACGTTGTTAGGGGATTTGTTTTCAAAGGCCCACATACGAGTATTTACATCTTTTCCTTTGTTAAAGAAGTTATTCACTTCGATATCACCATAAACGAAACACTGTGCTTTCAATGGTTTTGGATCCCATTTAACAAATGGCAATGTGTTCACTTTTACTTCTATGGTATCAATATGCTGACATTCATGTCCACCTTGAGTGACTTTGGTTAACAAATCATAATAGAAAAGCTGCGCTGCGTTACCTGGAGTATTCGTATTGTTCGGCTTGATGGTATATTTAGAGTTACTACCTAGCGTTTTACTTCCGGTTATATCCTTCCATGTGTAATTTCCAGTTTGAAGTATTGGACGATGCGAAGCAACCAAATCAGTGCTTTGCTGATTACATATCACTTGGTCTTTACCTGCCAATGATACAACGGTGTCATTCACGAAAACAATGGCAGTATCATATTTAACGCACTTCCATTTGGTTTCCATCACCTGAACCCAATAAGTACCTTTAATATTTGTTTTAAATATACGTGTGGTGTCGCCTGTACTCCACTTGTATTTCACCGTATCCGCGTTTTGCGCATCGAAGGTTGCAATTTCATAGGTACATATGCGTTGATCCGGCCCGATACCCACCAGCGGGAGCGGCTTCAGATAAATTGTAGCCGTATCATAGAATATACAACCATCCCCATCGGTAATTTTGATACGAACTGTTGAGTCACGGTTAATATTAGGTATGCTCAAACTCTGGAAAGTATCACCTGAGATATGCGTTTCAGATTTCCATGCTGCTTTAGAGCCGGTATCTTTCACAACTCTTGTCCAATAGTATTGGAATGGCGACTTACCATATAATACATCTGCCGTCAACTTCATTGTTGTACCAAAACACGCAAAAGTATCGGCATCAGCCATTATTACTTGCGGAGGATCTGGTATGATAACAGTATCCCTATAAATTGTAGGACAGTTGTCGGAGTTATTTACCGTATGTACAATGATGTATTTTCCACCACGGTAAAAAGTCATAGTATCTGATTTTTTAGTACTGTAATAAATTTCAGACTTACCCAAGCTATCTCTTACACTCCATTTAAACTGCGGTGCGCCTTTAAATGATGCACCTACTGATGCCGCCATTGCAAACTGACCACACTTCAAATTAGTGTATTTACGAATGCTAAATGCGCGTGGGTTTACTTTTACTTTGAAACCACGAATCGCTTGAGAAGGTTTTGGACAATGGTCATCTGTTACAGTGACTGAGAATGAGTAAGCGATATCAGAAGCCATACCTACGGATGGTGTCCATTCGAAATTGGCAAAAGCTTTTCTCTTTTCTGGCCAATCTACTCTGTTTGCTAATTTAAACGTCGCACCTGGGATACCTTTATTCCACTTCAGATTGGTTGTATCCGGAATTTTCTGATACGGCGTAAACGTTTCATCATCGGATTCTACCTTAAATTTCAGCGTTTCCCCTTCACATACTTTCCAGTTATACGGACCAAGTAACGTTGGGGCTTTGTTGTATCCACAATCATCTTTTACAATTAACTGCATGTCACGCCGGGTTCGACCAATCATTATAAATTTGCCGCTCGCGCTATCCTTTCGCCATTCGGTAATTGTAATAACGGCAATGGCCACCTCATCACATTTGGTAGGTGTTAAAATGATATCACCCGAACTTGTATCGAAGAACAAACCCCTCGGTGGGTTGGTTTTAGGATTGGGGGTACAAGTGATTGAAGTTGGTGGAATGCAATATGGCGTCATGAAATAACGCGCTGTAAATGGAGAAGAATAGGAAACTGAACTGTTTGGCAAACCACTGATACCATTTGTTAGACCATATGAAAATGAATCATAATCTACAGTATCAATCGCACCATTATTAAAATAATACGCCTGATTACAACAAAGGAAACCAATTGGCGCATTACTCAACGTTGGAGAACTATTACATTTATTGGTTGTCTTCTTGATGTTACAGATATTGATCATACAAGTTGTATAGAAGTCATTGTTCGAAGGACCCGTGGTAATCGCACCATTTCTACAACACTGACCGATGTAAAACGTTACTTCGCAACATGTACTTTTATTCACATAACCACTCAGCGGACTCTTTGTAAAATCAACCGTCACTTCATAAGTGTGCTCTTCAATTCCCTCACCTGTACCATAGGTATTCTGAGGAGAACAAGGAGAACTCGCTGTTGAACATCTGGGCGTAACGTCTTTGATTCCCGTTCTGGAAATCGACAACCCACTACTTCCACAGCCATTTCCACCATTTGTACCTGCAAAAACACCAAAGGAAGGTCCGCTAAACGAAATACCTCGACAGTCTCTGTAAATTTTTGCCGTGATTTTGTACTTTCCATTACCCAAACATTGGTAAGACATGTCTCCACCCATCATGTGTGATGCTTTGGAAATGTTTGATAACGAAAGAGTTAGGACGAAAAATAATAAAGGTAACAGTTTTTTCATATAAAACTAGATTTAGGTTTGTGTGCTATTGACAATGGTTTTTATAACTACGTTGCACCAAAAATAGGTTTTTTTTGAAACAATGACAAATATCATTCATCCGATTACACATTTATAACCCCATTTTGAATTGCCTTTTTATAATGATAAGTTTGCATACATGAATTCGAAATACAAAAATCCAGCTTCTACACTGTTTGTTAAGAATAGAAAAAAACTATCCGATGCAATGGTTTCGGGGTCTATCGCGGTATTTCACAGCAATGATGAATTGCCAAGAAATGGGGATGCGTATTTTACATTTCGACAACAATCGGATATATACTATTTAACAGGAATTGACCAAGAGGATACTATATTGGTATTGTTCCCAGACTCTCCAAATCCATTGTACAAAGAGATGATTTTTGTGAAGGAAACGAGCGACCAAATTGCTGTTTGGGACGGAGCTAGATTAAACCCGAACCAAGTATATGAAGTCTCTGGGATTAAACAAGTTTTTTGGTTTCACGAGTTTTGGAAAACAATTCATGCCGCCTTTTTGTTGGCCGAAAACATATATTTTAACTTAAACGAAAATGATCGTTTTTCTGACCGCGTTTCATATTCTAACTTGCGTTTTGCCAAAGAAATAAAAGACAAATATCCCGCACACAATTTCAAACGATCCTCTCCCATTCTTGCCAACTTGAGAATGAGGAAAGAAGTGGAAGAAATTGATCAACTTAAGGAAGCAATCAACATCACCCAAAAAGGATTTGAGCGACTTCTAGGCTTTGTTAAACCAGGTGTTTTCGAATACGAAATCGAAGCGGAATTGATTCACGAATTCATCAGAAATAGAAGTCGTGGATTTGCCTTTGACCCCATCATCGCAAGTGGTTCTAGTGCCTGTGTATTGCATTACATCGAAAACAATAAACAGTGTAAAGACGGCGACCTATTGTTGTTAGATTTTGGTGCAGAATACGGGAATTACAATGGCGACTTATCTCGTTGCATACCAGTGAATGGAAGATTTTCACCTCGACAAAAAGAAGTGTACAATGCGGTACTTTTGGTTCAGCGAGAGGCCAAGAAATTGCTTCGTCCGGGTGTGAGTTTGCCAGCCTATCACGAAGAAGTTTGCAAAATCATGTCGGATCAGCTCATTCAATTGGGCTTATTAACTTCGGCGGAGGTGAAAGCAAATCCTAAAGCCCACTTAAAATATTACATGCATGGCACGAGTCATCATTTGGGACTGGATGTCCATGATGTGATGCATCGCTGGGAGTCGATGGACATCAACAATGTTGTTACGGTTGAGCCAGGTATTTACATTCCAGAAGAAGGTTTGGGGATTCGAATTGAGAATGATGTTTTGATTACTGCGAATGGAGTAATCGACTTTATGGAGAATTTCCCAATCGAGGTGGAAGATATTGAAGAACGAATGAATCGTTCATAAGAGTCATTTTGACTTCAACTTCTTAAGAGTCGAGCTCACTTCCAGCCATGGGACCCTTTCAGTGGGACAAATTTGCAGTCTTGAAGTATTTCTGATTTGGTTTGCGTTTCTGATATTTTGGTAATTCGCATCATTTTCAGGTCTTCGGTATTATCGCCAACGGGAATCACCAATCTACCGCCAATTGCGAGCTGTTTTACATACGTTTCAGGAACGGCTGGTGCTCCGGCGGTTACAACAATTGCATCAAAGGGAGCAAAGGAAGGCAATCCCAATGTGCCATCGCCATGAAATAATTGAATTTCCGCACCCAAGGCTTTGAATATGGCACTGGCTTTTTGCAATAGAGGTAGAATATATTCAACACTGTAAACTTGTACGCCCATAGCCAATAATATTGCGGCTTGATAACCACTACCCGTACCTATTTCCAATACTTTATCGCCCGATTTTATGGCTAGTAATTCTGTTTGATACGCTACTGTATAGGGCTGAGAAATTGTTTGGCCGTGATCAATTGGAAAGGCAGCATCGCGATAAATGAAATGTTCAAAATCCTTAGGGAAAAACCATTGCCTAGGAACCGTCCCCATCGCTTGTAAAACCGCAGGTGATTGAATCCCTTTTTTACGAAGTTCATCAACCAAGCGTTTCCGCTGGCCTTGGTGAATCAATGTGTCTACTAAATCCGTCTTTTTTACCATCTGTTCAAAACCCTATTTGGGTACTCACTGCGGTTTGCAAATCTTTGCACCCGACCACAAAGGTAGAACATGCTAAAATCAGTTGTCATAGGATCGAAAAGAAAAGTAGAAATTTTCGAACATTTACTAGCCACAGTAAATGGATTTGACTTGGTGGGCTTTGTGGACCCAGACGATTCTCAAAACATTTCGATGCTGGGAGAATTCATGTTTGCTTTGGAGATTGCGAGTATGGGCGATGTGTTTTTTGTGGATCGACATGTAAAGAATTTGCCGTTTGATGTCATTTGTAACTTAGTTAAGATGGGAAAACACATCTACTTTGATGGTTACAGAAATTGGAATCTGGGAGAAATTGAAACTTTATCCAAATTCAAAAGAGAATCCAATGTCGTTATCCAAATTGGAAATGTCCTTCACAACAAACCCCTTTTCACCGCAGCATTACAACTGGTTAAAAAGCCGCGTTATATCAAATTAGAAAAACACTGTCATCCACCCCAAACAGGTGAGTTTGCCGCTTGGATACACACGAATTTATACCAAGAAATTGATTTGATTCAACGCACCGTTTCGAGTCGTGTTAGAAGCATTTCGGCAAGACCCATGTTTTTGTTTGGCAAGCAGACGGATTTATTGAATATCCATTTAGAATTCGACAACGACGCGATAGCCCATATTACTGCGGGTAGAGCAATGGAACCGGGAACATACACACTTAAAATTTTCCAACAAGACCGCTTGTATCTTTTGAATTTTGCAGCCAATGACCTTGTGGAATATCGCACGGCTGAACAAAGTGATCAACTTTCACTATCTGCCGATTTTGATCATCCAGAATTGCCCCCGGAATTGATTCGTATTGATCGACAGATTATGCCGTTTGATACTTGGAAAATGGAGTTGCGCAACTTTGGAGAGAACATCAACAACAACCTAACACCGTTAACGAATCTAGAGCACGCTTTAGAGGTTACAACTACTTGCGAATGGGCCATCGATAAGGTCCAAAGGAAATATCAGGATCTATAATCGAATCCAAAACAAACCATAGCATTTTTATGGTTACTTAAAATCCATTAAGTTTGTGGTGTGAGGTCTTTCAGCGGAATACAATATTCTATTGCATTTTTATTAGGTATCATTGGCATAATGTCGTGTAAGGATGAACACAAAGGCATTCCGGCGCAAATTTCTATTGATTCGGTTTCCTTGGACATTTCATCGCTTCAAGGAAATAACATTCACCAAATTAAAGGTGTTCAAGTGTTTGCGAATGAGGAATTTATTGGCAATTTCGAATTCCCCTGTAAAATACCAATCACTAAACTGGGAAATATCAGACTCGAAATTTTCCCCTTGGTGTTTATCAACGGTAGCAAAAACAACCTAGGCATTTATACGCCGATGGCTTCTTACGTAGATACTTTCCTACTTCAAGCCGGGAAAAGCATTCCGATAAAACCTGTTTTCACGTTTCGCAAGAACGCCTTTGTTCGATGGAATGAAGATTTCGAAGACAACAACTCTACCCTTGTTCCAATTGCACCCTCTCCCTATCCTGGCGATTCTATTTCAATCGTAAGCACTCCTTTTGAACTTGATGGCAAATTCAAGAGCACCACAAAAGCTTATCGAATCGTATTTGAGGACATCGACTCAAGCAAATACATAGATGTTGGTTCATTTGAAGAGTTCAAGGATTTGCCTTTGGATGGCTCTTCCGTTTTCTTCGAGTTTGATGTGAAATCAGATTTACCCGTTCAATTGGCAATGCGACGAAAGAATTCCACGGCAAACGAACTTTTACCCTACATGTTGGTCAATAAAACGGGTGGACAATGGAAGAGATTTTATGTCAATTTGGTTTTTGAATTGGCCAATCAACCCGCCGGAACATCGATTCGTCTTTTCTTCGATATCAATAAACCTGAAGTTTGCACCGTTTCTAGGGAAATATTCATCGATAATTTGCGTTTGAGTTTTCTAAAGTGATATGAATCAAACCCGTAGAATTATTCTCCATGTTATTGCCGATTGGACAGCGGCTACTTTGAGTTGGTTGGGTCTGTTTCTGTTTAGGAAGAGTTTTATTGAGGCGAGTAAACACGGTTATGAAATTCCGGTTAACCACGACGACAATTTGCTATTGGGTTTATTATTAGTGCCCCTTTTTTGGATTCTACTTCACGGCATTAGCGGTTATTACAACTACATTTTTAGACGTTCTCGATTGAAGGAACTTCAGCACACCTTCAACAGCACTATTATAGGCGTAGTTTTTCTCTTTTTTACCTTAATTCTCGACGATAGTATTTCCAATTATCGGGATTATTATTTGTCGGTTGCATTGTTATTCGGATTCCAATTTTCATCAACCCTTATATTTAGATTGATATTGGTCACCACGACGATTCACAATGTCAAAAATAGAGTTTGGGGCTATAACACATTGATCGTAGGTTGCGGCGACAGGGCGCTTAAACTTTATCAAGAGTTGAATTCGGCCAAAAAATCCGAAGGTTTCTTTATTAAAGGATTTGTAAAAATCAAAGATGAATGTCAACTTCAAGATTTCGGAACCACAGTACTAGGACATTGGAGTGAATTGCCACAACTTATCAAGGAATTACAAATTGAAGACATTATTCTTTGTGCTGAGGCCAGCGAAGCCGACAACGTAACTCCCATTATTGATTGCGTGCAGAATGAAGAAATTCATCTAAAGATTATGCCGGACCAATTTAGTTTGGTTTTAGGGATGGTAAAAATGAACAACATTCTTGGAGCCATGCTGGTAGAGGTAGATTTTGAGGTGATGCCCACTTGGCAGAAGGTATTGAAGAGAATCATTGACATTTTGGTATCCATCATTGCTTTGATACTCTTATCTCCTATCTATTTAATTATCGCCTTAATTATCAAATTTGATTCCAAAGGTCCGATCTTCTTTACTCAACCTAGAATTGGGTTAAAAGGGAAATTTTTTAATATCATTAAGTTCCGTAGTATGAGAGTGAATGCGGAAACATCGGGTCCACAACTGAGTCATGACCAAGACGATCGCAGAACGAAAATCGGAATTATTTTGCGTCAGACACGCTTGGACGAATTGCCCCAGTTTATCAATGTGCTGATTGGTCAAATGAGTTTGGTTGGCCCTAGACCTGAGCGTGAATTCTTTAAGGAGCAAATTGTGGCCAGGGAGCCTATTTATCAAAGATTGCAACGAATCAAGCCAGGAATTACGAGTTGGGGACAAATTAAATATGGCTACGCGAGCAATGTCGACGAAATGATCGACCGCATGAAATACGATATTTTATATCTAGAAAATATGTCATTAGGATTAGATTTCAAAATCATGCTTTACACTGCTTTGATTATGATTCAAGGTCGAGGTAAATAAGACCATTTTCTTCCTAATTTTGTATCAATCTAAACATGATGCAAGAAAATCAAGTATCCAATACACCCATAAAATTGATTTGGAATTGGGTAAACAAAGAAAAGAAGAACGTTCAATTCATCTTAATCTATGCAATCGTTTCTGGATTATTGAGCTTGGCCATACCCTTGGGTATACAAGCTTTGGTAGGTACGGTAATGGCGGGCAAATTGAGTTCGAGTTGGGTGATTATTGTGGGAATGACAACCGTTTTGGTGGCACTTTCAGGAAGTACCAAATTGGCCCAAATAAGCATATTGGAAAGCATACAAAAAAAGCTATTTGTTAGGTATGCATGGATTTACAAAGAGAACATTGTACAACGAAAAGACGTTGACTTAACGGAAAAAGCAAGGAAATTTTTAGACATAGTAACCTTGCAAAAATCGTTTTCAAAATTAATCGCTGATTTCACCAAAAGTGCATTGCAAATCATCGTTGGTATTTTACTTCTAACCATATATCACCCTTTATTCATTGTAGTAGGAATCGGAATATTCCTAACTATAGCTTTGGGATTTCGTTACACTTGGAAATCGGGATTTGAAAGTGCTAGAAATGAAAGCAACATGAAATTTAGCACCTATGAAACCATTTTATGCCTCGCCAAGAGAGGTGAAAGCCCAGAAATGGAAACTACGCACTTGGAAAATTTCCATAACTCAGTGGATTCATACGTGAAGTATCGCGAGGAGCATTTCAAAGTTTTGTATAAGCAAGCCAAGTTTGCAATTTTTTCCAAAACTCTTTTCACTGCCGTTATGTTGATCGTGGGCAGTTACTTACTCGTTGGTAATCAAATCAGTTTGGGCCAATTTCTTGCTTCTGAAATCCTGATCATCACCCTATTGGATGCTACTGAAAAGTTGGTATTGTCTGTTGAGAACATGTACGACGGCGGCATTGCACTAGAAAAACTTAACGGCATTGAATCCATCAATGAACCATCTTAAAAAAATGAAAAAATCCAACAAAAAAATTCCGAATTATTGGCTTAAAGATAG
>Ga0208597_1000312_pt1 | contig 18923 bp, 16 predicted proteins | sample LakMenEpi05May12_FD_150673 | JGI IMG/M metagenome (GOLD analysis project Ga0208597, IMG submission 150673) | Freshwater microbial communities from Lake Mendota, WI - 05MAY2012 deep hole epilimnion (SPAdes) | ecosystem: Environmental > Aquatic > Freshwater > Lake > Epilimnion/Euphotic zone ...
ATATGTTGGTATAGTTAGTGTAGTTCCTGAAAATGTAGCGGCTCCTGTTCCCGTTGTAGCTAAAGTAAGTGGAGCTTGATAATCCGTTCCTGCAACAGCAGCAGTTAAAGCATTTGTTCCATTCCCTTTCACAAGTCCAGTTAAAGTTATTGCGCCAGTTCCTCCATTTGCAACTGTCACTGTTCCAGAAATACTTCCTGCATTAATGTTTGCACTTAATACACCATTTCCATCGACACTTAAATTAGAACCAACTTTAACACCTCCTAATACCGAAGCAGTTGCAGTTGGTAATGTATATGCAGAAGGTATTGTAGGCTTATTGGATAAATCATTGTAGCTACCCGAAGTTGCAACAGTTGATAAACTTGAAGTGTTTGCTTTTAATGCAAGACCTGGCACCGTTGGTGCAGCAGCTGTTCCAGCTAAATCTCCAGCTAATTGTATTTTACCTTTTGTATTTGCATCAGCATCTGCAATGTTAGCACCTGCCACTTGTGCATCTACATATGTTTTTACAGATTTAACACTCGGGTATTTTGTATCCGATGCTGCATCGGTTGTGATATTTATACTTTTGTTTGAAGTATTTTCTTTAGTAGCAAGACTATTATTTACATCTGCTGTATTAGCCTTAAGTGCAAGCGCCGCATTTGTTGCAAGTGCACTTAAATCTTGATCTCCAGTATTGGTTCCAGTAATTGCTGCTAGTTTTGATTTTTCTGCAGTAGTATAATCGTTAGTAGATAATTCTTTACCAGTAACCTTATCAACTTTAGTAGCAAGCGAAGTATTTACATCTGTTGTATTAGCCTTTAATGCAAGCGCCGCATTTGTTGCAAGTGCACTTAAATCCTGATCTCCAGTATTGGTTCCTGTGATTGCTGCAAGTTTTGATTTTTCTGCAGTAGTATAATCGTTGGTAGATAATTCTTTACCAGTAACCTTATCAACTTTAGTTGCAAGCGAAGTATTCACATCTGTTGCATTAGCCTTAGTTGCAAGCGCGGTTGTAACATCTGTAGTATTTGCCTTAGTCGCAAGCGAAGTATTCACATCTGTTGCATTAGCCTTTAATGCAAGCGCCGTTGTAACATCTGCAGTATTTGCTTTTAACGCAAGCGACGCATTTGTTGCTAGTGCACTTAAATCCTGATCTCCAGTGTTGGTTCCAGTGATGGCTGCGAGCTTTGTTTTTTCTGCAGTGGTATAATCGTTGGTAGAAAGTTCTTTACCAGTAACCTTATCAACTTTAGTTGCAAGCGAAGTATTTACATCTGTTGCATTTGCTTTTAAATTAATTCTATTGCTTAATGATGTAGAATCAAATGCATTTGCTCTAAGCATAGTTGGGGTAACATACTTTGTTAAACTATCACTTAGCGATAATTTTGTATTTACAGTTGTTGCTAAATTTTGAAGCGCCATTGCTTTTGCATACACCGATAACATGTTTGACGTATCCGATATATTTAATTTCTGATTAACTCCAGCTGCATTGGCAGCATAAAGTGCATAAGGAACTGCTCCAAAGCTTGTTGTTCCCATATCAACCCATTCCTTGGTATAATCCCAACCAGTAACCCCAGACATTGGAGTAATCGCTACTTTTAGATTTAAAAAAAATGGACCATTTGACCAATCAATACTAGAAAATCCAGTTGCGGAACCACCCACCCTATTTCCATTACCAATGCTAATATTAAACATACCTGTTGCATCGGTATTAGCTTGATGCTCTTCAATTAAAACCTTTGTTCCAGTTGCAGATGATTGGATTACACTTGATTGTATATATATTTTTCGGGACTTAGCAGGGTTAGAATAATTATCCCTAGCTACTGCCTGAAAAAAAATGCCAATATTATTTTGGGCCAATAACTGATTAGAAATTAAACCTAGTATAAGTATTAATATTAATTTTTTTAGTTTTAATAAAGATCTACTTTTCATAACGATATTTAATTATTTAGCTTTAATAAATTTTAGAGCATCACTATAATTTTGGGACTCAACTTGAAGGATAAAAGTTCCTGTTGGTATAGCACTAAAGTCCATTAATTTACCCTGGAATATTTCATATCCAGTTGATTTAATGGTGCTTAATCTAATGCCTTTCATATTCCAAATACTAATTGTGAAATCATCATTTAAAGGGGGTGCAAATTGAAATTTAACTTTTGTATTTGCACTTACTGGATTAGGAAATAAATGAACACCTAGGGTGTTATACTTAGTACTCACAATGCAACTAGTTGCAAAAAAACCACTACCTCTTTGGCCTATTAGAACGGCTACTCCATTTTGTAAAGTAAAACAACTGGAATTACTGGTAAATGCAATAGGCATACTATTATTGGAAAAATTTGGAATAGATCCCACACTACTCATAATAAAAGCACCAGATAGCTCCTGGGCTTTTACACTTTGAGGGAAGGCTAAAACCCAAAGTATAACCGAGCATAATAAAATACTTTTTAGGTATATTTTATTGATCAAAATGATACTATTTGCTTGTGAAATAAAGTGATGTTTTTGATGCTTGACCTGCTAACATAAAGGACTGTACCATAGTTACCTCACTTACAGATTCAATACTATGCGTATAATTTAAAGTATTGCCATTTACAGACGTACCCTTTACTTGCACTTGATACTGACCATTATTATTAGTAATCGTATAGGTGCCCTTTAACCCATCAGAATCTTTTGTAGTTCCATCCTTAAAATAGGTAATTGAATAGCTGGTTTGACCTACAAATGACTGGGTATTATTTCCTATGATCGTATGATCTAAATGCCAGGTTTTGTTAACCATCATTTTATAAATCACTGTATTTGTTATTGTATTTACATCTTTTGTACAGGCACTCATACATATTACAATGGCGGATGCTACTAGTAGATTATAAAGTATTTTCATTTTCTTACTTACTCTAATGATTTAAAAAATATCTTTTACTTTAAAACTTATCCCGAGTTCAAATCGATGTAACTGAACAGGAGCCATTGATCTAAACATATTATTTCCCCATTTGTAATGCGCAAATAAAACATAGTACCCACTGTTATCAAACTCGGTACCTAAATCGGCATTTACAATTAACCTATTGGCAGTGCCATCTAATAAATTGTCATTACTACTAGCTGATATTTTATAATCGAGGCTAGGTCCAGCAACCGCATAAAACTTATACTTTTTCATGTCGCTAATAGGAAGTAATTTTTTATACCGCGCAGCAATACTTAGTGTGGTAAATACATTATCAGCCTTATAACGGGTAAACTCTTCTAAAAAAGGAGATTGTGTATACTTGTTTTTGTATTTAGCACCTGATGAAATTTGGTTTATTGCAATGCTAAACGTGTATAGATGCTTTTTTTTATAATCACCATCTATTCTAAAACCCGCGCTAAACCCAGGCTTAAATGTATTGTTATTAACAGTATTGTACAGGTAATTAACAGGTGAGTTAATGCCAAAGTCATTTATACTTTGCTTTGCCAAACCCAACGAACCTAAAAAAGAAATATCATTGCCTACAAGATTTTTTAAACTTTGTATAAATGACTTCTTTGTCTTTTTAATTGAATCATTGCCCTGATACACTACAGGCAAATTATCTTGCTGCCCTAAACTTGGCGTTTGCGCATAAGCTGTATTATTTAAACTACAAATGATAAGATAAATACATACAATCCTTTTTACAACTAATTTTATTATTAGCATTTTTACTGTTTTACCATTAAATTAATTTCAACACTAGTTTACCAACTCCCAATCTCCTTGAATTGCAGTGCAAGGCGCCTCTTTTTTGCAACCTGCAAAGAAAAATAATACAACAACTAATGCTAGAATTTTAAAAATTGCTTTCATAACAATTGAATTTTATATAATTATTTGCTTTTAAATGAATTACGAACTAATGGCTAATGCTTTGTTTTGATTTTATAAAATCCACAAATTTGATATTGTCTTCAAATCCACTAAATTTTAGTATAGATTCGACCGATAAATTTGAATTGATTGAACTATCTAATTCCTCTAAAAATTGCTTGTACCTATACTCATTTATAAGTAACTCGCAGGAACAGGCATAATTTTTAATAGAAATTTGATCTAGTTTTTGGGTGCTAATATTTAATAGATTAGATAAATCTTTAATACTAGCATCTTTGTTTAGATAGTATTTAAGATCAAAAAAGTAATGATCAAATACATTTTTATCATGAGCGTCGCTAGAACGAAACTTTAAAATGATCTCCTTAAAATAAATAAGTAACGACATGATCCAGTATTTGGATCATAAAAGTTGGAAAAATAAAATGAGTGGAGAAATTACAGCTGTAATTATGAAAATGACATTGTATCAGTTAAAATTACATCTGTAACAAATTAAATTACACTGATTTTCAATGCATTATGATGTGATAACATCTATAAGGTCCGATGGGTTACCACCATGGTATTTTTTAAATGGCTGGTAAAAACGTTGTCTGGAAGCAAATCCTACCTCCAACGCCAATGCCTCAATGGTATAATCTTTAAATTTTGGGAGCTTAACTATTTGAACAAAGTATTCTACCCTAGCTTTATTAACCAACTCGTCAAAACTGAGCGAGTACTTAAAATAGATAAACTTGAACATGATTTCTTTACTAACTCCCATGATATTAGCAAATTCTGCAATGTCTGCAGCTTTGTTCTTATAATAGAAGCTCGTGAAAAAGTGGAAGTTAAAATCTACTTCGTTGATATCAGCATCATGCTGCTCTTTGCTAAATAAAAAGCCAAATGAAATTTTAGAGCCGTTTTTATTGATAAAATCGGGCCTATATAAAATAATCAATAGCAAGGTTAAGCCAAATACGATTCGGAGACAAGCATTAAACTCAGTAGGAAATTTGAAAATAGCAAATAGAGCAATAAAAATTAACTGGGTAAAAATGACCATAAAAAAACAAAATGTCCAAATCTGTATTTTTTTGAAATAAACATTTTGAAATGAAAATTTGAATAAGATATTATATATGTAATAAAGACAAAATAAATTAAAAAAAACAAAATCTATATTAATTAAAATGTCTAGATACATAGGCAGGATAGTGCCATTGGCTTTAGTAAATACCGTATCATATCCTACTATTTCTACATAAAATATCAAATACATGTAAATGGCATACGCACTAATCAAATAAATATTGGCAACCCTTTTGTGCTGAATAAAATATAGATTGGTAAATATCTGAACCATTGAAGTCCCAATAAGCATTGGGCAAATCATCCTAATAAGAGCAAACTGATCCTGAGATGTCCTAATAAATAAACAAAAAGCACCAACAAGTAGCGCAAGAACACATAATAAGAAAAAGATTTTTAGCCTTAGTGGAGATTTAAATTTTATAAGGACGTCAAAAAACACAATAATCGAAAAAAGAAAAACAAAAAAGTAGGAACATTTGAGTAGTAGCTCTGTAGTGATCTCCATTATAATGAAATATGAATTTAAAAATATCTTATATCAACACATAAAGCTAGATTAGGATATAATTTTATTGTAATTATTTACAATACATTGATTACCATTTATATATACAATACGTTAATATGTATTTTGTGTAAAAAAGTAGCTGGTATTTTAGATATTTAAAGCCATGATATCCACTAGTGAGGAAGGGTATGTGAGGTACCAAGAGTCCCATAATTTATTTCTACTGCAAATACATTTTAAATACCCTTCCATCTTGAGTAATTTCAAGAGTTATCTATAATTCTATATTTCAGAATTATTTTCTAAAATAAGAAATTTAGTTCTACCTTTAAAACCAAAGAATATGATAAAATTGAAGCAAGCACAGTAATATTTCACAAAAAGTAATTATGGAAATACATATAAAATCAAAAAAAGAATACCATCAATTGATGGTATCCATATATACCCTCATGAATAAGGGTGAAAACAATTTAACAAACCCAGAATTGTCTAAACTAGCAGCAATGACAAGTGCTGCAGCCGATTATGAAGAAAATACCTTAGGACTTAGTCCAATCAAAAAACCTGAAACACTTTCTGAAATAATAGAACTAAAATTATTTGAAAACAAAATGACTCAAGCTAAACTAGCTGACCAAATAGGCTTGGCAAAATCAAAGGTTTCTGAAATACTTAACGGAAAACGAAAAGCTGATATTCCTTTTTTGAAAGGGGTTCACAAAGTTTTAAAGATTGACGCAGCTTTACTACTTGAAAAAACAGAGTAAAATGAAAAAACCTAAAAAAGCCGATCTCCCCACCAAAATTTGCGTAGCCTGCAAAAGACCCTTTACTTGGCGTAAAAAATGGGAACGCTGCTGGGATGAGGTACTCTATTGCAGTGAAGGCTGCAAGAAAAAAAGAAATTAGCGTTTACTAATTTTATTATGGGTAATAGCCCGCTGTCTGGTGCATTTAAACCTACTAATAGCCGCACTTCTTTTTACGAGGTGCTTTTGACTCACCCCACTATTAACGCGCTTTCGCCATAAATTAAAACTACTCCGCTTAAGATTACGGCGCATAAGTTCAATAACCTGGGCCTCCGACACGCCAAATTGAAAGTGAATGGCCTCAAAAGGGGTACGGTCTTCCCAGGCCATTTCTATGATTCTATCGATTGTTATTAGGTCCACAAATGGTTATAACAACAAATTTGCAGTTTGGTTGAACCCGCTCCTACAAGCCCCTTAAAATTTTATACAGGTCTACGTCAGATTCAACCTGAAATTTTACAAAAATCTTTTTTTTGAATGTAGAAACAGTACTGGGTTTAAGGTCTAGCTTTTGCGCAATAATATTAGTTGTGGCTCCATCTAAAATAAGCGAAGCCACCTCCTTTTCCCTTGGGGAAAGTCTATTAAATTGGGTTAGGTTTGTTGGCATATATGTTTATTGGGGGAATAAAAAACTATAAGCCAAAACGAGTTTTATTTGCGTTAAAATTTGTGGTTACATCACTACTGCTTAATACAGAATTATATACTGAAACGGTTGCAATATTTCCTCTAAAATATTCAGATCCACCACCCCATGCATAATCCCAACCAATTACAAAGTTGCCTTGGCCCGTTAATGAACCAGCCGAAAAATTAATTGTATTTGCCAAATTATTATCTACGTACCACTTCATTTGATTAATCGATACATCAACGGTTATAGTGATTAAATGCCAAGTATTATCCGTAATGTTGGAAGTTGAATTGGGTTCAAATTGCTGAACCCCTGGATTATTTAATTGAAATCGAATTCCATTACCCCTTGAGGTTAACAAAATACCAGTTAGTGTAGATGCGTTTCTTGTATTAATCATTTCTGTTGATCCACCACTTGGACTTTTTACCCAGGTGGATAATGTCCAGGAACCGGTATTAGGAATTACAGATGATGCAATTGAAACATAGGAAGTGCTGCCATTGAAATATAAACTGCCATTTTGATAAACAGGTAAACTCCCTGAATTATTTGCAGCTAAAGTTCCATGATTATTATTTCCACTTAAATCATTCCAAGTAGTTCCAGTGCCAGAAAAACTAGCAGGATTTGCTGCGTCTAAATTTAGTAAAAGTCCATTTGTAACTATTGGAGGTGCTTGAAAAGGAGCGGCTTCATCCTTAACACAACGAACAGAGAATCCGTATGTAGGATATATAGATGTGGAGCCATGAAAGCCTTCCTGGGAGCCAATAGAGCGGTAGCCATCGTCCGCGGTCCACCAATAACCGTATCCTCCAATGCGGTAATAAGGCGAGCCACTCGTATTACGGACTCCACCAGGTAGACCAGAAAAACCACTCTCATTGGTAGCGTTTGCATTAATGGGATTCCAAGGACTGCCAGTGGTCATCATCTTGTTATTGGCTGCCACATTTCCACCCAAAAAAGTATTTAAGGTGGCCCATTCTGCACCAGTAGATACGTGCCAACCTTGCGGAGCTAATCCTCTTGAGTCAGTTACAGCATACCAATTATATAGTTTTCCATAAATAGCGCCATTAGCAGGATCATTATTGTAATAACACCAAGCACCCGTAGTTAAATTACTCCAAGCGGCCGGATCTGTAACTTGCGGAATAACGTCGCCATTTCTATAAGTTTCAATGTCTAAATTCTGACGCATCCACTGCTGTGTACCTATGACTGCAGTAGGTGCTTCAAATGATGGTGGTGGAGGCGCCACATAATTATTATTTCCTCTAAAAAATGCTTCCTGTGCATTTGAAATAAATGCAGCAAATAGGAATAATATGGTAAATAGTTTTTTCATAGTTTAAGTTTTTAAACCAAATGGTGTTTTTTCATTTATTCTTAAAATGATCTAATTGCTCTAACACCCTTTTGGTAATTCTTACCCTCCGGACCCTGACCACCATCAGTAAAGAATTGATACCATGCATGAGTATACATCCCGAAGGAAACCTCACTCGAAGACCAATACTGATTATCAGCAAAATTATTACCCGCTGAAATTCTGTTCAAATACAATAGATTCAGCTCGTCTTTACTAGGTAGGTACCAATCAGAATATCCTCCATATGTTAACGCATCCACCAATTTTGCTGCATTCTCATTATCAGCAGTACAAGCTAGTATTTTTGTAGTATTTGCAGCTCCTGTACCAAGTGCTGTACTAGTTCCATAGTTCGCATAACAGCTGGGGAAAATTCGATAAGTGTTGGAAGGGATATCTGAAGGTGCTGCTATTAATCCATGTGTCTCTCCTTCCACATAACCTGGATCACCTTGTTGAAATATGTAAAATACTTTTCCGCCTTCATGAGTACTTCCTAACGTAATCGGAACTGAAGCAGCTGTACCACCTACCATATTTACCCAAGAAGTCCCATTAAAATATTCGGGCTCGCCATTTGTTCCACAGTTTGTACAATAAATCATTAAACCTTGAGGAGGAGAAACGATTGCGGTTTTTTGTGCATAAGTCATTCTAGGAGGTAGAAATCCTTGTGTAGTTGAACTTACCTCCAATACTGCAGAAGCGCTAGCAGCTGATGATGCGCCTATTATTACTTTGCCATTGACCGTTGCACTATTTAAGGTACCCACACTCGTTAAACTAGAACCCGTTACTGTTGAATTTAAAGTTGTACCTGTTAATGTTCCGGCATCCGCTGTGGAAGTTGTCCAGGTTAAAGTCCCACTGCCTGTTGAAGTTAAAACTTGTCCATTAGTTCCATGAGCATTTGGATAAGTTACAGTGCCTGCAGTTAAAGTCCCACTCGTACTTAAATTCCCTGTCAAAGCCCCTCCACTTAATGGTAAATAGGAATCCGTTGAAGTTGCTCTCACATTGGTTTTGAACATATAATCCCAATTAGGATCATTTGATGCACGACCATTAGCATAGGCATTTGATGTACTTAAACTTAAAAAACCTTTTTGCACCGTGGGAGTAGTTAATTGAATTGTGTATAATTGCCCAGATATAACTTTAATATTTGAACTACTTAAATCAAATAAAACATAAACATGAATTAAATCGGATGGAGTTGAACCATTTACTGTTGCTAATAGTGTTCCACTATTACCTTCTCCATTATAAATCTTAATTGTAACTGGTGCTGCTGCAGAAGGAATCAACGGAGTATTCATTCGCCACTCTACTGAACTTAAAATACCAGTTACACCTGCAGTAAAGGATTGCCATTGCGAAGTTCCACCTGCTCCAGCATTACTAGTAGTATTTGATTGATCCAAATTAGGCGAACTACTTACTTTGATATAGTTTATCCCATCATTGAAAGTTTTTAAACCTGCAAATATTTGTGTTCCATTAGTTACAATACCGCCATTTGTCTCATCGGCAGGTGTTAAATTTAAAACTCCTGAAGTAATTGTTGCACCATTTGCATTAGAAGTACTAGAAATAGTACCGACACTTACAGTTGTTGGACTTATCCAACTTGCATTACCAGCTCCATTTGAAGTTAAAACTTGTCCATTAGTTCCAGCTGTATTTGGATAAGTAATAGCACCCGCTTTCAAATTTCCACTTGTAACTATATCCGTTGTTAAACTGATGGTACCTGAAGTAAGTGTACCCACACTCGTTAAACTAGAATTAACCACATTAGATGCAAGAGTTGTTCCAGTTAACGTGCCAGCATTAATATTTGCTGTTAATACACCGCTTGCATCAACATTTAAATTAGAACCAACTTTAACACCTCCCAAATTAGTGATATTGGCTATAGGCAAAGAATATGTTGGTATAGTTAGTGTAGTCCCAGATAACGTTGCAGCACCTGTACCTGTTGTAGTTAAAGTAATTGGAGCTTGATAATCCGTTCCTGCAACAGCTGCTGTTAATGCGCTAGTTCCTGATCCTTTAACAATTCCTGTCAAGGTTGTTGCACCTGTTCCTCCATTAGCTACAGGCAAAGTTCCCGTCACACCAGTTGCTAAATTTGTTATTGAAGATGAAGCAGCAGTTCCATATCCTTGACCAATATTCCAATAGCATGTTGTGCCATCAAAATAAAAATTTAAAATGTCTTTAGCGTTTGCTGCAGTTGACAAAGCAACTGTTGATGTAGAAGCTGACCCTAATACTTTATTAGCAACACCATTAATAGTAGGCAATGTAATAGTTCTATTACCTGTAGCATCCTGCGTTAAAACAACAGTTCCATAAGAACCAACTACTGGTGTTGTTGAAAAACTTAAAGTACTATTTTGATTTAAAGTTACACTTGCATTTAAACCCAATGCCGGATTCCATGAAATGGTTGAACCTGCAGTTAATGCTTGTGGAGTAGATGCATAAATAGGTGCAGTAACAGATCCTGTAAATGTTGGGGAAGCTATTGGAGCTGCTCCTAAATTAGTTAACCCTGCAGCTGCTGTTGTTGCTCCTGTCCCACCATTTGCGATAGGCAAAGTTCCTGTAACACTTGATGCTAAGTTAGTAGTAGTAGATACAGGAGTTGCAGCTGTACCATATCCTTGACCAATATTCCAATAACAACTAGAGCCATCAAAATAAAAATTTAAAATGTCTTTAGCGTTTGCTGCAGTTGACAAAGCAACTGTTGATGTAGATGCTGATCCTAATACTTTATTAGCAACACCATTAATTGAAGGCAAAGTAATTGTTCTATTTCCTGTTGCATCCTGCGTTAAAACCACTGTTCCATAAGAACCAACTGGAGGGGCAGCAGTAAAACTAAGTGTACTGTTTTGTGTTAAAGTAATCGCTGCATTTAAACCTTGTGCAGGATCCCAATTTATAGTTGATCCTGAATAAGACAATGCTTTAGGAGCAGAAGCATAAGTAGGTGCAATAACACTTGTAGCACTCAATGCACCAGTATTAATAATATCTGTAGTTACTGTTCCAGTAAATGTTGGAGAGGCGAGTGGTGCTTTTAATGTTAGACCTGGCACCGTTGGCGCAGCAGCTGTTCCAGCTAAATCTCCAGCTAATTGTATTTTACCTTTTGTATTTGCGTCTGCATCTGCAATAGTAGCACCCGCCACTTGCGCATCTACATATGTTTTTACAGATTTAACACTCGGATATTTTGTATCCGATGCTGCATCTGTAGTTACGTCTATACTTTTGTTTGTTAAGTCTTCTTTTAATACAAGACCTGGCACCGTTGGTGCAGCAGCTGTTCCAGCTAAATCTCCAGTTAATTGAATTTTACCTTTTGTATTTGCATCTGCATCTGCAATAGTAGCACCAGCCACTTGCGCATCTACATATGTTTTTACAGATTTAACACTCGGATATTTTGTATCAGATGCTGCATCGGTTGTTACGTTTGTACTTTTGTTAGTTAAGTTTTCTTTTAATGCAAGACCTGGCACCGTTGGTGCAGCAGCTGTTCCAGCTAAATCTCCAGCTAATTGTATTTTACCTTTTGTATTTGCATCCGCATCTGCAATGTTAGCACCAGCCACTTGTGCATCTACATATGTTTTTACAGATTTAACACTCGGATATTTCGTATCCGATGCTGCATCGTTTGTGATATTTACACTTTTGTTTGAAGTATTTTCTTTAGTAGCCAATGTTCCATTTAATGTAGCTACTGCATTGTTTAGAGCAACCACATCAGCTTTTGTATTTAGTGAATTATTAATTACTGCAATTGAATTATTTACAGCTACCGCATCAGCTTTTGTATTAAGTGAAGTATTAATAGCTGCTATCGCATTGTTTACATTTACTACATCTGCTTTTGCAGCAAGTGAACTAGCAACGTTTGCTGCATTAGCTTTCAATGCAAGTGAAGCGTTCACATCTGCAGAATTTGCTTTTAATGCAAGCGCAGTATTTACATCTGCTGTGTTTGCTTTTAATGCAAGCGCCGTATTTACATCAGCAGCTACTGCAAGTGCAGATAAATCCTGATCTCCAGTATTGGTTCCAGTAATAGCTGCAAGTTTTGTTTTTTCTGCAGTAGTATAATCGTTTGTAGATAATTCTTTACCAGTTACCTTATCCACTTTAGTAGCTAAACTATTTATTACATCAGCGGCGTTTGCTTTTAAGTTTAAAGCTTCAGTAACATCTGATGTATTTGCTTTTAACGCAAGCGCTGTATTTACATCAGCCGTGTTTGCTTTTAAATTTAAAGCTGCATTAACGTCAGTTATGTTTGCTTTTAAGTTTAATGCAGCAGTAACATCTGCCGTATTTGCTTTTAAATCAAGCGCAGCTTGTGTTGCTGTTGATATTGGTTTATTTAAATCACTGGTGTTGTCTACGTTACCAAGGCCTACCATCGCTTTGGTAATACCAGATACCGTACCTGTAAACGTTGGTGATTCTATGTTTGCTTTTAAGTTAATAGCAGTAAAATATGGCTTAAGCATAGCCGCAGTGTCTGCAATATTGAGTTTGGTATCTAATCCCTTAACGCTTCCAGCATACAGTGCGTATGGCACACTCCAAAACTGTGAAGTACCCAGATCTACGTACTCATTGTTTACATTCCAACTTGCTGTTGGTACAGTTGGCTCAACGGCTATCTTTAAATTTAAAAAGAAAGGTCCGTTAGCCCAGTCAATGTTAGCAATACTGCTCACACCACTTGCGTAAGTTCCTTTACCAAGTACAATGCTAAAAATACCAGCCGATGACGCCGTTACTTTAAAGGTTTCTGAGTACACAATAGTACCTGTTGCTGTTTTAGCAATGATGGCGTCTTTAACATAGATCACTCTACCTGCTGCAGGGTGTCCATTAGCATCTGTAGCTAACGCCTGAAACTGAATACCATCAGGTGCTTGACTAACCTGTGCATACGATTGTACTGTTGTAAATAAAACAACTAATAGTAACGCTGATTGAATAAATTTTTGTAACATAAACTTTGTCATTAGTGGGTACCTGTTAATTAACTTTAATGATTTTTAGATCGCCTGTTTGGGTATTTGCTTTGTAGCGGATATAGTAAACGCCTGCTGCTTTATTTGCAACATTGATGGCGAAGCCAGCACTTAACTGTGCTACACTGGTATTGTACGCTCCTACTGTTTTACCGTCTGCTCCTATGAGTGCTAGTGATACGCTTGCAGAAGTTTCCATAACAGGCTCTGCTGTTTTAACCCATACCGTTGTGGTTACAGGGTTAGGATAACAAATGAGTTGCAGCTTTGTATTGGTAAATGCAGGAACTATGCAACTACTCACAAATAAACCTGGCGTGGTAGCATTGTAGGTATTTAAACCACTGTAAAGCTTGATACAAGACGAAGCGTCTAGTACCACCGGGCCAGAAAATGTGGGCGTGGTAGATCCAGTACTCCCAACAGCACCAATACTAAATACGGTGCTGATAGGATTAACGTTTTGTGCACTAAGGCCTTGACAACATAGTAACACAAGTAAAAAACTAGTTACCCGCAGTATAGACCGCTGTGATTGGTGTACCATTGTAATCGTGTAAAATGATGAGATTAGTAGCTGTAATCGAAACAATCTTATAAGACTGCGTGGCAGGTGTGCCAGATGGATAGTTTACGTAGCGCTCAATAAGCTGCTCCGTACTTGGCATATCCCATGATCCTACAAAACCATCACTGTCTTTGTATAGATTATTAGCACCAAAGGTTTTGTAATAACGCTTTTGTGCATAGTTTAAGGGAAGCACCGTAGCCGTAGATACATAGCTGGTTAAATACCACTTGGTAGGTGTTGCACCTGCGCCAGTTAAGTAAACTTTGCTTTGATCTAAAGGAGAAACACTTGTCTCTTTAGAGCAGCTAGTAGCTAAAATAATAAATAATAAAAATGGGGGGAGTGTAGATATAATACGTTTGAACATAATCTTATTTCTTTTAATGCCACAAAGAAATAAGATTCAAGTTTTTTCTATATTAAAATAGTTTAACGTTTAGAACAAGATGAAAAATGTTCAACTATTTTAATAACATAATATAAATAAATCATAGTTAGAAAAATTTCTATCTACGATGAGGCGGTTGTTTTACTTAATAGAAAGTTTCTTTTTTTTACATTAGACAAATGCACAGGCGTGATTCTTAAATAAGAAGCAATGATATGTTGAGGAACACGTTGATGGATGTTGGGAAAGGTTTTTTCTAAATTATTATACCGTTCTAAAATTGGCAAAGTATCAATATCAATAATAAATTCAACCAATTCCAAAGTATGAGCTTCTGCTAAATACCTACCTACCTTATGCGCTTCTTTACTATGTTCCTCCAAAAATTTTAGCGCTTGTAAAGGTATTTTTATAAGCGCACATTCTTCTAAACACTCAATATTTACCTTGGCTCTGTGCTCATTTTTGTAATTATGCAATCCATAACCAGTAATGAGCATATTTTCTACCCTAAATCCGTAGGTTTTAATTTCACCCTCCTGAGATAATACATAATTTCTAACTATCCCCTTTGCAATAAAATAAATAGAGTTTTGTTTTTCGCCAGCCTTCATTACTACATCCCCCTTTTTAAATTGAACTTGCTCACAAAAGCCTACCAATAAGTCAAAGTTGGCGTCACTTAATCCAAAAGGAGCTATATACAACTTAAATTTTTCAAAACTCTTTTCCATACAAAATGCAATTTCAATAAAGTGTTACGAACAATGACATAGAAATTTTTCTATGTTGATGCAATATGTATGATAATTATATGAAGCCAAAATTGCATATGTAAACGAAGGCATGCACGTTGTGCAAACAGGTTGTGCACAACTGATAATCAACTAGTTAATAGAATTAATAAATTCGCTAGGCGTCATGCCAACGTATTTATTAAAGTAATTGTACATACTCCTTCGTGACCCAAAACCAGACATTTCAGAGAGTGCCTCAATGGTAAATGACTCGTATTTTTTAGACCTGAGTAACTGCTTTAGGTATTCTACCCTATTTTGATTGAGCAGTTCAGCAAAACTCTGATCCAGCTGAGAACTCACAAATTGCAGTACCTCCTCCTTACTATGATTAAGCTTTAAAGCAAAATCATCGAGGTTGGCCTCAATATTTAGATAGTAATGATTCTTATAAAACAGAAACTCAAAATCTTCAAACGAAATGGCACTTTTATTTAGGAACAAATCATTAAACGATAGGGCAATACTATCGTCATCTAAAAAACGAGGCCTAAATAAAATGAAAAACAATAGTGCAACCCGAACATAAAATAATGAGATGATAGAATCGATATAAAATGAAATAATATGGAGTGTATTTAAAATAATGATCGCTCCTTGAAAAACAGCCAAAGCAAGAAATGAATAAAGTAACCAAGAAACCCAATGATTCACCTTGGCATCATACAAATTTTGATTGTTTCTTTTGTTATACAATTGAATGGCTAAATAAACAAATGAAGAAAGTACAATAAAAGCACTAATTGCGAAAAATATATTGTGAGCAAGTGTTAAATTGAACACTACCTTTTGGGCTATAATTTCAGGAAATTGAAACCCCATGCAAATTTCAACAATAAAGAAAAGCAGATGAAAAGCTTCTACAAAAATAATGAATTTAGGCACTTTTTTTAGCACAATAAGAAACAGCATATTAAGCACCAAAATAGCACCTATAATTCTCGAAATTTCTTTATAATAAGGGATAGAATGACCCGAAAAATTTAAAAAATCCAAAAAACTAGATGTTGTAAAACAAATTATTGTTAACAACATGTAATACTTAAGTACACTGAATTTTTGATTCCCTTTTATGTTTTCAAAAATAGAAAACACCCCAAGCATAGTTATGGCAAAAGCAAAAGTTGCATACATGCGTGCAATTTATAAGATATTACACAATCTACTAAAAATTTATTTCACTACTTCTGCTATCAACTTAGCCTGAGCTGCAACACCAAGTTCATTAACGTGTATACCATCACCGGTAAAAAGGCTTTTATCATTAACGGTCAATCCAAAAAAGTCAAGTACTGCAATACCCTTTTTGTTACAAAAATCACTGACATACTTATTTCTTTCAATCACATCAGCGTGATAGGCATCAAAAGTATCTAGCTTATTAGGTACTCGCCTAGCTGTGGTATTGGCCCATACAAATTTAACTGATGGATTGTTTTTAGTGAGCAGCTTATAAACTTTTGAAATATCTGCAGCATAATCGCTAGGGGTAAACAAAACACCATGAAGGCCGTTATTAAAAAAGATATAATCAAATTTGTGTTTAGCCAATAAGCCCGCAAGCTGCGGCATAAAGGTAGCATCGCCCATACTTAATGAAGTAGTAATTTTACTTACAACCGCTTTGTCTTTTAATAAATTAGTTACCACCGGATAGTAACGCTCAACATGAGAATCTCCAATTAAAAGCACATTGGGCAAATTTTGTTCAGGCGTACTTTTTACAATCCACGAATGGTTCCAACTAATGGATTCGTTATTATAACTTTTGGTTTGAGCCTGCATAGACATAGACGCTAACAACAATAAAAAACAGATTATATTTTTCATACGGTTTAATTTATACTTGAAGATAACATTTCTACAAAGCCAGCATCGTTGGTGGTTCGCTCTCCAGAACAAAAAATTCCCATTTTTGCCCCTACCCATTTGCCCGGCTTAGCTACAAATTTTTCTCCTGTACTTATAAATGATTTACCATCGGCACTATATGCAAAACTAGCTATGGCGCCTGCTTTAACGGTTAAGTTTAAATAAGCGCTTCCACTAACGCGCTCTGCAATTATTTGCTTTTGTTCTTTGCCATTTTTTTCGGCAGCTAAACAACGCACAAAAATTAACTGGTTACCAGTTGCCGTTTTTTCTAGACCTAAATACGCATAGTCTAGTCCAAATAAAATGAGCCCTGTTTTTTCTCCTACTTGGTTGGGCTTAAAATATAGTTGCACCCTAAACACAAAACTATCTGCCGGAATCTTTTGTAGGTACAAATTAGGCGCGTTCCATAAATTTTGAGTGCTATCATTTTTTGTAACCGCATAAAAACGGTCTACCCCATTTAAATTCATTTTCCAATGCGGCATAGGGTTAGCCTGCCACTGCCACAATAAGTTTGGATGAACTGTTTCAGTTAATTGTGCTTTTACTGCCCCAGGAGCCGCGTGCGTTGTTACCGGATTTCCAATAGTTGCACCAGAACTATGTGCCCCAATAATTGGCCAATCATTTTTCCAAACCATGGGTTGTAAGTGTACAATTCTACCATAGGCTTCTTTATCTTGAAAATGTAAAAACCAACTTTCGCCAGTTGGAGTTTCAAGGTATGCCCCTTGGTGCGGTCCATTTACAGTCCTTGTGCCCTGCTCCATTACAACACGACGCTCATAAGGGCCATATACATTTTTAGACCTTAACACCGTTTGCCATCCTGTTGCTACACCACCTGCTGGCGCAAAAATATAATACCAACCATTACGCTTGTAAAACTTAGGACCCTCAATGGTTGGATCTATTTCATGACCATCATAAATCAAGTTTGGCTTGCCTATAACCTTGGTAGCCGTTTTATCTAATTCTTTAACTACTAAAATACTTTTAATACCGGCTCTACTTCCTGCATAAGCGTGCACCAAATAATTTTTACCATCGGTGTCCCAAAGTGGACAAGGATCAATAAGACCTTTACCCGCTTCTACCAAAACAGGAGCACTCCATGGGCCTTCAATATTTTTTGATGTTACTACATAAATTCCAAAATCAGGATCGGGATAAAAAATATAAAATTGATTGTTATGGTATCTAATACTTGGCGCCCATACACCACCACCATGACGTACGGTATTAAAATGATCTTGAGGTGTTAAAACAGAAAGTGCATGACCAATCAATTGCCAATGCACTAAATCGTAAGATTTTAAAATAGGAAGCCCAGGCACATGATTAAAACTAGAAGCAGTCATATAATAGGCGTCTCCTACCCTGATGGCATCCGGATCTGAATAATCGAGCGGCAATACCGGATTGGTATAGGTGTTTTGCTTAGCTGTTTGAGCCGACGCAATACTCGAAAACAGTAAACAAAAAAATAAAACCTTTTGTAACATATTGTAAGTTAATAAATTAACGATTTCATCATGCAATGTGCATTATTGAAACAATAAATATAACTAAAATTGCAACTTAAATTATTTATGAACTTAAGGGACTCATTCAATGAAAAAACTATTAACAAGTATGCTACTCGTCCTAGCATTACTAGGATGTAAGAAAAACGACACCGCAACACCGATCACAACCGCCGCAGTTTATGTACACGTGCCCGCGCCATTCGTTATCAAAGAAGACTTTGAAATGGGAACCAAAGCCGCCTATGCCATTGGTCCTGTTACCATCAAAACAGGCATCTGGTCTTTTGATGATGCACTACTTGGCAAGCTAGCCACCGATATCAAAAACAACACACAATCTGTTAGACTTAGAACAGGAAAAATTAAAAT
>Ga0208597_1000316_pt1 | contig 18854 bp, 9 predicted proteins | sample LakMenEpi05May12_FD_150673 | JGI IMG/M metagenome (GOLD analysis project Ga0208597, IMG submission 150673) | Freshwater microbial communities from Lake Mendota, WI - 05MAY2012 deep hole epilimnion (SPAdes) | ecosystem: Environmental > Aquatic > Freshwater > Lake > Epilimnion/Euphotic zone ...
ACGGCAAAATACCTGATGCTGGTTTTTGGCGTGATGTTTGCCACCTTTCTCATGACGCAACAAAGCTCTGTGTTTTGTGGTCTGATGCGCTGGACAACAGCGATTTTGAAAAATGCCCCTGCCCCGATTTGGGTGGTGGAAACCGAGGTGCGACAGGTGAATCAAACCATCGCCATGCGCGATACTGACCTCGGCCGTGTTCGTAGCGTCTCGGGTGTCGATTGGGCAATGCCGCTGTATTCGGGAGTGCAAAATGTGCGACTCGAAAATGGCAGTCTCACTGTGGTGCAGTTGTTAGGGATCGATTCAACAACGTTTGCTGGCGCGCCAACGCGCATGATCGAAGGCTCGATCGAGGCCCTGCGCCAACCCAACGCAGTAGTGGTGGACGATCTCGCGCTGAAGCGTCTATCGCCGAATCCTGCTATTCCCTTGAAAATGGGCAGCACTTTTGAAATCAACGACCAAGAGGCACGCATCGTCGGCATTTGTCATGCGATGCGCTCGTTCACGGGCGGACCTTTCATCTGGACGACCTATGAACGCGCCCTCAGTTATTCCCCGCCGCAGCGCAAGATGTTGTCGGCCATTTTGGTTTCACCCGCAGCGGGCAAAAGCGTCGATGAAGTAGCCGCTACCATCGAGGCCGAGACGGGGCTCAAAGCTTATGTGAATACTGGCTTCAAGAGCTCACCGCGCGATTTCAATACCGCCACCATCTTTTGGTATGTGAAAAATACCGGCATCCCGATTTCCTTCGGCACCACGGTATTGGTAGGGCTGATCGTCGGTATCGCGATTTCCTGCCAAACGTTTTATCTCTTTGTTCTCGATAACCTCAAGCACTACGGCGCTCTCAAGGCCATGGGCGCGACCAATGGCAAGCTTTGCTTGATGCTGCTGACCCAAGTTTCGGTCGTTGGCATGATCGGCTATGGCATCGGTCTCGGCTTCGCATCACTCTTTGGCCTCGCCGCGATCAAGAACACACAGCCGCCCTTTTTCATGCCCGATATCATTCCCATCGGTGTACTCGGTGTGATCATTTTCATCTGCTTACTTGCCTCACTGCTAGGGATTCTGCGTGTCAGTCTGCTTGATGCCGCCGTCGTTTTCCGTGGTTGATCTGCTTTTCTTTATCTCATGAACGCCACTCCAGCCATCGCCGCCCGAGCCCGCTCCATCACCAAAAGTTTTGGCGACGGCAACTCGCGCATTCAGGTGCTCCATGGCGTCGATCTCGATGCCTATGAGTCAGAAATCTTGATGCTTCTCGGCCCTTCCGGCTGCGGAAAGACCACACTCATTAGCATTCTAGCGGGAACTCTCACGCCTGATTCCGGCGAGGTCAACGTCTTTGGCGAAGACCTGCACTTGATGAAAAAATCTGCCATCACTCGTTTCCGAGCGAAACAGATTGGCTTCATCTTTCAGCAATTCAATCTTATCCCCACCATCACCTGTGAGGAAAATGTCTGCGTCCCCCTGCTCATTCAGGGCTACTCACTCAGCAAGGCGCTACCCTTTGCCAGAAAATCGTTAGAACAAGTAGGACTGGGTGAGCACATGAAAAAACGCTCGAACCAACTTTCTGGTGGACAGCAACAACGCGTCGCCATTGCCCGCGCACTGGTGCACAATCCGCGTTTGATCATTTGCGATGAACCCACCGCCGCGCTCGATGCCGAGAACGGAAAAATGGTCATGGAATTGTTTCGCGATCTGATGCGCCAACCCGGACGTTGTGCCATCGTTGTCACCCACGATCACCGCATTCTCCCCTACTCCGACCGCATCGCCACCATGAATGACGGACGCATTCTTGAATCCGTGCCCACGTCTCAATTCGACTTCGATCACCACCGCTAATCTTTTTATCGTCATGAGCATCTTCCTCACCATCCTCCGCTACCTCACCATCATTCTTGCCATCGCAGGAGTCGGTGGCATCATCGTCGTCAGCAATACCATCAAGGCAGCGGAGTCTCCCATGCCTGCTGCCCCACCGCAACCGCCGCCGGCTCGCCCCTACGAGGAAATGATTGCCGCCAATGGCATCATCGAGTCTTTTGAAGAAAATGTCACCGTCGCCGCCCCCGCACCAGGTCTCGTCACCAGTGTGCCGATCAAGGTGGGACAAACCGTCAAAAAAGGCGAACTCTTGTTCCAGCTCGACGACCGCGATCTCGCCGCGCAACTCCTCGGCTCAGAAGCACAAATCGCTCAAGCCGATGCCGCAGTACAGGTCGCCAAGGCGCAGCTCGCACGATCACAAGCGATGTTTGATCGACTCGACAAAATCGACGACAAACGTGCGATCATAGCCGAAGACCTGCAATCGCGCAAAGACGAAGTCAACGTCGCCCGCACCCAAGTCCTCTCCGCTGAGGCCCAGAAAAAAACGGCACAAGCCGCGAAAAGCAGCCTCGAACTCCTGCGCGAACGCCTATCTGTCAAAGCCCCGCGCGATGGCACCATTCTCCAGCTCCACATCCGCGCTGGCGAATGGGCCGGCACCGATCCGAAAAGCCCGTCCTTGATTCTCGGTCGCACCGATCGATTGCAAGCCCGCGTGGACATCGACGAGCAAAACGCCGTGCGCATCAACAAAAACCAAAAAGCCATCGCCCACATCAAAGGCGACCGCGATCACGCTATTCCGCTGACACTCGAATACATCGAGCCCTACGTAGTGCCCAAAACCAGCCTTACCGGAGCTAGCACCGAACGCGTCGATACCCGTGTGCTCCAAGTCATCTTCTCCTTCACGCCCCCCACCGACTTCCACGTCTACGTCGGCCAGCAAGTGGATGTGTTTATTGAAGATGGGAAGTGACAGTATCTATGGGGCGAATAGATCCTATAAAAACTAAAATGCTTTATATCACAAATGCTTCAAGCACTTCGTCACAGCCTCGGCGGCGGTGAGTTTGTGCAGATCGCGGAGGATTTCGGGCTTGCCGTGCTCGACGAATTCATCAGGCCACGCGATGCGTTCTACGGGCGTGTGGATGCCGGCTTCGTGCAGGAGTTCGATCACCGCAGCGCCAAAACCGTGTTTGATGACGTGGTCCTCGAAGGTGCAGACGACGCGGCATTTTCTGCCGTATTCTTCAATCACAGCGGTATCGAGCGGCTTGATGAAACGCGGGTTAATGAGGGCGACAGAGTAGCCTTTTTCTTCTAAAAGAGCTTTTGTTTCCTCGGCCATTTCAAACATCGTGCCCAAGCCGATCAAAGCGACGTCTGTTCCATCGGCGACGACTTCCGCTTTGCCGATTTCGAGTTTGCTGCGTGTAGGTGAAATGGTAGTGCCGCGAATCGGTCCACGAGGATAGCGGATCGCGGTGGGGCCGTCGTCATAGCCTGCCATGAAATGCAGCATGTCGACCATTTCGTTTTCGTCCTTCGGCTGCATGAAAATCAGCCCTGGCACGTGGCGCAGGTAGCCGATATCGAACAACCCGTGGTGAGTTGGACCATCATCGCCGGAAAGACCACCGCGGTCCATGCACAGACGCACGGGAAGATTTTGCAAGGCCATGTCATGAATGATCATGTCGTAGGCGCGCTGCATGAAAGTCGAGTAAATCGCAAGGAAAGGACGGATGCCGCGAGTGGCCAAGCCGCAGGCAAACAATGCAGCGTGCTCCTCGGCGATGCCAACATCGTAGTAGCGCTCGGGCATTTCGTTTTTGAGAATATCGAAGCGTGTGCCACCGGGCATAGCGGCGGTGATGCCAACGATTTTTTCATCCGCTTTGCAAAGATCAGTGACCGTGCGACCGAAAATTTCCGAAGCAGTAGGAGGTCCACCTGCTGAGGTCGATCCATCTTCGATGTTGTAGGAACCAAGACCGTGGAATTTGCCAGGATTCGCCAACGCGGGTTTGTATCCGCGACCTTTTTCGGTGATGATGTGCAATACTACAGGCTCATTGAGCGTTTTCAGATGCTCGAAGGTTTTCACCAACAGGCCGACATCATGACCATCGATCGGGCCATAATAACGCATGCCGAATTTCTCGAACAGAACGTTCGGGAAAAGCAAGTTCTTGGCACCTTCTTCGACCTTGTGAGCGAGATTGCGCACCGCTTTGCCGGCGATTTTCTCGACGAAATTCGCAGCCTTGTTGCGGACGGTGGCGTAGGTCGAGTGAGTTTGCAAGGCGTTGAAATACTTCGCAATCGCGCCGACGTTTTTGTCGATCGACCATTCATTGTCGTTCAACACCACGATGAACTTGCGGGTGGTCTCAGCAATGTTGTTGAGAGCTTCCAACGTAGGACCGCAGGTGAAAGCGGCATCGCCAGCAACGGCGACAACGTGCGAATCTTCCTTGAGCAAGTCGCGGGCGGCCGCCATGCCGAGCGCCGCAGAAAGGCAGGTGCCAGCGTGGCCAGCTCCGTAGCTATCGTGCTCGGATTCGGAGCGCAGCAAGAAACCATTGAGGCCCTTGTAGGTGCGGATCGTGTGAATTTTATCAGCACGGCCTGTGAGCATCTTATGAACGTAGCCTTGGTGAGCGACGTCAAAAACGAATTTGTCTGAGGGAGTAGAGAACACCCGATGCATGGCAATGCTCAACTCGACTACACCCAAGTTCGGGCCCAAGTGACCACCTGTTTTGGCCAACGAGGTGATCAGCGAGTGGCGAATTTCATCAGCCAAGAGTGGCAATTGCTGATCGGAGAGAGCTTTGACATCTTCCGGAGAATGGATACCGGAGAGCAATGGGCCAAGGGCGGGTGGTTCAGAAGAGGCTGATGGAGTCGTCATCGTGATCGTAATCCGGGCTTGCCGGCGGCGGAGATTGGCACAATTTTCCGTCTTGCGCTAGTACGTTTTCATTTTCTTCGCGCATTGCGATAATTTCTAAGCGCTGGCGGGCACTTTTCAGAAAACTATCGCAACTCACGAGCAAGGAACTGCCGCGTTCGTAGCGAGCAATCATTTCAGAAAGGCTCAATTCTTCACTCTCTAGAGCTGAAACGATCGATTCGAGCTCCGCGAGCGAAGCTTCAAAGTCGGGGCCTTGCGCAACAGTTTCTTCTTTTTTACGACTCATAGGTTTCGTTCCTGCATGATTACTCCGGATTTTGTAGCGGCTGGCTACTATAATAGAGCATGTCCACTCCACCGACGAGACTGGCGCGGTAGCGATACTTCTGCGAGATCGTCGACATCTTGGGGTCCTTGTCAAACAAGGTCACGCCTGTAGGATAGGTAGCGTAATAAGCGCGACCGTCCATGATTAGAGAGGTGAAATCACCATATTCAATAGCGATTTCGCTGAGTGAGCGCTGACCGTAGGATGTAGGTGTAACCAGCATACCGACGATCGGCGTTTTCAGATTGCTAGCGGCAATTTCCAACTCCTCGAAGCCCTTGACCTTTTTAGGCAGCCAGAGAGAAACGCGGTCAGCATACCAAGCAATGGCCCATGGCTGATCAGTGACGATGATTTGATCCTTTTTCACCATGTCGAATTGATCATAGTAGGTATTCAGAGTGGCGGGAAGATACGGAGGCCAGTGTGGCCAACCCTTTTCACCGAGGAAAAGTCCAATGCGCGCAGAATTGACTGAACCCAAGATCAGAGGTGCAGCCGAGAGCAAAACAATTACAATATGATGCACGTTTTTCAGAAGAGGGACATTTGCCACAACTTCCAGACGACTCCACAAAATCGACAGTAGGGCCAAGCCATAGGCCGTCATAATCGGCGCAAAAAGAATGTGAATTTGGTTCGGATGATTGCCCTCAGACGAAACACCAAAAATTGACATTCCTAAAGCCGCAAAAACCCACATCAACAAAATACACCATCGGAACCGCGCAATCGACAAACGCTTAAACGGATGAAGCAGAGCGATGAAAAACAGCGGTGCCGCAAAGATCGAACCAAGGAAAGGAAGAATGTCTGCCCCTTGCACAATCGTAGTGCGTACAATGCGCATCATCAGCCCATTCAACTGCAAGTTCGAATCATCCGAAGACAAATCAGTCACGCGCATCGCCGAGTCTTCACCCTCGCCAAGGCCACTGTAGAGAACCATGTAGGCCGTTCCCATGATCGATCCACTCGCTTGATAATTGCGATAAAGCGGTGCAAGCATGCATACCACAGCCAAGACTAAAACAAGGATTGAAACCAAGCCACGCGGGCGAAATGCTACGGCCGCAAAGATCAAATAGCCGAGCAAAACCCAGATTGCGATCCAATGCGTCATGGCAAGCAGCACCAAACAAAATCCTGAGAGCAGTGCAGGCGTCATCGGCACACGGCCTTCCTGCGTGTATTCCACCGCTCGGTAGGCGAAATACGTTGCCGAAGAAAACAAAAACAGCATCAACATTTGTGGTAGCCCACTCAGTGAGAAACTCCACATCAGCTCACAGCATAGCATCAACAAGGCCGTAACTCCGGCTATTTTACCATCGAAAATTCGTGAAATGAGCAAGTAGTTCACGCCAATCGAAAGCAGGAAAAACAAAGTCGAAACAGCTGCGATCCAACGGTCCAAATTGTAAATGCGCTGGTCTTTCTGAATCTTCCACTTATCATTATTTCCCGCATCGATCATCTTAAAAACCGCGGCATTAACATAGAGATTCAGAGGAGCATGAAAGGTATCGCGGAACCCCATGAAGCTCACACTCGGATCAGGTGCTGCCTTGCTCTGCTCGTAGGCTACAGGGCGGATGAACTTCGTCGTCTGACCATTGCCCCGAGAAATTTCCCGCGCAATTTGTGCCTGATCCATACCGATGTCCGAGTTAAGCCCTCGGAACAGTAAAAAAACGTTGGCGAGAGTGAGTGTCAACATCAACAGGAAGAACAACATCTTACGCACTAACGCTGGTGCATCGATGGCGGAATTGGCTTTTTGATTCATATAGGTGGGAGAAAGTTATTGGTAACCGTATTCTTTAAGTTTTCGTTGCAGGGTGCGTCGCGAGATTCCTAGCAATTCGGCGGCCTCGGTGCGATTGCCATCGGCTCTCGTTAAGGCTTGTTGAATCACCCGTTGCTCAAGAGCATTCAAATTTAAATCATCCATGCTAGCAAGTCCTTTTTGCGACTCCTTTGTAGCGAAAAGTGATTTTGTTAATTCTATATGGGGGGCCATGTGAAGAAATTGGGGTAAATGATCGACGCCGATCTCGGTGCCATTGCACATGACTACGCCATGCTCGATGACGGTGCGGAGTTCACGCACATTTCCTGGCCAGCGATAGCCGCGAAGCAGGCGCAATGACTCATCGCTCAGATGTTGCACCGCTTTTTGATTCTCCTTGGCAAATTCCTGCAAAAATGCCGCCGCTAGCAAAATTACGTCCTCACCGCGCTCACGGAGTGGTGGCATATCGATTTTGATCACATTGAGGCGAAAAAACAAATCCTCACGAAACTCTCCTTTCTCCACCAATGTGCGGAGGTTTTTGTTGGTTGCCGCAATGACCCGCACATCGACCTTGACAGGAGTATTCGAGCCAACCCGCTCAATCGTTCGCTCAGACAGTACACGAAGTAATTTCACCTGCGTTGCCGCATCAATCTCACCAATTTCATCGAGAAAAATCGTGCCGCCATCTGCTTGCTCAAAGCGTCCGAGTCTGCGCTGCGCAGCACCTGTGAAAGCGCCTTTTTCATGACCAAAAAGCTCACTTTCTAACAACTGAGCAGACAGCGCAGCACAGTGAACAATGACAAACTTTGAAGCAGGACGCCCCGATAGTTGATGAATCGTGTGCGCCACTACTTCTTTACCCGTGCCGCTCTCTCCCTCGATCAGAACCGTAGCACGTGTCGGAGAGACTTGCTCAATGCGATCAATTGTCTGCGCAAGTGCCGGGGATTTTCCGATCAAGTTCTTCAAGCTGCGTTTTTCCGCAACTACTTGCTTAAGCTCACGATTCTCCTCTTCCAATAACCGCGAACGCAATCCTCGCTTAAGTAGCATTTCCACTTCATCCAGGTTCAGCGGCTTGGTGACAAAATGCCAAGCTCCACGACGCATCGCTTCCACAGCCGTATCCACAGAGCCATAGGCCGTCATCATTACAGCCAATGGCGGCTTCGATAAGGCGATTGCCCGATCTAACACCTCCATGCCGTTATCACTGCCAAGACGCAAATCGGTGAGTAATACATCCACGTGCTCATTTTGCAGCACGGACTCCGCTTCCTTCAAATTCGCAGCAAGAAAAACGTCGAACTCGCCTTCCAAGGCTAGACGCAAGCCCTCACGAGTCGGCTTTTCATCATCCACTATCAATAAAACTGGCTGTCGGCTCATGGTGTTAGTTCGATCACAGAATCAGGTTCAGGCAGCAAGCGCGCTTTTTTCGCAGCAAGCGGCAAATAAAAGGAAACGCGTGTACCGCTACCCTCACGACTTTCGATTTCCATCTCGCCGCCGTGCTCACGGATGATGCGCCGCACAATCAACAAACCAAGGCCCGTGCCGCCTTCTTTTGTTGTTCGATACGGTTCAAATAAAACGCCCATTTGCTCTGGGGGAATGCCCGAGCCATTATCGCTAATTTGCACTTGCAGCTCGTAGTCATTGTGCGCCATCGCGACAGTGATACAACCTCCTGCATCACTGCGAATCGCTTGCGCCGCATTACGCAGCACATTGTGAAAGACCTGTTGAATCTGCACGGCATCGAGATCGAGAATCGGGATCTCATCGGAAAAATCCAATACCACTTGAATGCCACGCTCGGCTAACTCCGGTTCTAATAATTTCAAGGTATCGCGACAAAGCTCAGTTACTTGGACTTTTTCGCGTCTTATATTCGAAGGGCGTATCGCCTGCAAAAACTGCTTCAAAATCAAATCAAGCCGCTGAATTTCCTGCCGCGCGGTCGCCAAATGCCCTTCCAACTGCTGCCGTTCGCCCGCCGGCAGTTTGCGAATTTTTCGATCCAGCAATTGCAAATGAATGCCTAATGAATTCAGTGGATTTCCGATCTCGTGCGCGACACCTGCTGCCAACATCGTCAAGGCACCAAGACGCTCTGACTCAATCGTCGCCTCGGTCTCAGCACGCTCCCTAGTTACATCATTGATGATCATCACATGGCCCGCGCGAACATCGCGATCATGAATCGGCGCGAGATAAAAATGCAAGTAACGGCGCTCAGGATAAAAAACCTCCATGTCGCGACTGACCACGGTATCCTCCTCCATCATCGCCTGCCAATCCATTCCACGAATGAGCTCGCCGAGGCGCTTGCCAGTGCTTTGCTCTGCATCCAATCCGAAAAATCGACAGGCCGCCGCGTTTGTGAAATTCACCAGTCCATCGGCGCTAAGCAAAATCACGCCTTCGCGCAGAGCTTCGAAGACTTGCACAAAAAATCCTTTTTCCTTCAGCAGACGGTCAACGATCGACTGCACCACCATCGGGTCAACGCGATCGAGTTTTGCCACCAATTTTTCGAGAAATCCTGCTTTCATGCGCATCTAAGCCGATTTTTTTGCTTGGAAGAACAAAGCAAAAAATCATCGGCGCGACAAATTGACACACTTCGTAAAAATATGCAAGTCCACAGAACATCGCAACACGCACAACGTCTCGAAAGCAATACAACGTTCACAAATGAAATCGAAATGGTAGTCATTACTTGAACTTATAAAATGAATCGGTTTTACTCCCTTTGTTTTATTTACCTCGATTTTGCAATATTTTCGCTGATCACACGTAACAAATCATGCGATTTCCCCATCGCTTATTCCCCTGACATCACAATAACAAAACACGACACACCTATGAACGACCCAGAACGTATATTTGAAATGGACTTCCTACGCGCCACAGAAGGCGCTGCACTCATGGCTCATCGCTGGATGGGCCGTGGTGATAAAGAAGCAGCTGATGCTGACGCTTGCGATGCCATTCGTGGCATGTTTGATCTTATGGACATGCGCGGCGAAGTAGTCATCGGCGAAGGCATTAAAGACGAAGCACCTGGTATTTTTAAGGGCGAAAAAGTTGGCACTTGGGCGGAAAACAGTCCCCAATTTCACATCGCGCTTGATCCCGTTGATGGTACGACCAATGTCAGCAAGGGCATGGGCAATGCCGTGAGCTGCATAGCCGCAGCCATGCCTTCCTCGTGTGGTGAAAATGCGCTCGAAGACATTCCTGCATTTTACATGGAAAAACTAGCCTACCCTGAGCCCGTGCGCAGAGCCTTTATGGCTGACTCCAGCTTACCGATTTCTGTTGAGGCACCAACGGAAGAAGTCATTAAGATCACTGCCAAAATTCTTGGCAAAGATGTGCGTGATGTAGTGGTAATGGTTCTGGACCGTCCGCGCAATGCTGGGTACATCGATGCCATACGTCGTATCGGCGCTAAGTTGCGGATGATTTCTGATGGTGACATTGCCGCCGCCATTGCGCCCGCACTTAAAACGAGCAACATCGATTTATATGTCGGCATTGGAGGATCACCAGAAGGAGTGCTTTCAGCAGCAGGCATGCGCTGTCTCGGCGGAGGCCTACAGGCAAAAATATGGCCGCGCGATCCTGAGGAAAAACAATCGCTGATCGATTGCGGATATGGTCATAACTTGGACAGAGTCTATCTCTCACGAGATCTCGCGAAAGGTGACCGAATACTTTTTTGTGCCACAGGCATTTCTGATAGCCCACTGCTGCGCGGCGTCGAGGTCAATGGCAGCGTCGCCCGCACCCATTCCGTACTGATGCGAGTTAAAAGTAAAACGGTGCGCTCGGTCAAAGCCTTCCACGAACTCTCCGCCAAAACTTTTCACCTCCGCTCCGCACAAGGTGAAGTGCTATTGCTAGACGAGTAATTGAAATTTACGATGGCGAAATGACTCGGAATTTTTTTGACACTTCCAGAGCAATTACTTAAAACGATTCATGTGATGCATGAAATTTAGATGCTCACAACCCAAATCCCAAAACCACTAACTATGAAAATGATCAAACATACCCAAATCTCTAGATTACTGGCGCTATTGATGAGCGGAACCCTCACATCTACCCAAGCGCAAACGCTGCTCTGGTCCGATAACTTCGACCACGCTGACACCACGAACTTTGACGGTTCCGCGCTCACTGGGCGACTGAGCGGCCCGCTTGGCACCGCTCCCGATTGCGTAGCACGTGCTTCAGGCATCCAACAATGGATCAGCTCCAACCAGCTCAATCTCCGCGGCGGTCGCATCCGCTTCCAGCGCTCTGCTTCTGGGCCCCGATATGACTGGAGTGGCACTTCAGCGGGATCGAGCGCTGCGACCATCGCAGCCGCAGCTAACATCATCGCCGCAGGTGGTATGAGAATTTCATTCGACTACGTGCCGACCAACAATACTAGTACGAACTGGGTGAACGTCTCCGTCGGAATGGAATCTACCTTCGATGATCAGGCAATCAACTATGGAGGTACTGACTATGGGGTTCTTCTCCGAAATAACGGAGGAACGCAACGGTTCAAAAACGGAAACGCCACGAACGGTGCGAACTTTCCCGCGACTACGACCACTCGACATGTCGAATACCTCTACGCATTCTCCAGCTTTGGCGATGGTTCAAGCGTACGAACTAAGGTTATCGTGGACGGCATCGAAGTTGCCACAGATACCTTCACATTGGGTGGCAATGCCAATGAATTCTATTTTGTGGTGGAAGTAGGCGAAGTGGGCACCTTAGTGGACAATCTCAGTGTCACCACCATTCCGACGATTTATTCCTTTGCTCTCACGGGAACATCATTCATCTCCGGCATCGACGCTGGAGAACCCATCGGCAACCTAAGTAGCGAAACCTTTGCGAAAGGCTCAGAAAGCTCCGCTTATACTTTCGTTAGTGGCACGGGCGACAACGATAACGGCAAGTTCACCATCACGGGTGACCAAATCCTTGCGGGCACCTATGACTTCACCCAAGATGCTCACGGAACGCAGTATTTTGTTCGCATCCAAGGCACTGGCAGTGTCACCGGCGGCACTCAGCAAAAAGAACTGGTGCTGACGCTCATCAAAGATGATGACGCCGATGATCTGTTAGACTCTTGGGAATTAACCTTTGCTGATGAACTCACTGATCTTAATGGCCTCGGAACAGCCACTGGTCCCGGCGCGGGCACGGGCGATTTTGATGGTGACGGCATTACTGACTTCCAGGAATTCCAATACAGCCTCAGCACGTATCCATCGATCAATCCTGTGTTGGCCGATACTGATGGCGATGCACTCAATGACGGTAATGAAATTGCTGGCGCTGGATCACGTCCATCCACCAACCCGCTCATCGCCGATACGGATCTCGATGGCCTTGATGACGGTGTGGAATCCAACACTGGAGTATTTGTCAGCGCCACTAATACTGGCACTAATCCAACCCTCGTGGACACGGACCTAGATGGTGCGCGCGATAGTTTCGAAGTCGCAAGAAATAGCAACCCTACCGACGTCGCCTCGCGCCCCGCATTGCCTTCAGCATTTGGAATTTTTCCTTTAACCGATGACGCTAGCTCTGGCCTCTCCACCGACATTACCTACACCCACAAAATCAGCGGAGGAGGTGCTGCAACCATCAATGGCGTAACTCTTGAGGAACTCAATCCTGCGCTGAATCCAACCAACTTCACATGGACAGTCTCCGCGGGTGCAGGCGCCGAAATTAATCCGATTAACAATTCCACATGGGTTCCTGCGACGGGAAATGTTACTGGACCTGGCTTGCTAGACATGTTAGGCGGTTTTACTTACAATACTACTGGTAACCCAGGAGGTTTCCAAACCTACACACTTAGCGGCTTAACAGTAGGAGAAACCTACAAAGTTAAAATTTTCATCCGCCCGTGGGATTTAGTAGGTGCAAGCAGACGTCCGATTGATTTTGAATTCATCAATGGTGCCACCACCGACATTCCCTTTGGTTCACTCGTGACTGATCGTCCCGGAGTCGTGCTCAACAACGGCAATGACCACTCCGCTTACTACGTCTGTTACACCTATGTGGCGGAATCGACGGATCTCATGATCAGAGCCACGGTGCCGATTGGCTCCCTCCCTACCAGCGGCTCGTTCCACCTATACGGTCTAACCAACGAAGTCATTCCTCAGGTTTCGACTGATCTAATCGTAACGGGAGTAAGTCGCGATGCGTCTAACAATTTCATCATCAACTTCAAAGGTGCAGCAAGCACAACGTATGACGTCACGAAGTCCCCCGATCTCGTAACGCCCTTCGGCCCGTTGACTACACCTCTCACGACAACCACCGATGCCGCAGGCGTTGGCCAAGCCATCATTCCCGCGACCGAAACCACAGATGCTCGCGAGTTTTATCGAATCGAGGAATAGTCGATCTGCTTCTCATCCCCCCGTCCACGTCTTACGCGAGCGCCTAGTGTGCTCGCGTAGCTTTTTTCACGAAAACCCATTTTATCCATGCGACATCATCTGATCAAGCTGCTCATTTGCACCACGGCCATCGCCTCTTCCGCGTTGGCCAACAGCCCTGATGCCGTAGTGACATTTCAGGAAATCCACTACAATCCCCCACTGACCCAAGACTCCGAGTGGATCGAACTGCACAATCAAATGGCAGTCAACGTCGATATCTCAGGATGGAAGTTCACAAACGGTGTCGAATATACCTTTCCGCAAGGCACCATCATCAATGCGGGTGCAAACCTGATCATAGCAAAACTTCCCGCCCATTCCTCATGGAGCGGATTTACAGGCATTCTGGGGCCATATACCGGATTGTTGTCGAACTCCGGTGAAACGATCGAACTGAGAAATTCTTCCAATCGATTGATGGATCGCATCAGCTACGGCGACAGCGGATCGTGGCCCTTGGCGGCCGATGGTCTGGGTGCCACTCTCGCAAAAAGACGCTCCAGTCTCGCCTCAGAGCCTGCCGAAAATTGGCGCTCCAGCATGGAAATGGGCGGCACCCCTCAGCGAGCAAACTTTTTGGATTCGAATGATCCCATTGTCTTCGAGCAGATCATCCAAAACCAATCGTGGAAGTATCGCGATACCGTTGCCGTTCCGCCGAGTGATTGGATGAATGCAGCGTTCAATGATGCAAGCTGGAGTTCCGGCACCGGTTCTTTTGGTTCTTCAACTACCGTTCCAGTGCTTACGGTGACAGCTTCATTGACATCGCGCTATCGGGCTGGAGCGATCACTGGATTAAGCGATAACACCATCGTCACGACATGGACTGACTCTCAGACGAGTGATGGCTCATCGCAAAATCTCATTAAGACGGACGACCCACGCTTTGAGACCAATTCCACACTCACAGGTGAATCTACGGTGAGCTTCGATGGCAACGACGCCATGCGAGCCACACTGACCCCAAGCATAGGCCCCACATCAGGCTTCGTGTATTTTCTCGTTTGCAAAGCATCAGCCGCGATGAGCAATGGTCTGACCAACGATGGCTCTGGGGCTTATATCTTTGACCGTGTAGCTACCGTTGATGAACCACTTGTTTCTCTGAAAGTCGTCAATAACCGCTACGGCTTTCAAAAACGCTACGATAACTCCAACGGATTGGGTGGTCCCGTTTCATCTACAACAATCTCAACCAGTCAGTATCAAATCGTAGCCTTGCGCCGGAATTCCAGCACGGCGAACTTTGAAATCTGGGTCGACGGAGTCATGGAAGGCTCTGTCTCGGACACAGGCGAAAGCTTAACACCGCAACCGATTGTGTTAGGAAACCATGCCAGTGTCGGAGCCTCAGGATACAAAGGTGATGTCGCCGAAATGTTGATCTATAACAACGAACTCTCCACTAACGATTTCCAAGCGGTCGGCAGTTATCTCGAATCCAAATACGGTCTAACAACGGCATTTCCGAATTCGACCGTGAGCACAACCATCGCGGCATCTGCCTCGACGGCCTATTTCCGGAAAAATTTCACCTTCAACGGAAACCCCGCACGCACAAGTTTAAAACTGCGCCACACACTTAGCGATGGCGCCGTGTTTTATTTGAATGGTCAGGAAATTTCTCGCAGCAATCTTGCCGCGGGAACGGTTACACACACGACAAATGCTCTATCTGATCTCACAGTACCGCAAAGCAGCGGCGACTTCACCGTGCCCGCGACTGCGCTGGTGCAAGGAACCAACGTGCTTGCCGTCTCAGTGCATACAGGAGCAACAGATAACACGTGTTATTTCGATGCAGCGCTGACAAGTTATGAAACACCTGAAGATCCTGATGCGGCACCAGCCTTTCGAATCAATGAAATTGCAGCCGACAGCTCGACAAGTTTTTACATCGAATTGATCAACCCAAACAATACACCCAGTTCCACGGCGGGTTATAGCATCGAGGTGCAAGGCCTCACCACGAATACGTTTTTATTACCATCAACTACCATTGCGGCGGGCTCCTTGGTACACTACACGGCGGCTCAACTCGGATTCAGTGTGCTCGATGGCGATAAAGTCGTCATCAGAAAACCAGATGGCACGATTGCGGATGCTCGCACCATCGACAACGAGTTGCGCGGCCTTTCCGATACTTGGCCTGATCAATGGCTTCGACCAAGTAGTGAAACACCCGGCAGCGCGAATGCCTACCAGTTGCAAAACGACATCGTTATCAACGAAATCTGCTACCAAGCACCTGAAATCAGCCTTGCGAGTAACAGCAAACAATGGATTGAGTTGCATCATCGCGGCAGCACCGCCATCGACCTAGGCGGTTGGTCTTTCACCAATGGAATTGCTTACACTTTCCCTCCTAACACCATCATGCTGCCGGGCAGTTACTTGCTCGTAGCGCATACGCCGGGCAATTTCACAGCAGCCCCTAGCGCAACGGTATTGGGTCCATGGTCGGGCAGCCTATCAGGAAATGGCGAAACCATCACACTTACCGACGCCGCAGGAAATCCGGCAGATGCGGTGAAATATCTCGATGGTGGACGCTGGCCTGATCTAGCTGATGGAGCTGGCTCATCGTTGGAGTTGCGCGATGCTCATGCCGACAATCAATCTCCCGAATCATGGAGTGCAAGTCAAGAAAGCTCGAAACGGAATTGGCAAACCTACACCTATCGCATGACCGCAGCAGCGAGCAGTGTGGGGCCCGATTCCCAGTGGAAAGAATTTGTATTAGGATTGTTAGATCGCGGTGATATGTTGATCGACGACATTTCCGTCATCGAAAACCCCGATAGTGCGGCTACGCAAATGCTTGCCAATGGAAACTTTCAAAATGGAACGACAGGCTGGAGATTTCTCGGCAATCATCGACACGCCTCAATCGTCAATGATCCGACGAACGCTTCAAACCAAGTTCTTTTCCTCAGCGCTCGGGGAGCAACCGAACACATGCACAATCATGTCGAAACCACACTTGCTGCGGGAAGATCCATCACCAATGGCCTAGTTTATGAAATTTCATATCGCGCACGATGGCTCAGTGGTTCGAACCGACTCAATACACGCCTGTATTTCAATCGCTGCGCCAAAACCACCGAACTAGCTCGAACCGATGACCCAGGAACACCCGGTGCCGCGAATTCCACGGAACAAAGCAACATCGGACCGAGTTTCGCCAATCTTTCGCACAGTCCCACCGTGCCAGCAGCGAACGAAGCCGTGACGATTACCGCACAGGCCAGCGATCCTGATGGCATTAGCGCTCTAACATTATTCTATTCTGTCAATGGCGGCTCGTTCAGCTCAGTTGCGATGAATCTGATTAGTGCAGGTTTTTATGAGGCAGAGATTCCAGCTCAAGTCTCGGCCAGCGTGGTACGGTTTTACGTTTCCGCTTCAGACGCTGCCATCCCTGCAGCCACCACGCTTTATCCTGCCGCAGGTGCCCAATCGTATGCGCTCTATCAAGTCAATGACGGCCTAGCTGCGACAAACGGATTACACAACCTGCGCATCATCATGCCGCCTGCCGAAGAAGCATTACTCTATCAAAACAACAACTTGATGAGCAACGAGCGCCTCGGTTGCACGGTGATTTATAACGAAAAAGAAGTCTACTACAACGTGGGTGTGCGTTTGAAAAGCAGCCAACGCGGTCGGCCCGCAGCTGCCCGTGTGGGATTCAATCTGGGATTTTATGCAGGGCAATTGTTTCGCGGCGTGCACAAGACCGTTTCGATTGATCGCTCCGAAGGACAAATCACTGGCGCGCAAGAAATCCTTTATGATCACATGATGTATGCCGGCGGTGGCATCCCTGCCGAATACAATGATTTGTGCAAAGTCATCGCGCCAGATCCAGCCCACACCAGCACCGCGATCATGCAACTCGCACGTTTTGGTGATGTTTTCCTCGATTCTCAATTCGACAATGGCGGCGATGGCACCACGTATGAATACGAATTGATTTACTACCCGACTACTGTTGATGGCAGTGGCTTCAAACTCCCTACGCCCGATAGCGTTGTTGGCACAGACCTTGTCAATCTTGGCGTCGATAAGGAAAACTATCGCTGGAATTATTTGATAGAAAACAATGAGGATGTCGATGACTACTCTCGCGTTATTGCCTTGGGTCAGCATTTTAGCAAAACCGGTGCGGCCTTCACAACGGGATTGGAAGACGTCATTGATGTCGATCAATGGCTCAGTGCGCTCGCCTACTCTTGCGCCAGTGGTGCGGGTGATTCATTCTACGCCAATGCCAATCACAATGGCATTTTCTACGCCAGACCCGATGGCCGCGTCTTGTATTTTCCCCACGATCTTGATTTTTCCTACAGTGCAACACGCAGCATTTTTGAAAATAGCGAACTCAACAAGATCATTGCGCAACCACGCTATCGCAGATCTTACCTCGGCAAACTCCATGACATTTGCACAACGGTTTTTAATCAAAACTATATGAGCCCGTGGGCTAGTCATTATGGATCACTTCTTCCTAGCGAAAATTTTTCTTCTCACCTGAGTTATATCAACACTCGCTCAAACTACATTCTCAATGCGATCAATACGGACATTCCTGCCACGTCCTTCGCCATCACAACCAATGGAGGCGCTAATTTTTCTTCCGCTACAAGCCCCGTAACGCTTACAGGTCAAGGTTGGGTCGATGTGAAAGACATCCGCATTGTCGGTTCCAGCGTCCCTCTAAATGTTACATGGACCAGCAACAACGCATGGCAACTCGCCGTACCCTTGGGTGCAGGCGCGAATCTCATTTCGTTAGAAGCAGTCAACTATTCCGGACAAATCATAGGCACTGATTCGATCACAGTGACCAACACCGGAGGCATCGTCTTGCCCAGTGCGAGCAACCTTGTGGTTTCTGAAATCTATTACAATCCACCGGGGGCCATCGAAACTATGGAATATGTGGAGATCACCAATGTTTCGAGCAACACGCTTGATATGAGCAATATCAGCTTCACTCTCGGAATCACCTATACCATTCCCGGCGGCACTCTGTTAGGCTCAGGAAGCAAGCTTGTAATTGCCAAAGATCTTACAGCATACGCGACCACATTTGGCAGCGGTAGCAACGTGGTCGGACCATTTCTCGGTCAACTCGACAATGCCGGCGAGGTCATCGAAATGCGTCAAGCCGATGGATCGCTGCTTCTCAGTTTTGCATACGATGATGCAATTCCTTGGCCTACGATCGCTGATGGCTATGGGCATTCGTTAGAGCTGGTTTCACCATTTTCTCTTCCCAATCTCAGTGATCCCTTGAGTTGGAGAGCGAGCGCTGCGAACAATGGCGGCACTCCTGGAGTTGATGGAGCCATCACCTATGCCGCGTGGAAACTTGCCAATGGTAATCACGCTGATGATCAAGATCTCGATGGCGATGGCTTTTCAACCATGCTCGAATATTATCTC
>Ga0208597_1000318_pt1 | contig 18835 bp, 11 predicted proteins | sample LakMenEpi05May12_FD_150673 | JGI IMG/M metagenome (GOLD analysis project Ga0208597, IMG submission 150673) | Freshwater microbial communities from Lake Mendota, WI - 05MAY2012 deep hole epilimnion (SPAdes) | ecosystem: Environmental > Aquatic > Freshwater > Lake > Epilimnion/Euphotic zone ...
AAATGATTTTTACGCTAGCGTAAAAATCATTTTACACCCCGTTTATATCTTTTATAGCGGGTCATTCCGAATGTAATGAGGAATCTCTTAATAAAAATTATTTAAATACACTTGCCCAAGATTAATCACTTTTAAATAAAGATATATCCTAATTTTATGTATATTTGCTCCCTATTTTTACACATAAAATACAAAAAAAATGTACAAAATAAAATTTGGAACCGACGGTTGGAGAGCTATTATAGCACAAGATTATACAACCGAAAATGTAGCGCGTGTAGCAGCTGCTACCGCAGATTGGGTATTGAACAAATCCGACAAACCTACTATTACATTGGGTTATGACTGTAGATTTGGAGGACAACTTTTTGCCGAAACAGTTATTAAAGTCATGTTTTCAAAAGGCGTAAAAGTATTGTTCAATCAAGAATTCTGCACCACGCCTATTTTATCGTTTGCTACCAATCATTTTCAAGCTAATATTGGCGTAATGATTACAGCTAGCCACAATCCACCATCTTATAATGGATACAAACTCAAATCTTCCTTTGGAGGGCCTTCGTCACCTGCCGAGGTGCAAGAAATAGAAGACATGATTCCAGAAACCTATTTGATGTCCAATGAATCCATTGAATCTATTGCTGCAAAAGGCATGCTTGAATTTGTGGATTTTTCAAAATTATATGTAGACGCTATCAACAAGCGATTTGATATAGCCTCGATGCGAAAATCTGGCATCAAGGTAGCTTATGACGCCATGTTTGGTAGTGGTCAAGCCATTTTCCCTATGTTATTTCCCGAAGCCGTTTTGGTCAATTGCGAATGGAATCCTCGCTTCAACAACTTGGCTCCAGAACCTATTCCTGCCAATCTCAAGCATTTTGCATCGGTTATTCAAAAAGAAGGTAATATCGATTTTGCATTTGCCAATGATGGCGACGCAGACCGAATTGCATTGATGGACAAAGACGGAAATTATATCGATGCGCACCAAATCATCTTGATGCTCATCTACATCCTCCATAAAGTCAATGGTATGACAGGACGTGTAGTAGTGGCATTTTCGGTTTCTCCAAAAGTAGCTAAAATGTGTCAAATTTTTGGGTTACCATTAGAAGTGACGCAAATAGGATTCAAATATATAGCCGAAAAAATCCAAGAAGGCAACGTGCTTGTAGGTGGTGAAGAAAGCGGAGGGATATCGGTAGCAGGTCATATCCCTGAGCGCGACGGCATTTGGGATGCGTTGATTATCCTTGAATATTTAGCTAAAACGGGCAAATCGCTTCAAGATTTAATCGATGAAGTGAATGAAATAGTAGGTGCTTTTGCTTATGGTCGAAACGACCTCAAACTGACGGAAGAAAAGAAACAAGCTATTCTTGAATATTGCAACACTAAAAAAATAGATACCTTAGCGGATATTGCTGTTGAAAAACTAGAAACTATAGACGGCTTCAAATATCACCTAGAAGGCGAGCGTGTGCTAATGATACGTGCCAGCGGAACCGAGCCCGTTCTTCGTGTATACTGTCAAGCCGAATCCAAAGCCAAAGTAGCTGAGATTTTGGACAAAGTTTGTGCTTTCTTGCAGGGGATATAATTTTTCTCCTTCAACCGACATTGACTAATCTAAACGTTCTATATTTTTGATTTTTTGGAGCTAATCCCGCTATACGTTTCTATCTCTTCCACTTCGTTTCAGAGGATATTCACTTCTATCGGGGCTAAGAATAAATAAATTAGTCCATTTTTTTAAAAAACACCCTTTTTCTAAAACTAAATTACCTTTTTTATTGTTTATATGTTTTTGACCATCATAAAAGCATATTTTTTCATGTATATTAGAATTGTTTCGCTAGTCCTTTTTTGTTTATTTTCATTTTCTAATGCAATAGGACAAAATGTTCAAATCATAGGAGAAATCAAGCATCAAGACACCAAAAAAGGCGTGGATTTTGCTTCGGTAACGCTACTCAATAGCGCTGGCAAACCTATCAATATGACCAAAACACAAAATGGGGGTAAATTTTCACTTCCCAATGTGGCTCAAGGAACTTATAGCCTTAAAATCAATAGCATTGGCTTTCAATCTAAAGAAATCAAGGATATAATAGTAAAAGACAATACGATAAATCTCAAAACGATTTTCATTTCGGAAAATAAGCAGGTAGTGAGCGATGTCATTATTTCCGCCAATAAATCTACCAAAGCGTCCAATATTGAGAAAAAAGAATACAGTCCTACCCAATTGTTAAATTCTCAAAACGCTTCGGCAGCGGAGGTTATAAGTAATATTCCTTCTTTGAATATGGGAGGCGAGGGAAATTCGCTGAGCTTTAGAGGCGATGATAATATTACGGTGCTTATCAATGGGAAAATTTCATCGATGACAGGCGAGAATTTGAGCCAAATTCCTGCATCAGCTATCGAAAAGATAGAAGTAATATCCAATCCTACCGCCAAAACCAATTCGGAAGGTTCGGCTGGCGTGGTGAATATTGTATTGAAAAAAGCGTATTCTCAACTTAATAGTGGTTTTGTGGCGGTAAGTGCTGGGAGCAGAGAAAAATACAATACACAGCTGGGATATAATTTCCAAATGAATAAATTTTCATTCAGTACCGCTTATAATTTCAGATACGAAGAGCGCTATGTAGATGGCTACGCCATTAGAAGCTATTATAATAATGGCTTGAAAAATTATTTCAATCAATCAACGGATGGAATGACCTACAAACCCAATCATTTTTTCCGACTAGGTGCTGAATATCAAATCAATGCGAATCAATCGTTGGCTTTTACGGGTAGTATAGCCAAATCGTGGGAAAATAGATATGAGACCAAGTATAATGAAATTTTGAATGAATTGAAAGCGGGAAACAATATTTGGAATAGAAAAGCTTGGGAAAATGACGAAAACTTGGTTTTTGACGCTACACTTTCTTATAATTTGAAAAATCCAACTTCGGGCAATACACTTTCGATAGAGTACAGCATCAATGGCAATAACAATGATAAATTTTCGGATTATTCCAATATTTATAACACTCAAAATTTTGCTCCTAGCTCTCAAATAGATAGAAACACTATAGAAAATCTTCAAACGAGAATTACGAATATTGTTCAAGCCGATTTTCGTATGCCTTATTCCAAATTATTGGATTTGGAGACTGGACTTCGAGCTTCGAATAGAGATTTTAGATTTACCAATTTATACAAAACAGTTAATAATAACGAATGGACGACTACCGAATCACTAACAAACGATTTTAAATTTTCCGAAAACGTTTTTAGCTTGTACGGCGTAGTTTCCAGTCAGTGGAGCGATAGACTTAGTAGCAAAATGGGACTTCGTATAGAACAAACCAATACCAAAAGCACCAATTTTGATTCTATTTCGCTGTATAATTACAATTATTTCAATGCCTTTCCTTCGGCTATTTTTAATTATAAACTCAATGATAAAAGTAATATAAGTACATCGTATGCACTCCGTATCAATCGTCCGGGACCAGGCATGCTCAATCCATTGCAAGATGTGGGCGATCCACAAAGCCAACGATACGGAAATCCTGAACTAAAACCCGAATTGGTGCATTCTTTTGAAGTAGCAGCGGGTAGCGAATTGAGCAAAAAAATGAGCTTCAACACTAGTTTGTATCATAAGCGTTCGGAAAATGCCATTACACGATTTTTGACGGCAGATAGTACAGGCGTTACAAGAGTATTTATTGATAATATTGGTAATATCTACTACAATGGTTGGGAATTTATCCTCAATTACAAACCCAATAAAATTGTAAATTTTTCATTCAATAGCAATTTGTCATATAATATTCTGCGTTATCAAAACAACGAAAAAACGTATGAAAATAGCTATTGGAATCTTCAAACACGAGGGGTTATGAATGTAAAATTGCCTTGGGATATAGATTTTCAGGCAATAGGTTTTTACAAATCGCCGATGAATACACCGCAAGGAGAAATACAATTTATGAGTAATATTGATTTAACACTTCGCAAAAAAGTATTTAATCAAAGAGGATTATTGACATTAGGCGTTACCGATTTACTCGACGACACCAAATTTGAAATAGAAGTTACAGATACTGATTTTACTAGTAATTTCAGAAGAAAAAGAGAAACACGTATTATCACATTAGGATTTAGATACAATTTTGGGAAAGACCCAAGCAATACTAAGAAAAATCCAAAACTAGAAAAACCCGAACCAAAAGAAAGTCAATTAGAAGGCATGTAAATTTAAAAATATGGAACTATTAATCAATAACATCAGAAGATATATTTCGCTATCGGACGAAGAAGCCAAAGAAATTATGTCCTTTTTTGAATTGAACAAAGTGTCGAAAAAAATCATGCTTTTGGAAAAAGGCGATGAATCTGATTTTACTCTTTTTGTAAGTTCGGGATGCTTAAAAATGTATAGCTTAGATAAGGATGGCATAAAACATATTATTCAGTTTGCGTCAGAAGATTGGTGGATATCTGATTTATACAGTTTTTTGACTGGAAATCCTTCGGAATATTATATAGAAAGTGTCAAAGACACCTCGTATCTAAAATTGACCAAAGAGCAAAGAGAAATCATGCTAGAAAAACATCCAAAAATGGAGCGTTTTTTCCGAATTATGTGCGAATATAATATTATACATTCCAGAAAACGTATCGTAGATTTGATGCAGACACCAGCCAAAGAGCGTTATGAAAAGTTCTGCAAAATGTATCCGACTATTGTCAACGATGTACCCTTGAAGCATATTGCCTCATACATTGGTGTAACGCCAGAGTTTTTGAGCAAATTGCGTTCCATTCGATAAGAATTTTATAGATACTTGAGCCAAGCCCAAAACGGTCTATTTAATCTGTAAAATAAATTATCTTGATTTCGATACGCTTCTTTTTCGAAAGGAATAGACATATAGGCATTATAATGATTCATACCTCGTATACGAAAATAGAAGTAAAAAGCAAAATACAGCAGATAAAACAAGATTAAGAGCATTTCTATTTGCTGCTTCCAATGGATTTTTTCGTGATTGATGGTTTCAATACTTTCCTTTATTTCTCTATTTTTCACTAGAATAAAAGGAAATAATGCCATAGCTCTTACATTTTTTCCTGCAATATATTTTAGAAAAACGGGGGTAATAATAACCATAGTAAATATTAAGGCGCTAGTGAGAAATTCATCTTTATCCCACCTGCAATATTGGTTTGAGGGAACGCATTGCTCAGTTTTGGTTCAGTATACGTATGATTATAAAAAATAGATACATTGAATTTATCATTGACTTTATAGTCGATTTTTGGCGATAGAGTCCATCTAAATTGTCCTCCTACTACCGTTTCAATATTCTGTCCCATTTTGTAATTAATAATGTCGTTATCGCCCATCGTAAACTGGATATCTACGTTGACATCGTTCTCCAATTTGATTTTTTTACCATTTCTATTGATAGGTAATACAAGATTTTTTATAGTGAATCCACAGCTCATGGTCAAGTCATTGCTTTCATTCTCAGTAATTTGATAATCTATCAAACTCATCATTACTTGACGCCTACTTCTAATTTGCAACCCAAATTTTAGAGAATTTTTAAGCCTAAAATCAATACCTATCAATGGATTATAGGATTCGGTCATAGAAATAGAAGGAATATAATACAAAGGAATAAAGTTATTGTTCAAACTATCAATTCGAATAGGATTTTTGATACTTCCATCTCCAAAATAACGCAATTCTGAAGTAAAATTACCAATGGATGTTTCTGAATTATATCCGTGTTTTACGGTGAAATTGGTGAAAATATCTTTAAAAGCAGGGATGTCTTTAATTCCCGTATACGTTAAATCCCAATTGGGTAATGGAATACGAGAAAAAGGACTAACATCGGTGCCTCGTGTGGCTTCTTGTCCTCTATAAGTAGTCAAAAAAGAGTTGATTAATACATCTTGCTGCAAGGGGCCGTACCCCATAAAGTAATTATTAAGTGTAACACTATCAATAGGATCAAAATAGGGGGAATTGATTCTTCTTATATTTTCTTCGTGAAAAATAGTGGCATACGTTTGTCTATTTTTATTAAACAATTCTAAATTATTATTCCCTGCACTATTTCTCAATTTATTAAAGGACGTTAATAAATTGATATCCGAATAAGTATAAGTTCCCGATTCAATAGGATTGAGGTGTTCAAAAGTATTGGTTTGATTATTGAACTTAAAAATTTCGGTATAATTTTGTGTATAAGACGATTTCCAGTTAAGGTTAACTTTTACTGTTTTGAATGGTTCTAAAACCAATCTACCCGTAAATGCTTTCACATTGGACTGCATCATAGGCATATTGAACAGCGTATCTTTTGTAATTAATCCATTATTACCCGCATTTTCCAGCCATCGCATCATACCAAATTTATCGGGTGGTGCAAAAAGTGGAATACCGGGCTGCATTCCAAATGTAAACCCTGGATCGAGATGATTTTGTTGGTCAAAATCAACTCCAAAATACTTTGTTTTTTGATTAAATCCTGGCAAGGTGGTTTTATTGTCAATTTGATAGGACAAGTCAATATCGCGCACTGCCATTAAAGGTTGAACCACTGTTTTGATTATAACTGATGGAGGCAAATAAATTGCATCTCGTTGTTTTTTCAACTCTTTGATAGCCAATTTTTGTTTTTTGATACTTTCTTTCTTTTGTTTGATAAGTTGTTTTTTCAACTTTCGCTCCATCGTATCATTTTTTCTAATTTCCTTCTTTTCAACTTTTAGCTTATCCAAATCTTCATAAGCCTTAGTTATCTTATCTTCAAATGTTTGAATTTGAGTCTTATTCTGATCTACTCGCTCTTTAATTTGCTCTTTTTTCATATTGGCAAATGGATCTCGAGTCTCTACATCCCATTTTTTCAATGCACCAATTTTCTGATAAAGACGATTCATTTTTATATTCGCCTTGGTACCAATAGATTGCGAATTATCAATCGTATTTCCTTGTGGACTTTGAATAAATTCGCCATTCGTTCCTATAATTTGAGGGCCTGTATTCCAATTATATCCCGAATTATAATTGATACTCGCCGTAATAAAATCCAGCATTGGAATTTTGGCTATTGGTAAATTATAATTAGCACTCAAGGTTTGATTATACTGTGTATTTCTTCCAAATTTTTTAATATTTCGCCAAATAGAATCCACATCTTCTTGTCTATTGAGTCCTCCTTGTGGCTCATCGATACGGGCCATATTTTTAGCAGAAAAATCTATGGACATAGGTCTAATAGGATTGATACTGAATCGATAGGCTCTATTCCATGTAAAATTCTTCAAATACTGCGGATCCATAGAACGAATTTCATCGGGCAATCTTCGCTGTTGGAATACACCAAACTGCCTATTGATTTGATTCGTTACCGATATAGTAGAAGGCACCAGATTGAAGTTAATATTTTTGATAAAATCTAAACTCTTATTCTTTGTTTTTATCAATTTCTTAAAAGGTTCAATATATTTGGGTTGCGCCGCAAAATTATATTGCAACTCCCCAGAATAGTTTCTTATCCAATCTTGTTCTACAAATGGACTGGTCTTTTTGTTAGATGTAAATGCATACGAAGCAGAGAAATTTCGGATAGTGAAAGGATGCAAAACAGGTTTTTTACTTTCTGGTAAAATTCGGACACCCGAAAAGTTAAATCCAGAAGTGGTTTGTGTTGTCAAAATAGATTCATAATATCTATCGGCACTATCGGATCCATAAGCCAGCTCAATAGCGGCTCGTTGATTTTTTGTTTTGATATCTAAATAAAAAGGGTCAAACTGAGGCGTAGAAGATTCTCTACCAAACTGTGCAAAAAAAGGTAATTGTACGCCCCATTTTTTAGGAAAAAATTTACCTAATTGTAGCTGCGTGTTGAATGTATACTGAAGATAATCATCTCTTTTTCGTTCATTGACACGTTGATTGATTTGCCCAAATCCTACCGTGTGCATTGATGTAGTCACATTGGCAGTTCCTAAATCTGCTAATTTCAAGGAAATATTTGCCAAAGCCGCTGTACCACCTTCTTCATTCAATCCCTCCAATCTTAATTCATTCGCCCATACTTCGCCGCATTTTGGTAGTCCATCATCATTGGTAATAAAATTTTTAGGATCGTTTATGGCTCTATTTCGGATACCTATCATTGCTACTTTTACCGAACCTAAATCGGGATTTCCCACAACCGTAATATTCCTTGTAGGTAAATGATCTACAAAAGGCGTATTGACAGGATATCGCTGTCCATTTCGCTTATATTTTGCATTAACCAAATCTTCCAATGTAATAATCATTTGATTGCTATCGGGCCATACTAAATTAGCTTGACTGACCCCATAATTTCCAGCGGGAGTTACTTTCAAAGGAATTTCATATTCATAATAGTTTTCTTTAAAATCAGACCCCAATCTCAAAAAAGCCGAAATTTCGTTATCCTCCAAAATTTCATTAGGGACTGTAGATTGCTCTGCGTGGAAAAACATTTTGATTTTTTTGAATTGTCTAAAATCAAATTGAAGATTTTTGAAACTTGCTTTGGCATCACCATCCTTCAAATTACAAAAATTCATACGTAAGGCTTGTTCGTTCAATTGAATTGGATTGGCGGTAGAATTCACCCCTACTTCTCGCAATATATTGGGTGGTGTCAAATAATTGACAGGTACTTTGGATGCATTTTCTTCCAATCCTACACCTCCTATATTAAAGAATTCATTATCATTATTATCTTGTGGCAAATAATCCGTTGGACCTTGTATAGATCCTTCATATTTTCGCCATTGATTTCGAATAAAATCCATTTCTGTAAAACGAAGAATTACGCTATCCGAAAAATTGGTAAGGAACATTCTGATAAACTGGATATTTCTAAAATCACCAATTTCGCCCACTTTATGGTCATATTGTTTTATAGGAATTCTAAACTGATACCAAGTGGCTTTGGCTCCAGAAGGGTCGGGAGTATTAAGCTGCGATACTTGTGTGGATATAATATAAGGATGATTTTGTTCATTCATCCCTGGAAATAATCCAACTCTATATTGAAAATAAGCTTCATTTTCATTCAAGGTATTATCTCTATTCAAATCTTCATTATCGGGAGTGGTATAGCTACTTTGAGGAACTGTAGTGCTAGACACAGGCGTATTGTTTTCAGGATTATTATAATTTTTATACAATCCAATGATATTCTTACCTTGATTTATATTATCCGAATTGAGAAAAAATACAAAATTATCGCTAGATGGATCTTTCTGTGCTTCTGCATAAGCTGCAGGATTGAGCGTATTTTGAAGATTGGTCAAATAATTACTAAAAAAAGCATTTTCCTCCGCATTGTCGTATCCATCATACCCCAAATCTTGCAAAGGTCTTAAATTGGGATCATTATCAAAAGCATTGATGGTTGGCGTTACATTAGGAACAGTAGCCCAATTGCTCTTTGCCATTAAATTTCGTTTGGTGCCATTTTTATCATACAATCCATGCTCATAAGCCATTCTAGAATCTTTTAGCACATCTTCGGATACATATCCAAGATTAAAATACAAATCCCCTTTATTATTAGGATTTTTAACAAATGGATCTAATAACCAAAATTGAATGTATTCAATATTATTCGTTTCAAAATTGGTATTATCTATCGCTTTTTGAATACCTGCCCATCGAGTTTCGGGCGCTTTCAAGGTATTATCTGGATTTACCCCTTGAGACACTCCAGGTGTAGGGCTTTTAGAAAATTCATAATTATATGGACCTCTTTCTTTTGGGAAAAATGCTAAATCTATAGTCGTTTGCAAATCATTCGGTAGTGTTCTACTTCTTTGAGGAAAAACATCCTTGATTCTATATTGACGTTGATAAATATCATGAATTATATTATTGGACAAAGTGGGAAAATTAGAATTAGGAAAATAAAATCCTGTCGCAATCGTGTACCATGCTAATTTAGCTCTATTATACCCTGTTTTTAAATCATTGAATAAGTTGGCTTCTAAAAACAAATTTTTGCCATTGGCGTCCTTAGCACCTTTGGGCGTACTAGCCAAACGCCATGTCAAAGGGGGTGTACCAAAATTATAACCAATACTGGCCGCTTCAAAATCATCAATATAAATAGTACCTTCATCGCCTATACTGCTATAATGGCCCGGAATGAGATGTGCTACTTCCCCATAAAAATTGATATTACTGGATTCATTGGTAGTATAAAAAGGCAATTTGTCTAGTAATTTGGTAATAAAAGGAGCTTTGGTATTATAGGTCAAATCACCTCCTATCATTTGATTGCTTATTGGATCTTCGCCAAATTGTATTTTATTATTAAAAGGTCTTTCGGATAATTTCTCATAGGTAGCACCTATTTTGAAGTTTTCATTTTCCCTAAACTCGGCTCGTAATCCCATAAAATTTTTCTGTTGCAGCGAAAACATGGCATTACTCTCAAAATCAATTTGTATTTTTCCACCCGAATTCAAAATATGATCTTGTAATTCTACATATCCTAGTCCATACTCAATCGTATAGTCTTGTCCTACTATCAAACGCTGCCCATTGAGAGATACCGTTACCGAACCTTCGGGAATACCAAAACCGCCTAATTGAATTCGTTTATTGGATGCAGACTGATACGTACCTTTTATTACAAAACGATTAAACTCTGGAAACTGCTGTGCTACAAATTGTGTAGAATCATACAACTGTTGATAGACATAGGTACTCGTCAAATCTGAATTACCTGCACTAATCAATTTCTGTTTTAAATGTGAACCAAATGGCTCTAATACAGGAAAAATTATTTTCCCATTATTAGGGATAATCGTTATATTGGGTACATAATCAAAAACCCCATCGAAGAATGGTTCATTATTTTGATTGAGTCTATCCAAGTTGAATACACGTATCATAGGTTCATTTTGCAAATTCCCTTTGGGCAAATATCGTTTGAGTCCACCTCCTGGATCATTGTAATAGACATCCAATCTGAAATTTTGTTGACTTACTTGATATGCATTCAGTGAATAAATATTTTTCATCATCAAATCCCAAATAGGGTATGAGGGATTGACATTGGTTCCTTTTAATAATTTCAAATATACCAACCTTCCTGGATCTTTTACGCTGGTATCGGGAAGTGTAATATCTCTAGACAAATCGCCTACTTGATAAATCTTACCGTTGTATGAATATTGAAATGAAACAGCCAATATATCATTGGCTTGTATATTTGTATTCAATGAAATATATCCCAATTGGGGATTCAAAATAAACTCGCTTGGCGATAATTTTCGCATAAACGATTTTTCAAAATCTTGAAAAGAAGCCAAATTATAATTTGTTTGCAAGGTATTAAGCGCAGTATTGACATTTCTTACATTTTGGTCATTTTTTATTTTCCCATACAAATCATTGGATTCGTTGGATGGTAAAAAATTAACAGGGTTTCCTATAATATTAGAAGAATAAGGCTTTACCTCCCCTAAATCTTGAAATGCAACAACATCCCGAATACTCTGTGTAACGGTGCTTCTATTTGTAATCCATACTTCACAATTTAATATTTGAAATTGTGAAATATTCAAAGGTAGATTTTTTAGTGATTTTTCATAATTATCTCTAAAAAATTGGCTTAAGAAGAAGTGTTTATTGACATCATATTGGTCTGCCGTAATTTCAAAACGCTGCACTTCAGCACCATTTTCTACTACTTTTGATTGTTTATTCCCACGTTGTTGGGACAATACAGTTTTTAAATTTAATTTTCCAAATTGCAACTCCGATTTGATACCAAACAAGGATTGACTACCCGTAATGAGCTGCGTAGGCACATCAAAACTAACATCTCCAGCCTCAAGATTTCTAACGATTTCATCCTCTTTGCCTTTATAGCCCAACTTGATTCGTTGACCTTCAAATCCAAAACCTGCTTGATTATTGAACTGTAATGTATTCTGAAATTTATCCCCTATCTTTCCCATCACGCTCAAATTGATATTCATATCAAAATCCATAACCCCTTGAGACTGTTGGATTGGAGAAATTTGTGGATTTTTTATAGTATTATGAGTATATCCCATTAAGACTTGAAGATTCCCCTGAGGTTTTACCTCAATCCCACCATCACCAAACATGCCTTGTTCTGCTTCTTTGAATTTTGAAACCGGACTAAATTCATTTTTTTTTGATAAAAGACTTGATGTTTTATTTCGTGCTTGAAGGTTGGATGTGTTTTCTTTTTTTGACACATATTCTGCATATTCGTCAAAAGTCATATACATAGGCGGTTTTACATTGACCCCATTGACTTTTTCTGTAATGATATATTTATTAGTTTTGGGATCGTATTCTACTTTGCGTTCGATATTGGATGGCGGTGGCAATATGTAACGATTTTCATTGGTTTCTTGCACAAATGAACCGGGCTCTTCTTTCTTGAACTTTGAAGAATCTGAAGGCGAAGCAAGCATTTCAATTTTGGAAAAAATCAATGCATTGGAATAGGAAACTGCATTTCCATTCCAAACAACTATAGTTAGAGTCACTATTCCTAGAGTTCGAATAAGTGCCTTAAAATGATTTTCTTTTTTTTCTATCACAATATCTTCAAAGCCTGCTTAATATATTCTTCCACGGTTTCAATTGTAGCATGTTGCTTTTCAATTGAAGCCAACGCCTTTTGGATTGTATTTTTTTGAAATCCTAAAGATGTCAAGGCTATTAACGCTTCTTCTTTGATTTTATTGTTTGATTTTGATTCAAAAATAGCTTCATCACCCCCTTTCAGCATTTTATCTTTTAATTCAAGAATCAATCTTTTTGCTGTTTTGGGGCCAATGCCTTTTATAGATGAAATTTTGGATTCATTATCGGTAAGAATAGCGCCTCTTATTTCACCCCCACTCATAGAACTGAGCATTACACGTGCGGTATTGGTTCCTATACCTGAAACTGAAATTAAATGCTCAAACATTACTTTCTCTTCCAAATCAAAAAACCCAAACAATTCAAATGCGGATAACGTTTGTCCATCTTTTTTTAGATGCAAATGCGTGTGAAGCATTACATCGCTTAAATCTTTTATTTTTTCGTAGGTATTGAGCGAAATTTCTATAAGCATCCCTATACTCTGATTTTGTTCAATCAAAGCAGATGTGGGTGTGCAAGAAATCAACTTACCTTTTATATATGCTATCAAAATATGGGATTATTGATTTGCCAATTTCAATTCTTCTTCCAACAACATTTCAATTTCTGGAATGCTATTGTACAATTGCTCATAAGAGTCTATAACAAAATATTGTTCTTGAAATTTATCTTTGATATAGGGTGTTGCAAACAATGTTTTGATATCATAAGGAATTCTTGTAGGAATATCCGAATCAATAGAGTATTGTGTTTCGCCACTTGATGACAAAATTCCTGCACCATATACTTTCAATGCGCCATTTTCTTTAATCAATCCAAATTCAACTGTATACCAATATAATCGAGACACCAATTCTATAGCCCAATCATTTTCTATATGCTTCAACGCAATTTTTGATAATTCAACCAAAAAATCAGCAAAAGCATGATTAGACAATAAAGGAATATGACCAAATACATCGTGAAACATATCGGGTTCTTCAAGATATTCTAATTGACTCATTTTTCTCAACCATGTAGTAGCAGGAAATTCTTTTCTACTCAAATGCTCAAAAAAGCCTTTGTTTTCAATCAATCCAGGAACCGCATAAATCGTCCAACCTGTAATTTTAGACAATTTGTCATTACATGCATTAAAATTAGGAATTCTATCAGACTCAAATCCTACTTTATCTGTCCCATTTAAATATGCCACGGTAGAGTAATTAGGCAAAATTTTCATCATTTTATTATATAGGATAGACCATACTTCATGATCTTCCGAGGTATATTTATCGTATTCTTGGCGCATCTTTATATCTGTTTAAAGAAAATTTAATTCACAAAATTAGTAATAATTTGAAAAAGCTAAACAAAAAAAAACGAAGCCAAAATTATTAAAAAATAAATTATTAACTTTGGTATGAAAATTGTTATGAATATTATTAAAAAATACCAATATAATGAGACATATAATAATTGCTTTTTTTGCCATGATTCTTTTTACTGCTTGTAAAGATGAAAACACTCAAAAAATTGATAATACACCTATTATGACCTATGACGGAATGACCGTTGAAACATTGACTAGAGATGATAATTATGGATTTTATTCGGGTACTTTGAAAAACATTACGGGTAAAAACATCATTATTTCAAAGGATAGTAAAAACTTTAATGTATTTTTTTGTTTGTCTGAAAATGTAGACAAATATGGCTACAGCAATTTTGTGTACATTGAAAAAAGTGTTTTTAATATCGCATCAACGGATGTATATAATGGAGAGTATACGGATGTCTCCAATGGTAAAAAAGTTGTGTTTAGAAATTTTAGTTTTTAGCATAATTCTGTTAAATTTTATATTAACAAAGATTAACGTTTTATTGTTTTTTTTATTGTAACTTTGTAATCACAAATACATTACAATCAACAAAATACAATATAATTATGAAACAGTTATTCTTATTTAGTTTACTGGCTGTTCTAGTAGCTTGCGATCCCATTGCAAAAAAAATAGAAGAAGAACCAAAAATCTCTTTTAACAATTTAGTAATTTCGGGGCTGGAAACAAGTGATATATATAATTTTCACATAGGTCATCTTCAAAAAGACAGTACAATTATAGTATTTATAGCGCATTCTAGCGGAGATAAAATTGACGTATATTTGACTACAGAAAAGGATATAGATATACTAGCATCCAATAGTTTTGAAGTTCTAAATCACGGAGCATTTAATATTGGCAAAGCCGAAAAATATAATGGCAGTTTTTATGATTCTATATCAAAAAATACAATAACCATGCAGAACTTTGTTTTTCCATAGTTCAATAAGAAATAACATTTTACCCCTATATGAGCGATTGAATTTTCAATCGCTTTTTTATTATACCGCCAATATATTTATTAGTTTTTGAAAAAAAATTATATTTTTGTTAATCAAATCATAAAAAACTACATTTCGTGAAAAATATATTACTTCTTTGTATTACCTTTATTTCTTATTCTATTCAAGCCCATAATGATATATCCTGTCGTCCGCATGATGTCAATGGAAGAGCTCGTGAAAAAACCGTTTCTCTAAAAGATTTGACATTGTATATCCATATTCATGAAAAAGAGAGTAAAGTGGCCGGAAGGGCAATATATAAATACACCTATTTGAGACCTGAAATAGACACTTTATTCTTGGATGCTATACAATTTCAAGTAAAATCGCTTAAAATCAACAACAATCCCGTCGATTTCAAAACAGATAGCGCAGGAATTACGATTATTTTACCAAAAAATAAATCCAAAGAAAATACTTTAGATATTGAATACGAATGTTTTCCATCGAGAGGTATTTATTTTATCAATTGGAATAATCCCGATCCACTAGCTAAAAAACAAATATGGACACAAGGACAAGGCATAGACAATCGTCATTGGATACCTGGATTTGACGATGTAGCCAATTTACTATTTTGCAAAACCAACATTACATTCAATAAAAATTATCCGCTTGTAAGCAATGGCGATTTGATAAAAGTGGTAAAAAATGCCGATAGCACTACCAAAACTTGGAGCTATGAAATGAAAAAACCACATGCACTTTATCTCATAATGATAGCAGGAGGCGACTACAAATTCAAAAAACAAAAATCTAAAAACGGAGTTGTTTTAGAGCAATATTATTATCCCGAATTGGAAAATGAGTTTGAAGCTACTTATGCAAAAAGTGAAGAAATGATGGACTGGTTTGAAAAAGAAATAGGCATCAACTATGCTTGGGGAAAAATTTATAGAAATGTTCCTACACAAGATTTTCTTTTTGGAGCAATGGAAAATACTACTTCTACCATATTTACCGATTTTATGCATGTAGACAAACGCAGTGCTATAGAGCGCGACTATATGGGTGTAAATGCGCATGAGTTGGCACATCAATGGTTTGGAGACTTGATTACAGAACGAAATCCAACGCATCATTGGCTGCATGAAAGTTTTGCTACGCATTATTCAAAATGGTTTTTGTACCATACTTTTGGCAAAGATAAATACGATCAAATACGAAAAGGCGAGCGCGATGGCGCATTCAATGCTAGCCGATACAATGATTTCCCAGTGGCGCATTCGCAAGGAGGTAGCGCAAGGCATTATCCAAAGGGTAGCTATGTATTGGATATGCTTCGCCTTGAACTAGGTAATGAAAATTATAGAAAAGTAATTCAAGTGTATTTGGATAAATATAAACATGGAAATGTAGAAACCAATAATCTATATGAATCTATTTATGAAGTTTTGGGAAGAAATTTGGATTGGTTTTTTGACCAATGGGTATTTAAGGGTGGCGAGCCAGTATTGCAAATCAATAGAACAATTGATAAAAACAGCGTAAAACTATCAATTATCCAAGTTCACAAGAAAAACGATGTAATCAAAAATTTCCGTTTGCCACTAGATATTCATATTCAATATAGTAATAAAGAAGAAGAAATAAAAACCTACACGATAACAAAAGATAGCACCGAAATCAATTTTGAATTGAACAGAAGTGATATTAGCCTAATAACCGTAGACCCCGACGCTAAATTGCTTCGTAAAATAGGCTATGAAAGCGATTTGGAAACAGAATTTAATATTTTGAAAACATCACCTTATTCTATGGCAAGAATAGAAGCGGTTGAAAGGCTAAAAAGTATGGACTGGGCACTTAAAAGTGATGTTTTTGAGGCATGGTTTGCAGAAGAAAAAAACACCTTGGTAAAAACGGAAATGCTAGAGCATCTGCCCAAAGAAAATACCGACGCAAAAGCATGGAGCATAATCAAAATGGGCATGCAAGACGCCAATCATCTTGTAAGACGCTTTGCGATGAATGGAATACATGCCGCAAATGATTCTATTAAACCTTTATTAATTGCAGTTCAAAGCGATACTTCATACATAAACATAGAGGTTGCTACCAAAAAATTGCTTAAACTCTATCCAAAAGAAAGTTCAAAATGGCTTGAGGCTATTTCAAAATTAAGTGGTATCAACCGAAATTTAGAATTGCTTTATTGGAGCGAAATGCTTTCAAAATCTAAAGAAGACAAACAATCTGAAAATTTCAAAAATGCCAAAAAAAGATTGACGTATTTAGCGAGCGAAACATTTAACTTCCGTATTCGTACCGAAGCAATGGATGTATTGATAGCAGAAAAAGAAATCAGTGAATACCTTATCAATTCTATGATTCAAGGCTCATTGTATTTTCATCCACAAATGCGAAATCGCTCAATCACCTATTTAAATCAATTGAAAAAAGAATTTCCCGATGCATTCAAAACCGTTTTTGAGAAATATCCATTCAAATCTGAAAAAGATAAGAATTTAGTATTGGAGCGAATAAAGTAATAATGAGTAAATCCCCTCAACTAGCCAATAGATTTAGAGAAGTTATTTTTGATGGAACTTGGATAGCTAATACCAATTTTAAGATGCAACTTTCTGATATAAATTGGGAAATTGCTACTAAAAAGATTGATAATTTCAACACCATTGCCGATTTGACGCAGCATATTTTGTATTATATAAAAGGACTCAACGAGTTTTTTCAACAAGGAGCACTTACCATCAGTGATAAATACAGCTTTGATTTTCCACCCATAACTTGTGATGAAGATTGGGAGCAAATAAAATCCATTTTCTTTTCCGAGGCTTCCATTTTTGTAAATACTGTTGAAAAATTTTCAGACGCTGAACTCAATGAAATATTTGTAAAAAAAGAATACGGCACTTTTGAACGCAATATAGACGCTATGATAGAACATTGTTATTATCATTTGGGGCAAATAGTGTTGTTGCGGAAGATGATTCATCAAACTAGCTTATAAAATCATAACACATTAACAAGATAATATTGTTCCTTAATAATACACAATATTGTTCTTTCACAATACACAATATTATTCTTTTCCAATACACATAATTGTTTCTTAACAATACACAAAATTAATCCATTTAATCAAAAAAGCTATATCTTTGTAAAAAATATAGCGTATGGTATTAAAGTCCGAAATAGAAAAAGCATATTGGGATCAACAAAATAAAATAAAAAAAGAGCATCAGCACGTCCTAAGATATAAACAAAGAAGCATCTCTTTGAATGACAATCACATAAAAGTAATCTCGGGAATAAGAAGATGTGGCAAAAGTACACTTATGCATCATTTGCTCAAAAACTATCAACATATTGCCTATTTTAACTTTGAGGACCCAAGAATAATCAACTTTGATATACATGATTTTTCAAAATTAGATGAAATCATCCCATCAAAAGTAGAAGCCTATTTTTTTGATGAAATTCAAAATATAGCCCAATGGGAAGTATATATAAGACAATTGCACGATAATGGGAATAAAGTATTTATAACGGGGTCTAATGCCTCATTATTAAGCAAAGAATTGGGAACAAGACTCACGGGGCGCTATCTCAAAACCGAATTATTCCCATTTTCTTATAGTGAATTTTTGACTTTTGAGAAGATGGACGCATCATCAAAATCGCTAGAACTCTATCTAAAAAAAGGTGGCTTCCCCGAATTTTTAAAATCAAAAAACATAGAAATTCTTCACAATCTTTTGAAAGATATCGTACTGCGCGATGTAGCTATCCGA